>JGI24159J19872_10013794_pt1 | contig 10486 bp, 9 predicted proteins | sample Ectturendosymbi4_FD_19872 | JGI IMG/M metagenome (IMG submission 19872)
GAAGATTCTGAACAACACCTTCCACGCGTGGTGGCATGAACAGCAATTTTTGGGAGGATTTTATTGTAATTAGCTAACATTTTTCAACACAATAAATGTTACCCTTATTTACATGTAGCTATGAAGAATATTGATTGCTAGTTGAGGGTGTACGGCTTTGAACCCTGGTAATTAGTAGGTCTAATTAGGCATGCAGAAACCTTGATTAGTTTACAATGGCATGTTTTAGACGTAACATTAAGACTTGCTTTTTATACGTTATTTGGAAAAGCAAGATCAGATTTGGGCAAGCATTTTTTGCATCCCCAAAAATTTGCACTCCCGTACACTTATGTGTATCGCTTATCGAAGACGCTTATTGACGTTTGTGGGCTCAAATCTTAGGCCAGCCGAAGCTTTTTTTCTGGTGTTCATTGTTACCTGTGTTAAGTTACTTAACAGCCACGTGTGAAACAATTTTTCAAGTAAAAGAATGAAATCGTAAAATGAAAATCAAGCAAAGGAAACGTACAGTTGTCATAAAAAAACTTGCGTGGTGCGTATATAAGTGACCAGAAAACAAAGTCAGTTTATTTTAAATTGAGGCCTTTCCTCCCCCCCTTAGTTACGCCACTGCCAAATACTGTTTATACATTTTTTTATTTTTAGGGTCTGAGGTGGGGCCATGGCACAGTGGCCCCCCTCCGTACGCTAGTGGTTGATGATTTTATGAACAATGCTATTATCTAAACCAGGGGTGTCCAAACTTCTTTGTCCGAGGGCCACATATGCTATTACGCAATATTTCGAGGGCCGGAAATCTTACTTAATGTGATTGTCTCGGAATAGGTCGCATTCTACCAAATCGATACATTTTTCGTAAATAAATTGTGTTTTCATCATTAAAACGGCTTCGCGGGCCGGATTAAATGGCCTAGCTGGCCTCATTTGGCCCGCGGGCAGTAATTTGGAGATTCCTGATCTCAACCTGCATACTAGTCCCTTCTAAGCACAAACCAAACGTACACTTGCGATTATGTCGACGGTCAATTTTTTCCCAAACGTACACATCATTGCTCATATACACTTTAATATTTCGCTTAGATGCTTTGCATTCTCAGTTATTGCGCCGTTTAACCACAATTAATTGATTGTTATTTTCTGCTTGTTTTTTTGCGTACTTACACGCCGAGTGCGTACTCTGTGGTAACGCGCTTTCATTCTTCATTCGATCTCTATCGACGATAAAAATGGAATGTGGAAAAATCCAACATTGCCTTATTTAAATGATTGGTTGTTACAATATTGTTTACTATGAAATATACAAATTATGCGGTTTCAAGAAAGCCTATAGGGTAGATTTGCTAAACGCCCAAAGTTTCTGCAAAATTGTAAAATGTTCAACACCTTTCTTTAAACATTCATTCCCATCACCTGCCTCATCCTATCCCTGAAACAAAAATGAGCTCAATATACTGTATATACATTTATTAGTTGGACAAAGGCAGTATTGACTAGCAGTCGATTGCCATCATAGAGCAACTTTTCAAAAGTTTGGAGCAAACTAAACAGTCTGATCTGAACAGCATACGTATGATTCCAAACTTTTTCATACACCCAATCCCAAAACATGCTTACCTTGTATTAAAGCTAAGTATTCAACGGGATTAGCATGATTTGGAGAGATCTGGACCCAATTTTAAAGAACTTTTGTGCTCAAAATGCTTTACTGTTTTTTGATCATTTTGTATAGTGTGGTTTTCTCATTTGAAAAACATCAAAGCAGTGACGCGTTTCGAAAATTAGGAAGTTTAATAAAATGTGCAAAAATTAATGTTTAATTTATGAAAAGTTTTACTATTGTCAATTTTAATAACTACTGAGGTACGCTACAAACAAGCAATTACACAGAGACAACGTTTGATGCAAGGCCTTTCACAGCTGGGTGACAGTTTGTACCAGGCCCGTAGCCACGGGAGGCGAAGCCCACTCTAGAAAATTTTTCTCCCTCCCTGNAAAAATATGTTGGACATATTTTGAAAGTATTAGACATAGTTTAAAAATTTTGGGCAACTCTCGGAAAACTCTTNGCCCCCCTGGTGTCCCAAACTGGTTACGGCCTGGTTTGTACCCTTCACTGGTAAATTCTCGTAAATTTGATTTCCTAAAAAATTTAGCTTATTTACTGTGTTCATGGAAAATTTGCCTGGCATTTCGTAGTAGCTTGTACAAGTTTGTAGGGGTTGTCCTGGAATGCTATCGTGGATCTCGGTGACCCGAGTCAAATGCGGTGACCACGTGACACCTACGTAAGCACGCGTCGGAGCGCTCTCCACGCCTCAGCAGCTTCATTTTTTTGTGCGACCTATAAATATGTTCGCGTGCAGTCGTCCTCGCTCTTTTCGATTTTGCAGTGTAGTGATTTCGAGTCACGCTCACCCGACGTTATGGTTAGTGTTGAGGTGGCTAACGCTGTNATTAACCATAAAGCGCCAGGTGGCAGTAAAGAGCTGAAACTCACTCAGCGCATGCTTCTACGGTCGTGTTAGCAACATACAAAAGAAGTTCTTCACGCCCATAATTTTTTATGAGTAATTCAGTTCAGGCATATATGAAATCTTCATATTTTTGTCTACCTACCTTTTCATCAAAAATCGTATAATATTAGAGTGTAAAGTAACTTTGTTAGTGCTTAAAGTGCTCAATGAGAGTTATACTTTCAGTGTAGTTTCTGTGATAAACTTTAGTTGAAGGAAAGTATATTTTTTTATTTTTGAAAACCGGGTCATGCACACCCGACGTTATGGGTAACGTGACAAAAATTGAACAATAGCATTCCAGGGTTTCGGAAAAATGATTGAAAGCCTTAGGCTTGCTGGGAGCTTTCAAGGAATCAGCCGATTGGCTTCNGCGTTCATGACTTTGCGATAATTCAGACTTGAATATTTCGGTATTCAAGTAATTGCTTTCCACAAGGGAGATAAACTATAAGAATACAGTAGCAAAGTTATCAATAGGAAATCGATTTCACGTACCACTACGTATCCTCAGTCCTAAAATCTGCAAGCGTGTTTACGTGTGAAACGTTGAAAGGCTAAAACAGGAGCAAAGAAAGCAAGGAAGCTCAAGACTAAAATGAACAAATCAGAATTCAAGCTGCGACAATTAAAGGTGGAAAAGCCGTTTTTCTCAACTAATTGTTTTTACTGGAACTTCAAAACTACTGTACACGTTGCAAGGGTATGTTAAGGTAGCATAGTTCAGATCGCGGTGGAACACGAACTGCCTGTGAAACCCTCAGGGCAAAGACACTTGCAACGTTTTCCATCCCTTAGTACTATAGCTCGCCCTCCATTGTCACACTGATTCTGTCCACACACGTGCGCGCTGTACGTGCTCAGGTAATGTTGCAAAGCTTTCTCCATATTTCGTTTCTTCCAACCAGTCATCGCTTCAGAAATCGGCAGTAACTGGAAAAAGACATAAACAGATAATTCGGAATAAGCGAAGCAGAACGCAATACGACTTGCTTATAAGAATGAAAACGTCCGGTGTAGGTGGTTTCGTCAGATTGTTTTTTGAAGTTTTAATGCCTATAAACATGTAATAGCAGAAACACCTCTTTCCTTTTCACCGTAAGTTACAGTAACTTTCACATTATTTCTTTCCATTTGTTTAAAAAAGTAGTTTTACAATATGAAAGTTTTTGGAGCCTCTTCAAAGTTTGTCAGTGTATGATACACCAGGCATTGATGCTTCAAGTGTAAAAACAATTTTAGATAAATACGAAGTACGTTGAAATTGAGGTCATGAAAGAAAAATAAAAAAATCACAATCACAATTTTCTAACCAATGTGAAGCAGCGATTGTTTCGCAATCTAACCGCAGGATGTTTTTCTATTCAACAGACATCCCAACCTTTCATGGTTAAAGTTCCTCGCTGACTACCCTAGGTGCAGTTATTTGCATTGCCCTTATGTAATAAAGTTCGATGGAGACGATATTTAAATAAAGCAAAGCATAGTTAAACTTGCTCCTGTAAGTGATTGTTGGTTTCAAGTGCAGTTGAAAAGTCTCCACTTTTGTGAAATAGTCGTTGAATTATAATGACATCATTTAGCTAAATGAAGATCACTTATAATCACTAACAACTTAAAGCACAATAGACTAAGTTATTGACTTTTTAAAATGAGAGTAAAATGAGCAATCTTGAATTTAGACATTAATAAAACAAGAAGTTGCGCTCAAAATGACGTTTCTGATAATATGAAAATTTGCTGATTCACAATTTAAGCAGAAAAATAAGGTAAAGCAAAAAACCTACAGGACTAAAGTTTTTGTTATGTATGCAACGCACGTACCGAAAAACGATAATGGCAAATGTTATTAAAAAATCGAAAAGTTTATCGTTATTGTAAGCACAGATTTAGCTATATATCGATGGTGGTGAAAGCATTAACAAATATCGTTGTCTGCACTGTATATCTGTGCGTCGTAACTGCTCTGATTATTATTGAAACACAATGATAATAATATTAATAGTAACACGTAAGAATAACGATTGCATTTTGCCAAAATTTTTGCCTGTGTTTTTGTCTACGTATATTATCAAAATGAAATTTTTTGTAATGGTACATTGAAGGCTCATTGATAATTTTTATCTCTGGTGCCTTACCTTAAAATCGATGACAGCAAGATTGTCATCCAGACTTTTGACCCAGGTCTTAAACAAACTTTTTTCAGATGAGCTTTCATCCAGAAAACTCAAGTCAGCAGCAATTTCAGAATTACCTCCTTTAACCCTTTTCATTTCATTCTTTGATTCTGTGAGGAAGCTCTCTGCCAAAGAACAATGTTTGAGGGAAATCTGCACACCTTTTTGTATACAATACAATTGCCTATTCACATACAATAATAATAATGATGTTGGGCATACGTAAGCGTAGCCTATGGGGTCCAAGGGGGACATTACCTCCAAATTTTTAGCATATCTTGTCGTTTTCTGCTTTGAGAGGCATTGTCATGAAAAAAATACTGTTGCTCTCTTGAAGTCAAAATACTTGCCCCCCAAAACGACATTTTGAGCTGTCTACGCTATTGCGGGCATATACTGTACTGGTGTATATGCCCGTAATAATAGCTTTTCGAAGACAAAATCAGTACATTTTATGAAACAAACTTGCATGTCACTTTACGCAAATGCCTTGTTCAAATATTCGTTTTTCAAAAGTATTCTGATTTTTTCATTGGTACATTTGATAGACTGGTGGTTGATACCGTTAACACGTTCTAGTCATAGTTATAAGCGTTAAGCATTTTTGTCAGATCGAGTAGTTCAACACCACTACTTTGCATGTGCATTAGGTATTCTTTTGCTGCTTGATGATTCTGTATAATATGAAGCTTTTCCGAATTTTTACCCATCAACTTTAACTGAAAGGCAACGTTCAAAAAACTTACTTTGATACCGATGGGGAAAAGAGTCCGAAAAGCAATTTTCGAGCCCTGCATCAGGACCGATACCAAAGATTTTTATGCCAACTTCTGATCGAAGACATTCCTTCTGGCCGTCTTCGGAGAGGCCTGAAAAAATTACAGGTTACAACAAACACATTTGGTCACAGTTGTTTTTGTTTAAATCAGATTACACCACACCAAAAGGGCTACAAAACGGAATCGACCAAACTTCGAAAGAGAAACAAGCCGAAAATGCTGAACTTTAGTAAAAATCGAACCCCAATCAGCGCCATTCTGTGGGGGGGGGGCGCTTTAATGTTGTGAACCAAAACAGTGGTTGAGGGGACTGGGACATTACATCACTGTAAGATTCCACTCTTTCACTACCAGGTTTAGCTTCGTGCAATGAGGATCGAGTGCATTGATTAGGCAGCATCTGGTTTTACAAAACCTTTGTGCAAAACGTTTATTGATTGAAGCTAAAAATGAAAACAGAGCGAGTTTTCAAAAAATTTCAAGCTATACAATTTACATTGAACACTCAACGGGAAAAAGAAAGTAATTGCTTCGTTTTTCAAACCTGATTTTAGTACAAACTTCTGGTACACCCCAAATGCTGTTATCTCAACTTATTTTACTTGTAAATGTTTAAAGAACACTATATTTACAGTATATCTGCACTTCCACTTTGCATGTGCAAATGCAAACCCTGCTCAGGTAACGCCAGTCATATGCGTCTAAGTCAGTGTTCAACAAGATTTTTAAAATATTTAAAACACACTTATTAACCTGATCCCCTCAGTAGCTGATTTTTCCAAGCGTTCTGTCGAGCAGTCCTATCGAAATATGCGTAAGTATTGTATTTTTTAAGTAAGGAGGTAGGGATACTTCCAAGATGTCAATGGGTTCCTAACGTATGATAGCTGTTGTATAACATCTGGCATCTATTGCAATTATGCTTGATGGACAACTTGTCTATGGACAAGCAAGCTTCGTAACTCTGTCCCGACGCGGGTGGCTCATTGTTCATAGTTAACTTCGGTTGTACTGTGAAATGAACATTGTAATTTTGGCAAAAGTCACCTTGCATGCCTCCCACGAAATAGATATATTTTTTGAAAAAATGTACATCTTTCCAAATACCAAAAAAGCTTTTTCGGGCCAGACGAGCTGGAAAATGATTGCTGGGTTGTTTGTTGAAAAATGCGCCTGTACTCCTGAAACGTTATTTGCCATTTTGGGTTGTATTGCCCATAGATTCGGGTTTTAAGTGTCACCTGAGCCGGGTTTTAAGTGTTCAGTTTTGGGCGGATAGCATACATTGCCAATTAACAGACAATTGCGGCAGGTCAGGCTCACCCGATTCATTAATTTGCTTCCGGAGGTAGGAGCAAATATACTCAAACTTCCCACCCAGACTTCCTGAGAAGTAGAAATGTGTGCCGAAATCCTCAAACACTTCCGCGTATTTCGCGTAGTCGTAGTCAAAAGGCAATTCGGATAAACTTTTCCGAAATGGTAAGGAAAGGATGAGACCATGTCTTTCCAAGCTGAATCAAATTATAACATCTCCAACACGAAATATACGCATCTTTTTATGCACGAAAATATTTCCTTAGGAAATATTTCCTTAGGAAATATTTTTCCGTGATTCAGTGTTTACACCAACAGTATTGCAGATGCCTTTTTGCTTTCCAACTCTGTTTTATTAAGACTATCGACCTCCACTCTTTTTAGACAAATATAAAATACAATCCATTTTTAAAAATGACTTTTTCAAAGATTACCTGAACTGCACCAGTTGGACGGAGTAACTTATTTTGAAAAAGTTCCTGTCTTCCTTAGAATCATCGTTTGCGATCGTACGTAGTTCCTCACTTGAAATCCTAGCGATAGAAGCACTCAGTTTAGCAATATCTTCCACTAAACATTAACTACATTGAACATATTTGTGACCTCACATTTAACACTTTCACTCCAGCTAATAGCTAATAGGATTATTGTTTTTNATAATAATCTTTCCCATTAAGAAAAAAATAAATAGTGTTGGTCACGGATCACGGTAAATTTTTTTAAACGAAACGATTTGTCNCACGTGTGAAGCTAAAGATGTCAGTATTACAAATTTTTTGCACCAAAAGAAAATTTTTGTGACGTATGCAACAANGTTTCAGTGATTACAGCTAATTCTAGAGCAGCTATGTCCAACCCAAATGGCTCACTGAGCCAAAAATATGTCACTATCTTAACCAGGGCCGCAGATTGAATGGCTTACTTTGATCTTAGCAAACTAAATTTAGCTTAAGCTATTGTACTGAAACCATTCGAATCCTTATTGCAATGGTAACAGACGTGATAAAGTGGCGCTGATAACCACTTGCATCAAAAATGTTAAATTCAAGATTATCAAAATAAGGACAGGTTGTCAGTATATAGGATACTTTAACTGCAGCGAAAACCTGAACTTGGACGCAGACACGTTCGACTGTGTCACATGCGGCCCAGGGGCCGCGGGTTGGACATAGCTGTTCTAGAGTAAGCATAAATCAGAAAAGTTTCCCGGTGGGACCTACAATAAAATAAATTTGATTTAGTTGCGAATACTTGTTTTGATTCTCAACGTTTCTGCCAAATATTCAACATGAAGCAGTCCAAAATAACCTGATGAGTGCTTCGATGAAACACTTTTTTTCCCGATGCCTCATGGCGGATACTATGTTTATAAAATTATATGTTTATAAAATTCCGAAAGCATAAAATTTCAAAGAAATTCGAACATCATAATCAATTCGCACATTGTATGAGAATATCATATTCATTGTTTTGGAGACTTCGAGTAAGCACACGACCGGGTTCCTCGTGAAAAGCGTTGGGGAGTGTTGCGCGAGTATGTTGTTGACGGCCGCCTCTCACTGGTCGTCAAATCATTGCATTTCCGCTCAGAAGTTTACGTCCCCGTTGGCGGAGTGAAATCACAGCCGTTCACCGTGTGTGTTGGACTCCGACAAGCGTGTGTGTTGTCACCACTCCTCTTCACATAGTCTTAGCCTAGTCGACGAAGGTGCCACTACTATTGGGAGCTGCAGGATGAACCGTTTAGTTTTTTGCAGACGATTAGGCACTTCCAGCATCCTAGCAACGGGCCTTCAATACACACTCAATCAGTTTTCTGCTGCGTGCGAGCGAGAGGTCGTCCAAGGACCAGGTAGCATGACTGCATCACTAGCCTGGTTTGGTCCCGTCTTTGTGTGGAGCCAACAAAAATTATCTGAAATTGCTGTTGACCGTGAGGTATTCCGAATACTCCTTGGGCTTCTGTCGCCGCAAACATCCTCAAAAAAAAAACGAGAAGGTTCGGGGGGGCAGCAGCGCCACTGACTACAGAATTATTATATAGAATTAGAATAAAAATGTAACTATTATTAGGTACAAACATCGAAGAATCAATGACGTATAGTGAATATTTAATGACAAGTAACAAACGAATGACGACTAACGATGATTAACACAGTGCTCTCTTCAAACCTTGGCTTTGAATATAGGCTACTTGAACTATCATTAGAGTGTTTGTGCTTAGCATATTAAGAGATCTGTGTTTATATGAAAAAAGAAATAATGTTTTCAAATGAAATTCAGTAAAAAATTACCTGGAGTAGAAAAACCTATTTCAATTTTAAAACTCGACTCTTTCAATTTTTTTACAAAGAAATCTTTCTCGCTGTGGTATGACTTGACCTCCACGTTTCCACCGCTTACTACCTGCAAACAACAAAGTGCTGTTGACCAATGATATATGCTCATCTTTTAGCAAGATTTCTGCAAAACGGTTTTGATTTTCGTGCTGGTAAAAGATGAAAAGTGATATACACTATTTTTTCGCATGATTTCATGAGGTGACTCCTATTGTATAACCAAAGCATTCTAACTAACAAGCAGGTTTCTTAAACATGGGAGTATCTGGCAAAAACAAAACTAGTGGCACTGATTTTAAAACTGGTTGAAAGTGCATTTTTATTATGATATTTGCTGATACAATTTCGTGATTTTCAATTTTAGGTGAGATGCAATTATGCAACATTTTATGCGATATTTAGAGCCAGATCTGATTTTGATAACTATCTATTGTTAAACAAGCTATTGATGCTCCATTACTAAAAGTTACGATACGTTTTAAAAGGAAAATGTTTCGAATATTTTCCATGAAAAGATTAAAAAAAATTAAAAAAAGATTAAAAATTAAATTAAAAGATTTAAAATAAAAAAATTATAAAATTAAATTAAAATAATAAAATAAAAATAAAATAAAAGATAAAAAATTAAATTAAAAGATTTAAAATTAAAAGATGAAAAGATAAATGATGAGAAATACAATTGCAAATGTCTGGATGGTTTTCGCAACTGCCACGTGGCAGTGCAGAGGAATTCTAAGTGCAAGCAAGACAAAAGCATGGCATGTGCAAAATAGACTTGCTTTGTTTACTGCATGTTGTTACATCGATTTTTAGCATCTGTCAGCAGCAATAAACAACTCAGTCAATATCGGTTGACCATTTATAGAGCCTAGAATCTTTTTCCATGGTTTACTGAACGGAACATGAACCTGGCGGAACCTTATCAGCCGGATCCAAATCCAAACGCTTACAATTANGTTGGTAATGGAGTATTTTCCGAACAATATCAAGCTAACGTGCAACATTTAGAATGCCAAATGACGGATATACCCTGATTACGTTAACATAGATTGACGCCACGTGAATGTTATCTTCACCAGATGGCGATAATAGTTATATTTCCTCTTTAACCTACGTGGATTGTCGCGAGTCTTGAAACCCGTTTATAGTAGTCGTCTGCCTCCGAAATAAATAACTTAAAGTTGTCGCACGTGGTTGAAGGTTCAAGGATTCCTTTGAAACTTGACAGGGAAAGAAAAACAGGGCTACAGCTTACTGTAATAAGGTTTCAGTGTTGCCGGATGGTTTGGGACTGTGGAATGTTTTAGTTTATGAATGATGAGAGAGAGAGAGAGAGAGAGAGAGAGAGAGAGNTTATT
>JGI24159J19872_10013800_pt1 | contig 10484 bp, 5 predicted proteins | sample Ectturendosymbi4_FD_19872 | JGI IMG/M metagenome (IMG submission 19872)
AACCCCAGCAGGTCATACAAAGTATCAAAAGACTCGGATTGTAGCCTAGTTTCCAGTAAAAACTTCAGCGAAATACTACCACCTAACGGGTGGCACACAGGGCCAGGCAAAGTGGGTCAAGGTGGCTTAAAAGTCTTCCACTTATGACGTCACTCATAAAAAACCCGCCACCCAAAGCAAAAAATTTTTTTTTAGTGCAGACTAGAAGACTTGCCACGTCTTTTGAGAGTTTTACTGGGTCTGTAGAGCATACCGAACCGAAGAAATTCCCACGCAAAGCCACGTGTGTTTAGGCGTTTTTTTTTTTTCTAAAATCCCTGAAACCACCCGGGTGCCAAAGTATTAAAGGTTTAAAAGGTGCTGATTAAATGAAGGAGTCCAGATAGAGCAGAGGAATTAATTGTTATATTCAACCATAACATCATAAACTTGTATTTTACTGCAAATAACAGCACTATGTATACGAGTTACTGCGATAAAGTATATGACCTTCTAGAGTTTTCACCTTTCTTAGATTTTTCTTCATAGTCCACCAACATTTTTATTAATTATTATTATGCATCTGCCACTTTCACAAAAGCAGACACCTGTACTTGAAAAAAAAATTTTTTTCTTCAAAATAAGTTTTAGTTGAGTTAAATTTTGTACTTAGAGGTAAGTTATTCCCAATAGTATTTGCTAAGAGTTACCACACGAAATTTACTAAAACATCTTTCAAAAATCAAGCACTAATAATTTTTTTAGTTTGACTCTTTCGCGTCCAGTAAGTTTTTAGGATTTCACGCCAAAAAAAACGAATCGCACGTGGCTTAGCATGAGCGTAATTCTGGTGTTGAAAGTGGGATAGAGCTTTTTAAAGGCTCAAAGGACTCCACAAGTCTTGTAGTTCGCAATGAAAGATTTTTTTGGTTCGGGGTTCTGGATTTTTTGAGTGACGCCATAAGTAGAGGACTTTTAGGCCACATTGGCCCACTTCACCCAGCCCTAGGCCCAAACTGTTAGACGTTAGTTTTTCGCTGAAGATTTTATTGGAAACTAGGCTACAATCCGAGTCATTTAACACTTTGACGTCCGTAAGGAATCAGGGACTTTCGCGCCAAAACAAGCGGATCACACTTGGCTTTGTGCATGTGTAACTGGCGCCGAAAGCGATAGAGAGCTGTTCAAAGGCTCAAAACACTCAGAAAGTCTTCTAGTCTGCATTTTAAAAAAATTTTTTTGGTTGGGGAGGCTGATTTTTTGTGAGTGATATCATAAGTGGAGGGCTTTTAGGCTATCTTGGCCCACTTCACCAGGCACTAGGCCAGTGGTTCTTAAAGTTTTCTGCACGTTGACCCCCAATTAAATTATACAATTTTCTGTAGACCCTGTGGCCTAGCCCAACGCTGCACAACCTGCGGCCTTCGATAGTGAAATTTGCAGCCGTCCACGTGTAATTTTAAATATAAGACTTGGCGGCCATGCTGGCGTATACTGAAGCAAAATAAATGCAAGGCAACAGGACTTTGCAAAGTTATCTGCCACAACCAAGATCAAGGGAGTCACTGATTGCTACGATGCTTACCAAACTTTTTCTTTTTATAAATTCGCTAAGATGTTTGACATTTTATTATACTTTTAGGCACAAGTAAATGACATATACCAGATAAACCTATTCTTTAATTAAATGTATCTCATAAATATAACTCGAACTTATTGGCGGCCGTACTTCACATAAATAAAAGTAATGTGGCCGGCAGTAGCAAAAGGTTGTACACCCCTGGCCTTGCCCAACAGATACTAATACAAGGAGAGTATGTATCAAAATATATTTGAGTGCTTTTTACTTGAAATACAGGATAAAATAATACACTATCCGAAAATGCACTACAATATTGATTGTGACGTAACAAACAGAACAGTTTTCACAATGTCATCACAATGGATGATTCAATAAAGAACTATTCGAATCGAAGGTACTTTCAAACTATTGTAGCTGAGATTTGATCAGCCCTCTTAATATTGTTTCATTTGTTGAAAAACGCCGTTTGCATTCCTTGCCCAATTGACAAAAATTTTGAATTGGAGGCCTCATTGCTCCAGTAGACCCCAGCAGGTATTCATTGACCCCCTGACCATTCAGTGATCCCCATTAACCCTGTGACTATTTATCGACCCCTTGAATGATTCAATTGATCCCTGGGGGTCGATATCGACCACTTTGAGTACCACTGCCCTAGGCCCAAACCATTAGATGGTAGTATTTAGTTGAAGTTTTTATTGGAAGCTAGGCTACAGTCTGAGTCTTTTGATACTTTGGATGACTTGCTGGGGTTTCGGGTTCAAAAGTTATCATCTAAAGTAATAAAAATATTAGACTAATTAGTTCATTAGATAATTAATTAATTTTTTATTTTAGATTACAACTTTTGAACCAGAAATGCTAGAAAGCCGATCAAAGGCTCAAAAGATATGGACTCGAGTCTAGTTTCCAATGAAAACTTCAGCGAAATACTTTGGCCTAGCAGTTGGGTCCTAGCCCAGGTAACATGAACCAAAATGGCCAAAAAACGACTTCACCTATGACGTCACTCACAAAAAATCCACAACCCCCAACTAAAAAAATTATTTTTGAGTGCAGACTACAAGACTGGTTGATTCGTTTGAGCCCTTGAACAGCTCTCTAGCATAATCGGCTGAGGAGCTATGGCGTTGGTAGGGCAACCGAAAACTGCTGGTTTCATGCCAAAATCCAGGTACAATATATTCGTAGACCGGCTCTCAAAGTGTTCATACTTTGGATGACCTGTTGGGATTTCGGGTTCAGAAGTTATGACCTAAAGTAAACAAAATATTTGATTAATCCCATAATTAGATAATTAGTTAATTTTAAATCATAACTTTTGAACCAGAAACACTAGAAAGTCCATCAAAGGCTCAAAAGACTTGGACTCGAACCTAAAAATTCTTTTCAAGTGCAGAAAAGAAACCGAAAACTGCTGGTTTTAGGCCAATTTCCAGGTACGAATATATGGTACACCAGCCATCAAGGTGTTTTAAGTCTATTATGACATAATCAACTACAGACTTACATTAATAACTAAACATATTGCAAGTACTTACTACAATTCATGACATCAAGTTTTCTTCTGTAAATACTGAATAAGCAAACAACCACTGTAGAAAAAATCTGTTTACCGAAATTTTGTTTTTTTGGCCATAATTTTGATCCAGAAATGCTAGAAAGCTAATCAAGAGTTATGAAGACTCAGATATCGCTTAGATTCCACTAAAAACTTGTGACAAAAATTTCCATATAGTGGTTGGGCCCAAGGCCAGGTAATGTAGGCCAAAAATGTGTAAACCACCCCCATTATCATGTCACCCACCAAAAACCCAAAATCCAACACTATCTAATTGTTTTTTAATCTGAACTAGAAGACTTCTCACATCTTTGGAGGGTTTGAACAGCTCTCTAGCTCAATTGACTGTAGAGTTATGGTGGTGAAAAGTGATGCAAGAAAAGTGGCACACACCAGATTCAAAGTATGAGTATATCGTACATCTGCTCCCAACATGGTATGCTTATCAAATAAAAATAATCAACTGATAATTTGTGTAAGTGATCAAATGCAGAATAGTCATGTAAATATACTGGCAAAAATTTTAATGAGAAATTCCCACTACCAATTTGTATAACACATTTAATTCTTATACACACTGATGATGCACATCAATATTTCATTCCACAATTCGTGAACCAGGGTCTCCTCATTACTACAGCCATGTAGGCAAAATTTGGCCTGCCAAGCCTTTTGTCAATAATGAAAAAAATATATGCAAAACAACTGCTGATTTAGTAGAATATAGCATATCCAGAAACAATCACATTACTAGAGATCGACCGATATATCTGCCGTATTTGGGTTTTACCGATATATTGGTATCGGCCAAAACGGCCGATTTTATCAGCCTCAGTAGGTGTTGACAAAACGCTGTTATATTCCTCACGCATCCAGGCAATTTGCGCAAGAAAGCACAACGAAGTAAGTCAAGACAATTATCTTACAGCAACGCTAGCAGGTGCGGTTTCATAAACAAGCAGACAAGATTGACCATGGAGCATGCGTCGGCTGTCGCAGCTGAAACAAAAACATCATCGGGAAGTTTTGCGATGCTTGAAGCTACCACGTGCAGGTGTTGTGTACAAATAAACTCCCATTGTACTTCCGGAAGTTTTCGCAGCACGAAACGTTTGACTGTAACCTAAAGGCGCAGAAGTCCAATCAATGCCTAGTTTAGCACAGATGAATCTTTTTAAAGTTTGCATGAAAAATGAATTACGTTATGTTAAGCAGCATTTATGGCAGTATGAATATGATTACAAATGCAATTGCTACTAACTTGTGACGACAACAGTCGCTGTGAAGCAGTTGCATGTAACATCTTAAAAGGATTCTACTTTTCTTAACTTGATGTGTTAAGCCTAGCACCCTGGTTTATACTGTACGCAAGCTAAAATATCGTGTTTGTGGGTTAACTTAATCGACATTTTCCACAAGGCATGATAATGATAATTGTGATCTCACAATCCAAGCTGTTGCAACATGCTGGTTTGTGGATATGGCACACAAGTTACGGAAGTGCTACTCCAACGTTTCACAAATACTTTGAAGTGGTGATTTGTTGTTTAGTCCGATAGCAGTGCGGTAGTCAGTGTTCATTGTTGTATCACAATTGTTGTTGTCCGTTTGTTAAACACGATCAGCAAAAGCAGTGTTTGCAACGACACAAGTTAAAAGTGTAGTGTTTATGATTGGATCAGAACTACCGGGCATTATTGCACAATCATCGGACGCGTAATGCGCACATGTGCATCTTAGCTATTGTCACAGTGACTTGTTCTTATCGAATTTGCTTCTGGCGGATGGGCGGTAATCGGTTATAGCCTGATGCTGCTTTTGTTTAGGCTAGGTTGTAGATGACTGGCAGCTTACTGCAGGCTAATTGGTGAAAATGCAGAAAAATTGTTCTTTTTGCATGACAATCTTAAACTGCTGATATGGAACTACTGTACTGAGTATTGACAAATCAGTTGGTGTTTCATTTCATACCAATACCAGTACTGCACTTGCAGTAGCTAATGCAAGTGCCGTAGTTTGCTTTAAGGACATGCAGTTATTTAATGTTACATTACATCAAAATTCCAAACTTGATTCTTTAAGACTTGGATTGACTTTTCAAATTGGAAACCCACTGAGTTGCAAAAGAGTCTGAAAGGTTGATTTGTGAAATATATACAAAAACAAACTTTCACAAGATTTATGTAGCACAGTAACTGTTAACAAACATTCTATCATAAACCATAAAAGTTACTGCTGTTTTTGAAAAATTTATTTTTGGCAATGGGCAATTGAATACAGTGCTGTACTAATTTTAACCTCTTTAACTTGATACTTCATTTTGTACTTCCTTTTCATTGTTCACCATCTTTAAACTTTGAAGCACTGTTTTTGCTTTTAGCACCATAGGCAGTTCTCTTATATTCAGTGCTCATTTCTTGTTGTTTTGTTATTTTAACATTCGTTTTTTATTCATAGCACTGTTTTTTCATTGCAAACAGTATATACTATGCTAACAAGTTCATCAAATATTGAAGTTGCTGCAATTTCAAAAATTTTAGCTCATAAATCCTGATTTTTGAAGTTTTTGAAAAAAGGTACAGCATAAAATACACCATATTTTTGATAATGAAGCAGAAAACAAGATTTAAAAAGTTTGGAAATATCGGTATCGGCCTCAAAAAAGCCGTATCGGTCGATCTCTACACATTACCTAAGATGTACATCCCTGAAACTGTTAAGCAACAGCTTATGGGGCCCTCAGAAAAAAGTTAGAAGTCCCCTGATATAAACACTTGTGTGGCTATTCTGTTATCTTTTGTCTTGCTTTCAATATATCATTCCTTATCATCTTGTCATTAACTAACAAGCACACATGTTGTCTCAGCATCAATGAAAAACATATGGCTATCACATATCTTTTACAACAAAACTTATTCACGAAGTTCACCATATCTATTACCTTTTCAACATCAGCTTTTGTGAAATTACCATCAGCATCAAGTTTTTCAAAGTATGCCTGTGCTCTTTCACATTCTTTCCATTCTTTTTCAAACCTCCTCTTGGTCTGCTCAAGGTGACGCTCATGCTGATCAAGTTCAGTTTGCTGCTGACGACCATCATGATAAAGCTGGTGAAAAAGTAGTCAGAAGATGTCATCACAATGCCAGATTCAATGCTGCAAAGCACTTCATATGCCCACAAAAATCATGTAGCAGAAAAAGTTTTCATTGGCATTTTCCATGAAACTTACCATAGCTGAACCATAAACTCCTGAAGCATTTAAGACAAGCTTTTGCACATAATTTATGTGAGAAGTTTTTAGAAAATTTCCTATAAACCTTTTCAAACATTAATTCCAATTTCTAGAATGAATGCTTCAACAATAATTTCATTCAGTGTGAATTTATGACAGCATCGCAGGAAAAGTGAGAAAAAGCAACTGGAACTATTCGTTTTTAATGTCTGCTTCTTTGCTTTTATTCTCTTTGTATGATATTGTGCACTATTTTGCGATGAAATTAAAACATCAGTAATGTAGTATCATCACTATAAGTCTAAGATTATTTCATGCTTCTGTATGTGCACCCAAATGCTATTCATTCACTCAAAAAACAGCATTTTTACAGGTGCTCTAAACAACAATTCTTTGCCATTTGGGTGCCACTTATGAAGCACAGCACCTCTTGAGATTTGAACTAATGTTGTTGTGTGCAAATGCAGCATCTGGTATCACTAAGCCAACCATGAACTGAAAAACAAGGGTAAAATCCACTATTCTTGGGGTCAACAACATGGCGCCCAGCAAGGACCCGCGGTCAGGTTTTAAAAATAACAATGGCATGATCACTGATCTGTATCTTCACATAGTTGAATATTATTAATTAGCATTAATAATAATGTGATTACAAAGATAAACTGAGCAATTTTTTGATTCAGCAATATGATCGAACTAGTAGCCATTCACATTTACACTTTTGGTTCTGACTGACATATAAATACGTGAGGGGGAAACCCACCACAGTTACCAGGCGGCGTATATATACGTTCCTAATGAAAATTTTCATTTTCTGGCACTTGGCGCCAAACCAACAAACCATTTTTTGTCTCAAGGGTTATATGGAAACCAGGCTATCATCCAAGTCTTTACAGCCCTTGATCAGCTTTCTAGCTTTTCTGGAGCCAAAATTATGGCTCAAAAACCAAAGATCGGATAAAAATTCAAAACCTACAAATTCTAGCCATTGTCATTTGTGGCTAAAAGCATAACCCGTCAACTGATTATGCTAGAAAGCTGTTCAGAGTCTCTAAAGATGGGGAAAGTCCAGTAGTTCAGGACTGATAAAAAATTTTAAGCTCTGGGTTTGGGGTTTTTGGTTGTTGACGTCATGATTGGGGCAGATTTTGCATTTTTTTATGTCATCAGTTGATCCAATAATCCGATTTTGTGGCTCAAAGGTTTATTGGATTCTAGGCTGTGATACAAGTCTTTAGAGCCCTTGATCAACTTTCTAGTTTTTATGGGGCTAAACTTATGGCTAAAAATTCCAAATATTTCAAGAATTGCGCCTAGGGTATTAGCAGGGATTTCCCTAATTAATTTGCTGTATTAGGGCCATAATTCGGAACCAGAAATGCAAGAAAGTCAACCAAACCCTGTAAAGTCTCATATAACAGCTTTGTTTACAATGAAACTTCCAGTCAAAAGTCAAAAAATGGCTCCTGGCGTTGGCGTCCAGGGCGTGATGACATCATCAGAATGTAAACAATATATGCATAAACATACTCTCATCATGTAAACATTCACAAAAAACGTGACATACAAAACTTAAATACATGTTTTTGTTTTAAAGTACAACACTTTCTGAGTCTTTAGAGCAGGGGTGGGGAACCTGCGGCCCGTGTGAACATTTGATATGCCCCGCATCAAAATCTTCGTTACCCAAGTTCGAGTGCAGGAGTGCATCTAGGGGGTCTATTTGGCTGTCATGACAGACCCCTTTGCACTGCAGGTACTCAGCATTAAAGCTGATAAAATATCAAACGCTCTCACTGCAGGTCTCTAATGCAGGTGTTTTGGAACAGGCAACAGCCTACATTTCCCTTGTAACGTTACATAGTACAATTACGAAACAACAACGTTACTGCCTTGTTTAAATAGCGCCTGCGCAATGACATTAAAAATCCACGTTTTTGAACACTCGAAACTGATATTGCGTCGAACGCACGTGTTTCTGAATTTCCTCCTCTGGCAGTGCCGGCTCTAATGCTGTCAGAATCTCATACACTGTCATGCACACGCAGGAGTTGTTTAGTAATATTTCTCTTCATGGCGAGAAGACAGCCTCCAATCACGATCATTTCGTTTTGCAGTTTCGGGCCAATTTTATCTGCTGTTTATACCTACTAGGTTATGATAAAATTGAGTAAGTTCAGGCTTTCCTCAGCGTCACGCCAAGTAACGTGGGTTCTTTTCCACTGAAACTATGTTTTTATAAGCAACTTCTCATATTGAAAGGCGCGATAGCTAGCCTAAAAAATTGTGGTCACATTATCTGAAAAAAATATCAGTCAAGCGTCGTATTTCGAAAATAGCATTTTTAGAATTAAGCAGTTGACCATGTTGTTTGCTGCGCAAGAAGTCCTATATTGATTTTGAGTAATTCACTTTTACATGTGACAACTTGGAAATTTTTTTCTCATGTGTTTTGACATTGAGATCAATACCACTGCCTATTCCAAATACAGTCAGACCTGTTTGTCTGAACTCCGATCACCGGAATCCCCGCTATCCGAAACAAATTGCTAGGAACAGATTTCTCCCAATGCATTTCACCCCTTTAAACTGGAAACCTCGCTGTACGACACCGACTCAGAAATTTAGGAACGGATATGTCATATCAATAGTAAAAAAACACTAAACCGGATTACGCCAACTGTTACTTAGTTGTTTATTAAATCAAAATGGAAGGGTGAAAGTCAATTTTCTATGCACAATGAATGTAACAGTGGCAGACCCTGCAGGACACAGTTACAGGTTCCTGTACAGTTTTTTTCGCGTTTAAATCTCATTCTGAATGCATACTTGCTTATGTATACGGATCTGCTAATAAACAAAAACAACTTTGAGAGTTTCATTTAGTCATGTTTCACATGCAATCTACATATTTGCATAAGTTCACAGCTNGTCTGACTCTACAGTTTGTTTCTGTTTCCCCTTTGAACGTTTGCTTAGGCCAGACCCGTAGCCTAGGTCTNAAGGTTTGGGGAGGAACAAAACATTTTTAGGGGGTCAAGACTTCTGTTTTTATTATATTTTTTAATTAAATATTCTTGGCAAAACAAAATTTGCAGGAGCACTAAAAATTTTAGGGGGGATTGTCCCCGAATGCCCCCCATGGCTACAGGTCTAATTCCGATTTTCCGGATACCTCGCTATAAACCAACAATATTTGACAAAACGAAGTAGTTTGGATAAATGAAGTCTGACTGTAAAATGTTCTCTGAAACATTTGAGTCGTTTTTTGCTGAGACATTTTGGTCACTGAAACATTTCGGTCATTTGTCTCACAGATGTATTAAAACTCACCATAATAGTGTTTTCTAGCCTATATTTTCAAACATTCTGACCAAAATGACTACATTTTTCGGTCATTTCAAAAACATTTCAATCTATGACTGAAAAAAAAAGGTTTGAATAGCTCTCTAGCTCAATCGGCTGGCAAGTAATGGTGTTGCAAAGCTCTGCCAAAACAGTGGTGCTTGTAGGACTTAAAGGTAAATCACACAGTACAGGTGGATATTGCCACAGGGAGTCCACGAAAAGTGTTAATCAGTGACACCAAGAAATGGCTCTAAGTTTCAAAAAAGTTGGTAACCACTGCCCCATTTCATGCCTATGCTGAGTTAGAAGATAACCTAATTGTGATGTCTACGCTGCATTTCATATAGCCGATATTCTTAGCATCCTAGATACACGACACATCAATTTTGATATTAAAATCAAAAATCTTGAAGTAGGAGTAAATTTCTGCTTAATGTGATGTACGTTTTCTCATACTCTCAACACCTTAGGCACCAGGCTGTTTTTACCTAAGTCCAGCATGAGCCACTTAACACTTTGACAGCTGGTCTACGAATAAATCGTACCTGGAATTCTTCAGCAAAATTCAGCAAAACTTCAGCAAAATACTACCATCTAACAGCTTGGACGTGCAGCCTAGTGGTTAGAGCGCTCCCTTCATGTCTGGTAGGTCGTTGTTCGTGTGGTTCGAATCTCGGCCAGATCGTGCCAAGACCTTAAAAATTGGAACTTGCTTCAGTCTGGCCAAGCGCTCGGCATAATGACTGTAGCAGGGAAATTCTCCAATGCGGATGCAATCT
>JGI24159J19872_10013802_pt1 | contig 10483 bp, 10 predicted proteins | sample Ectturendosymbi4_FD_19872 | JGI IMG/M metagenome (IMG submission 19872)
ACGGTTAGAAATGATTTGTCTATAATTCATGACACCTTCCGCAGGAAATAAAGATGCAAAAGCTGTTTCTAGTAAGTTCACACACCGCCGTTGTTGCGTCAGCGTTATTATGCCGCCCGCAGGTTACCGGAAAAGTCCTCATGTGGCCAACGGAGCAAGGTGAGTTGGAGACCCCTGGTTCAAAGGGAACTTTTCTCTCGCCCGCCGAGCACGTTTGAACACCGGTAAGTTGAAAAACCTAAATGTTGATTATTTCAAATTCTCAAAAAGCATCGAGTGCCGCATAAAATATCCTCATTGGCCCATGTGTTTGAGACCCCTGCTGTAGCATGAACAATCAGGTCAGATGTAGGAAGAAATTACATGGAGCACGTTCACATGAGTGCATATAAGGCCGGAATGAAATGCTAGCTAGGCTGTATCAAGCCTGAAGGCTGGAGGTTGCAGAATGTAGACCTCTGATAGTAAATTGTCACAAGCGCTATATTGAAAAAAATATGATTTTACTAACTTGTCTGCTGCCACAAATGGTTCGTTTAGAAATATAAAAACAACAAAAATGCAAACATTTGATTATGGCTTAAAAAGGTCAACCTAAAAGAAAACTACCTGTCAATCATCTTGTCAACTTTCAACATAACAACGACAGTTAACAAAAGAGGCTCGCGATAAATTGCAAAAATACTGAAAATACACAAGTTTCACGAAAGCAGGCAAAGACTGTTTCAGCGGTTGCAATGTCAACTGTCACAGGAGAAAACAGTATGAACAAACACAATGACATACGCCTCTCAAAATACGTGATTTAATTGCTATAAGGAGCAGCCGATGTCAATCGTAAACATTGGAACGCCGTATAGAAAGTGTGACTCATACAATGTTCGAAAATGGAACGCCAGCGATTCGGTTTACGTAAACGGTAATTCGTCTGTTTGGACAAAATCACAAAATTCGCGTTTATGTCGTAATTATAATTAACCNGTTTCATTTCCACAGGGTTAACTGCTTTCAGGAGCCAGTAACAAAGTAGTTAAAGCAGAGTGCTGCAATGTTNGTGTCTGATTTGACGGCGTATTCCAGTCTGCCCTCTGAAATAAGAATGTTTGTATGCAGTATTAACTGTGACTTGAACATGGTATAAAACCGGACTTGATTATACACAAAATACGATGATACGCCTTTCCATTCGATTCGGTCACCCCTGCTTTAGAAAAGCGTATGTTGTACGTGACGAAACGGCCTGTTGATATAAATATCACGTGCGTGTATTTACAAGGCTTTAAACAACCGGGGTTCCACATACTAGTAACAGAAAGCACACATCTCGATAATCGTACGGAAGAAGCAGCTAGCTTAAACGACGCAGAGAACACAACGGAACACCAGAGGCAGAAACACCTTGATGACTTTCAGTTTATGTGGAGCTTTGATGGCGCTGTATAACTACAGACTAAAGTGGTTTTGTAGCGCCAGTGGCATTGTGAATCCTCTTCGCCAAAGCTAAGTAAAGCGCCATTACTGTCGCCAGAGAATTCTCAATAGGGGGGCTCTACGTTTGTGCAGGGGGGGGGTCTTAACATTTAAAAACTGGCAGAACTCCACACAATGGCGGATCCGGGGAGGGGTGGCGACTGGGGCGATCGACCCCCATAAAACTTACAAAAGCAACTTTATTCACCATGATTTTGTACAATTCAGAAAACAGCTTTCGGGACATTAGGCCATTTTGCCGTCCATTGTTTTGTCAGCAGTGTTGTGAAGTATACTTCATCTCTCTTACAGTAGTGAGCCCGTCGTGTGAGACTTGACTACCGAATATTACTGAAATCGTCCCCCCTAACTTTACTGGCTGGATGCGCCCTCACTCCACAGATTTATAGTGTTCCTTATTTCAATTTGGGTGCTTGGAGCTCAGTATGGGCGGGCTGAGCCCATCAAAGCCCCCTTCCCCGTTGTGACGGGACTGGTAAGAAGGCTACTGTTCCAATTTACAAGGTCGTTGCACAAGACACGGCTGAAAGTCGAACTCCAGACCTGCCAGTACCGAAGCGGACGCACTTGCAACATGGCCACGGGCTGATCTTGGTGACTAACTAGAGCGCAGTAATTCCTATTCCTCAATGCCGATACGCAAGATGATTCCGGGCAAGTGCAACAACACATCAACGTACAAGCAAAACACCTCCGAAGAGCAAATCACCATAATCTTTCCAGCACAGATCTGCAATGCATAGAAAAAACACTGCCGCTGCTCGGCAGACCAATCACCAAATCGATCAGGAGGTCTATTGGTCTCGAATGGAACGTCGTAGAGGCAGGGAAGCTTCACTACTAGGAGGAAACTGAACAAAGCCACGGAGGCGTCGCGCAACATCATTCCGATCACAGGCATCCGTCGATTGTTCCGGTTCTTTGGACAAACATCCTTCCGTTACGGGGGTACGCGATGCGCGCCATTTGTCGTACTGTTATCTTCGTCAGTCGTTTCTGTCACAGCTTCACGCAAGTTTTCGTGTACGGAGGTAAATCAGACGTTGAATTGAAACAAAACTTTCACTTCCATCCACATGACGCATGATCGCGTAATTTGCTTCCGCCAAGTCAACAAGATCACAAAAGTTTCGCTCTTGTTTCGGTCACATCTTCGTCAAATCTTCGCAGCAACACAGCTCCGAGATAACGCAGCCACGAAAGAGCGGTTCCGAACATCACTCTACGAGGGATACGAAAGAAACGTTCGTGAGATATTTCGCTGGTCGAGACGCAGACCAACGATCGATTCGCATGTAAACGTTGATCTGGTTCAGATCAACCCCTACTGGTGCTTATTGAATGAATCAAAACATATTATTTTGTCAATAAGTTATAACATAGTTCTTTCTCCGTATTGTACGCTTGTTGCTTCTTTCTTGATGTTCCAGACCGTTAATTACGCAATTCTGAAAAAACGAAGTTGCTTGAATTAAAATATACAAAGAAACCAATCTGGTAAAAATTAAACCAGCTTTACTTTCAAAGGTAATATCTAGGAGGTTTGTTTCATAAAGTACTTTAAGCAATCCTGTACACCATACGGTCCGGAGGTCCCATGCGGCCCCGGTTAAGAACCACTGATCTAAAGTATGAACTAGCAATATAAACTTCGCTCGCAATTTGCTCTTCATTTATACAGCAGCGTAAACATTATATCCGTACATCCAAAAACCTACAGAGCAGATCGCAAGAGTCCAAGAATAATTAATATGAAAATTAATGCACATGTTCCGAATAGTCACTTTTTATTGGAAAATGTTTGTTGAATATCTATTTTAGTCTATTAACGTTTGAATGAATTGTGTACATTTTCAGACTTACTACGTCATCTCGCTTAAGAGCTTTTCTCATTGCTTCAATTCCAATCTCAGACATTTGGCAATTTTCAACATGCAGGTCTTTCACTAAGTGTAGACAATTCGCCAATTCTGATGCAGTGCTGTCAGCAATTGAGTTTGCACCAATGAAAAGCCGTTCTATCTGAAAACGAAAAACATTCAGCGTAAACATGTATGTTTTTTCCAGGACGCCAGAGACTCAGATAAAGAAGTCAGGTGGCAAAAATAGAGCAAGAATATGATAATTTCCCCTACAGAAAAGAGTAAGCTAAAACCATTAAAACTAGAGCCATAGCATGTAAAGCCGAATTACGTAATCAAGTTGGAAATTCCAANACAGGTTATTATGATGTCAAGAACACTTTTCCAGAAGGGTAAATGATAACTAGAAAACTGTAATCATTTCAACCAGGTTAATGACAACCAATGAAGAGTTTAAACCTCACATTGTGCTCTTTGCATGATTAAATCTGAAAGATGGTATACACATAAAAGCATGGTCCAAAAGGAGTTTTTGGGAACTTCATCATGCAGTGCTTGAGGCACATATCGTTAAGCGTGTTCATCCAAATGTTTTGTGCAATAATATAAATACAAACATTTTCCAATAAAAAATACAAAACTATCACAAATTCACATACGTTTATAAGGTGTAAAGTCTGAAAGTACGTAAGTGTACGCAGAATGCACAGATGAGAAAATGAGGCATCGAATAAATGACTGAACATTAGTCCGAGGTTGCGACAAAAATATATGTTTTAGTTGAAAACTTGTTAGATACTTTGCTGTTTGAAATTTCAATTAGAGTTTCGAATAATGACTTGTATCTTGTTTCGCAATTATATCCCAGGGTGGTCTTTCAAATATTTATGTTTTTGATATAGTAGCTGAGTGATTTTTTCTGAATTTGGTGTTTGACGTGTTTAATTGTCAAGCTGTAACAACACTATTACAAAGGAACCATTCCCTTTGGCAATTGAAGCAATAGGCATTGTTTACTTATTGAGAGAAGTTTGGTTTTGATAAAAGAGGCCTGTTACTTTTACACAGTCTTAACGTATGTCGAATTTAACATAAATTGATTACAGTAATCGATTCGATATTTTGTGTCTTTTGTGCGGTTTTTGCAATGGTCACTGATGTAGAGGTTTGGGTGACGTGAAACGAGGTCAGCACCAGATATGTGCGCAAACACACACGGGCGAAACTACCTTGGCGCAAATGACAGGTTGACACATGCCAGCCCGCACGTACAGCAAGCAAGCAAGCAAGCACGAGTTATCAAATGCCAATTCGTAATGCGAATTGTTCCATGCACTGTACCGTGAAACAAGCATCATGTTAAGGCAACTTACCGGTTGACTGCGGCCGCATATTGCTCTGGAGATGGCACTAAATCCCTCAGACGAAATATTGCAATTTTTCAAATGCAATTCAGTAATACTGGCAATAGCTGTGGCCAGGATTTGTGCTCCTGCATCGCCGATGTTGTTATTGCTGACAACCAAGGTCTTCAGTTTCTTGGATTGATATTTAGAAATAAATAATAATTATAATTCTATCATTTTAACTATGGTTGCAAGTGACTATACGAGGTGAGTATTTTCACTTTATTTTAAAGGAAAAAATTATTCTTGTGCTACAGAGAGTCTCACGATTGAAACCATTGCTGATATATTCATTTGAAATACTTTTATTTTGAAAACAATTCGATTCAAAAAATTTTTCTGAACCAGTGGTTCCCAAACTGTGGTAGTGGTACGCGGAGGCCTTCAAGGTGGTATGCGAATAGGTCTATCTTCTGTTTAATTTCACAAAAAATATATTCACAGTTATAGTTTTTACTTTTCGGGTTCTCTTTATAAATTCCTGAATTTTTGTGTACTTCCCGTGTTGGTTGTTAAAAATTACCATTATAGTTTCTCATAGACATTTCGTTCGTATCGCATTTGTGTCAATTCTGGTTTTCCAAACTTTTGATCGAATNANATTTGATCAAACGAGTTTTCTTGAAACAAGGTTGTACGNGGTTACAGTACGGGGACCAAAATGGCACGCGATCANTAAAAGTTTCGGAACCACGTTTCTNAACCAGGGTCTCCAAACTACGGCCCGCGGGCCAAATGTGGCCCACGAAGCCATTTCCTCCNGCCCGCGAGGCCGTTTTGTCATTGACGAAAAAAATTTATTTCGAAAAACGTGTTGATTTGGTAGAATATAACACATCCCGAAACAATCACATTACGCAAGAAGACCGGCCCTCGACATGTTCTGTATCAGCTCATGTGGCCCTCGGACAAAAAAGTTTGGATACTCCAGTTCTAAAACAACAACCACGAACTGATTTTCGCAATATAAATTCTAAATCATTGTATTAAAACACACCAACATCAAACTGTCAAAGGAATTAGATGTTGTTTCAAGTTTTCCATGAGGACTTTTATCGAGTTCGGCAAAATATTTATTAAAGAAATTATTTGAAACAAGTGTTAACGTCTGTTGATCAGTGGTTTTCAAATTTATGAATTTGTTCTGTAAAGCACAAAGAGAATTATTGTACAAGAAAATGCTGCAGACTAAAGTTTATAAATCTTCTCTTAAAGCAAGTCGTAAGACGTCAAGTCATTTTCATATATTCATCCACTTTGCGTACATTCTTTTATATCGGAAAGCTCACTCTAGATCTAATAATAATTGGGTTATTAGAAACTTTTCAAAAATTTCGTAAGTTTTCTGATGATGATCCAGTACATTTTAAATTCAATAACCCTTGATTAATTACTATAAGATTACATTTGATATTTCATTCATTTTCGAAACATAAACAATCTAACAGGTCATGGTCACATCATTTTACATTTTATATATGTCATACTGCTTGGTGGGCAATTCCACCCGAAGATAGTGGCATCAACAAAACCACATAACGTAAAGCATTTTGCTAGAATTATAAAAAACAAACAAACAGGGCTTTCTTTAGAGGTCAAATTTGGAAGTTGATAATATGAACCAAAGTAAGTCAAATACGTGGTTGATAGGTTATAAGTTTTGACGTTTTCACCATTTCTTCATGTACAAACGATTGTTTATTCAGAGGATATTCTAACAATAGAATCATATATCGACAGGTAATGCTTACCTTACTCTTTCTTATTGCGATTACCAAATAGGGCACAAGCCATTTGTTGATCTTGCAGTCAACTATTTCCATGTGAATCAAGTATGGAGAGATGCTTGCCAAGCTCTTCATATCGCCTTCTGCTAGAGTTGTCTGTTTCAACCTGACTGTATTCAGAACCTACGAAATCAAGATAAACGAATTAAAATTCTAGTTAGCAACAAAGTGGCTGTGTTTTTGATATTGCTTTTGACAAGGTTCAAGAAAGGTACATTTAATTAAATTAGTTTTCCAATCTCATATTTTACCTATGAAGTATCGGACGTATCACACAAATTTTTGTTATTTTGTTGCAAAACCTTGGTATTCGCTAATTATTAATAAGGTTGGAAGAGAGTGCATTCAAGTGGCCGACCTCATTTCGGCATTTACTGAAATGCTTACAAAACCTGTCGTTACGACAGCAAACAATGCTAACTGTGCTGGGTATGCTCGTAGTGGGCTGGGTAGGGAAACGCCCTTTGCAAGAGGCGGCAGCATCCTTGCTGTCGAAGATCACGGAAGACCCAGCATTACAGCTGAACACCAAGGGGCTCACGGCAAGCAAGATCGGCTTGTTGCGTCAGTTCTTTCGATCCACTGCTATGCCGCACTAGGTCTCGGGGCAAGTGTTGTGCTTGCTCAATGAGCAGACACTGGATTGTTTCGTCATCCAGAACCGTTGGGAGAAGTGCAATGGCGTCCGCAGAAGGGGGAAAATGGGCAATTGCTACCCCTGGAAATTGAAATTTATAACCAAACATTTCCAGAAAAACCGAGGTCAGCAGCTTAATTTCGATTAATTGATTTCATTTTTTAAATGATGAGCGTTCACCATGAAACAATTCTTGCAAATGACAGTTTATTTCCGGTTTTTGTTTTGTGAATGCATGGTTCTCTCTAATTGCAGTCGTTTTGATGGCGTATGTGATGCCCTTTAATTGCTTGTGTCTTCGTCTTTGATTATGCGTGTAAGCGCTGAACTATCATTGATTCTTCGACTGCCACCAGTTGGTGGAAACGTTTCACGACGTGATGGTCGTTTCCATTCGTTATCCGTTGCATTGTATGATACGTTATTCAGCTGTATTGTTGGTTATGAACCCAACTTTACTTACTTTCATTTCAGATGTGTAGAGTCGTAATATTTTGACTTAAAGCCACTTTGTTTTTTTTACGGGTAATTAATCATTTTATGTTAAAATATTTCTATTATGGATCGATTTCTCCAGCCAGACAAACTGTGTGCTGATCCTGAGTCGCCCGTTGACCATGTTGTCTTTCACTATCCAATCTATCAACGTCCACATGAAGCGCATGGCCTGACGGTTCTGGACGATGAGACAATCAAATGTCTGCTCAACACCTGTCCCGAGATATATTGCGGCTAAGAAGTGGATTACAAGAACTGGCTCAAAAGAAGAAGATAATGTTGAGTGTTTGAGAAAAGTTTAAGAGACAGAACAACCGCAATGCATTTAAATAACCGAAATGATGACATTACAAGGATGTTTCCTATGGTATTTTCGTCTAACTCATGATCTTCTCAAATGTCGTGTACCGCAAAGTTTATCCCAAAAAACGTTGGTCATGGCAGCAACGAAATATCGACCTGAACTGGGCGAACTGCTATTAAATCGTTCGTACTTTTGAACTTTTGATTCAATCAGAATTTTCAGGGATCCACCTGAGCTAATTGTTACGCTTAATGTGAAAACGACATTTAAATTTTGAGACGTAAAAAATGTAAATTTCTTAAGTTTAAAAATTTTCAGCAATTATATTTCAAAGTAATGAATGGTAAAATAAAGAAACACTAGCTTAAATTTTAGTAATGCTGAGATTTGGCAATGCAGACCAATATGGGAAAAAATGAAGTAAATCTTTGTTTGTTAAGAAGCATTTGTTTAAGATCACTGTAACGCCGTTTTGCTTTTTAATTCAACGATTTCGTCGAACTAAGTTTTATATCTTTTGATAATGAAAGTAATTCAATACGTAATTCTTCGATTAAGGCTGCATTTCCACCTCGAACAAAAGTTTTACAGGTCAACTAGAAGCTTACAAAAATAAAAAAAAATGATCTGCAAAGCATTTTGAAGGAACCTACCACAAGCTGTTTGTGACAAATAGTTTTCCAAACTGCTTTTGGCAAGAGTGTTAAAAAATTCATGCGAAGTTGCACGTTTGTCAGTTCGCATAAGTTTTCTTGGTGTGGAAAGTGTATAAGTGTGAGAAATTGTAAGAGTCTGTAACACCTATACAAAATCTCTTGTGCTTACAAGAGACTTTCCTTGGTCGTCTGTACCAATGGCCTTTTACTTTGTTGACGTAATGACAACGGATGGTTCTACTATGAAAACAAGACAATATTAAAAGATTTGTCAAAAATAATAGTAACATGTGGTTGAACCCGTAGTGTCAAAATGTACAGCTTTCTAATCTTTAAACTGTAACCTGAACATTCACCGGATTTGCCACTTTAGTATGATCATGGATTCATAGGGAAAAAGCATTTAAATCAAGTGACAAAAACTCACAAAATCCTGTAAAGAAATTTGCAGTTCTGTCGCAAATGACCGTAAAAATTTTCCCGAAAAGTTGCAATCTCAAAAGGAAACGCTTTGAAGATTGTGAAGTTGTTTGATGATTTTTGAAACGCATGCGTTGTCACAATCACTTTCAATAATTTCCAGAGTTTTTACCTGTAAACAGGACAACAAAAAAGTGAAAACATAACGAAATCCTTAAAGCATAACGTGCTCTAAGTACTTTTTCAGTTGAAAAAAGGATTGTGGTATGTCAAACACGTTTTTCCTGAATTCATTAGAACCACCAAATTTTAACAGAAAAGTAAATCAAACTGTATCAGTTAGGATAGAACAAGATTATAAAATACTATTAATTAACATAACAAACAAAGCAGGTCTTTTTAAAAGTGCTAATTTTAACACAAATAAAAGGAAGTGAAGAACTTTAAGTAGAATCTCGAGACAAAATATTCCTTTCAATAATGGCTTCGGAGATTGTGGACAAGATTTTCTACAAAATAACTGTATTTTCTTTGTGAAACATAACCAAAATCATTTGCATTCTGATATTTTGTTGGCTCTTATTTAGAAATTAATCTTCTACAACATCTGCTTTCCTACGCATATTTTATGTTGGATTACACAACATAGCTGCAATATTATCAACTTACTTTGTGCTTTCCTTGATTTGCAGCTTGCAAAAGTATGTCCAAGCCACCGTCCCAGAAAATGCCGGATTTTATATCACTTGTGTGAGTGACTTCTGTACTGGTTAAAACAAAATTTAAAGCAGAAATTTCAAAACGTTGGAAACGTCCTCGAAGAGCAATATTTCCTGGCAGAGTTTTAGAAACTTTCCATGATACTGACGGGTTATTTGCCTCAAGAGCCCAACTGCAAACATCAAACATGTATGAAGAACTGTGAAACCAAACAAGTTTATCCTCTGAATGTGGTATAACTTCGTTGACAAGTTCTAGCAGTAGAGTTTTTTTAGATTCGTAAGCATCTTCTTCTTGATGGGAAAATATAGGGAGTAGTCCCCTTCGAGTAAACTGTGTGTGCAGACCAAACATGACGTTAACGACAGCTCCCACCTAAAATCAATGAAATCATCTAACATCGCTTTAAACTCGTTTAGTGGAACGGCATACATTAAATGAACAGCCGCAAAAAACTCTTGCCACAGCAAATGAGTAAAAAAATAATTTTTTCCCCGTCGAAAATTTTCACTTTTATTTCATCGTTATAATAAATACAGTACTACGGCCAAAGCAAACGATACAACTGACATCTTGCAAACGTTTCGATAACAACTGTCATCATCTCTGTGCTATGCACAGAAGATGATAACAGTTGTTATCGAAACGTTTGCAAGATGTCAGTTGTATCGTTTGCTTTGGCCGTAGTATTTATTATAAGGC
>JGI24159J19872_10013803_pt1 | contig 10482 bp, 6 predicted proteins | sample Ectturendosymbi4_FD_19872 | JGI IMG/M metagenome (IMG submission 19872)
ACTCAGCGTTTTATTCTAACCGTGTCACCGCCAGCAGACCTATAGCCACTTCCAAACAAAAACACCCTGTCATTTTGTGACCCAATCCATAAAAATAACATCACATGTTGTGCACTTTCCATCAGAAAAACAAAAAAATAGTGTGTATTTTGCCGCCAGAGGTATAGCCCTGCTCTGGTCATTTTTGCATTTGAACTGTAGTGTATCTGGCTTTGTCCACTTTTGACACTGAGTTCTTGGCACTAGCATTGGGTACAATGAACCTGGTCGAGTGGAAATTCCTGCTGTGCGAGTGGTCGTCGTATGGGCTCTCAGCAATGTTGTTTCAGCTCGGCTAATAGAGACGACTCTTCATGTGCAAACTTTTGATGTAAGCTACAGTAGCCTACTTATTTAATAAGTTTTGAAAATCAGACACAGGTTTGCCATTTGGGTTAGGGTTTTAGGTTATATGGCAAAGACGATCCGCTAATCCAAGGATAAAGTCCTTGTTGTCATGTGACCAATTCAACCAATCTGGTTCAGCTAATTAAAGAGCTAAAAAGAGCTCCAGCATTCAATCAATTGGTGAAATAAAGAAAATAGATTTTGTAACTCTGAGAGGAGATCACAGTATGAAATAAATTATGTAGCTTACAAAAACTGCAAACTCGAACTGCGTTTTAGCAAAGGAGGACTGTATAAAACTTTAGGTAGAATGTTCAAAATTCTAACCAAAAATGTAGCTTTTTAAACGCTGAAATAGACCAGGGGTGGCCAATAGGTCGATCGCATCGACCGATTGACTGCCGAGTGTCACTTGGTAGATCGCGCCTGATTTTGTGTTGGATTGACAAGATACCTAAAAAGAACATTTTTCAATCAATATTCCAGAAAGTACATAGAAGTTTTCCATCGGTTGGTAGGTCACGTATATTCTTTGGTGCCTATTGCAGTGGCTGACCATAGACTAGCTCGGCAGATTATTGCGTGACAATCATGATTTAGGCGTAACAGACACTTTCCTTCTGTCTGTGGATCTAAGGCGATGGTGCACTGTATTTGCACGTGTGATACTCAACTTTGGCATATGATATTGTATCTGTTACTTTATTAGCGACCGGTCAATCGCGAGTTATCAAGAAATTTTCTAGTTGATACCAGTCGAAGACAAGTTGGCCACCCATGAGACAGACTATATTAGCATACACAACACACACATGCCATTCAGCACAACAAACAAAGCAGCATACCAGCAATATAAGAGCAGTTTACTACTTTCACTTGGCCGGAAAAAATTAACGATAAAGTAACACGAATTACCATTGATTGTGATGACTGCAGCAAATACTGACAATGTAAAAACCAAAGCAAAGAAAACACTGCCACCATCATTTGCGGCATCTTGAACCACTCCCAGGAAAATTTCATTATAGAAATCAAACCAATATCCTGATCCAACTTTTTTCAAAAATAAATATCCAATCCTGATCCTGTCTACGCTCACCTCTGCTATACTGTCACCTTCTCAAGCCGTGAAAAGAAAAATGGGAAGAAAAGAAATCCTGCTTGACGCATTTCGTGATTTCAGAAAAATCATTGCCTAACTAGATTTCAAACCGACCGGTGCTTTATACATTTTCAAAGTTATTTTGTGTGTTTTTACTTGGTATCTGCGCATGCCTTATGCCCGTGGGGTATTTCACCGTCAATCCTATTTGTTTGATGCGTTGCTACATGTACTTGACACAATGACCCACGGGGGTAGCTTTTGCTTGCTTAATATTCCTGTTTCACAGACGGGTAACCGGAATACCAGTCTGCAAAATGTTATCATTTTGTATGAAACGGTGATAGTCTTTTGAACATTTTGGAGCGACACAACATTTCTTGCAAAATTTTTTGCTCGCTCGAAAATGACCACGTTTTTTGTCTTTGTACAATTGTGCTGGGATCAGTTATGCAGTTTTGCTCTCTTGATTCCAGGAACGAGCTTGTCGTCTTTATTGAACGTCTGACCGAAAGTGATGACGTTGTGGATCAGGTGGTGCAAGCTCTGAACCGCGCCGCACCACCTGTGACCGTATGAAAACTGCGTCGCATGGATTGGACCAAACTTTACCACAATCGTACTTACAAGTGCGTGCGTGCAATTGGGAAGAACATCATCGCCTTGTTATCATTTTTAAGTTTGCCTAATTATTTTTACACGTGTCCGCTTCCGTGTACTGCTTTCAAACGCTTAAGCCAGTCTGCTTTGGTGCTTTTGATTAGGCCTCCAAACGTATTTCAGGACATATATCTATGCGCACGGACTGTGCGCACACATGGCTCGGCTAATAATTGAATTTATTATTTGCATTAAATCACCTAGAGCAGGGTTTCTCAAACGGGGCCCTCGCCCCCCCTTGGGGGCCACGAGCAGAGGCCTTCACTAGTTGGCAACCCAAGTGTCACGATGTGTTAAGTATTCGCCAGTTAAACTTAGAAGGGGGCCACGGCTCATGAAAGTTTGAGAACCACTGACCCAGAGCTTTGCAAAAAATTTCTTGCAAAATTTTTTTGCTCAATCGAAAATGTCTTTGGTTTGTCTTCATGCAATAGTGCCGAGATCAACATGCGTTTAATCTCTTTTGTGGATAAACGACAAATTAGACACAAGTGAACGAAATTTTACAGAGGCTGTGCCGAAACCTGGCTTGATATATTGTTCAGGTCTTTGCAGTATTTGCTGGGTCATCGAACATTCTGATAAAATCAACTTCTGTATTCCCGGCAGGCAACAAACCACTTTGTGTACATACCTTGAGATCGAATATGAGTTAGTTTACTGATTTTAGGTTCAATGCCAAGTGAAAACATGTTAATGACACAGAATACAGCCTAATTTTATAGCGCTCCTACAATATTTTGCAAAACCTAGACATTTGTAATGTCTTTAGAAAGCCGTTGTGTTAAAATTTTAAAACACAGCGAATTTCAGCTTGAGCATAAATCTTATCAAGCAAGACCATTCAACTGTTCTCCCAATTTTTGACATCTTGACGTATGCTTAACGTAAAAAGTACTTGTGGAAGCAGTTCTGGCATCAAGCAAGATGCTGAAGTGCGCCAAGTGTTCTTAAGTACAGATCCTTGCTGATATTCCTGTTGAACACTTCCTATCAGGATCTTACGCCGAGTGTCGATAAATAACCTTCCGTGTTATTCTGTGCAGGCAGCTTGCTTCAGTGTTCGGTGAAGTAGAAGCGCCGTACACTACTAAGTGCAGTGCAAACTTTACAGAAAGCGTATGTCGAATTGTAAATACAGGGCGGTCAAATCTTAGATGATTGCCAGAGCAAGTGGTTGTGATAAATTTTAATCAACCAGTGCCGCTCCCCCTGAAAAAGGTCAGAAAAATAGTTGGAATTGGCTTCAAATTTTAGGAAGTGGACAGAAGAATTCTCAAGTTCGCAGACTGGTGATCGTGTTCGACCGTTCATAGGAAAACTCTTGACCACCAATTCAGGATGTTCATTGAAATTCGCAAAAGTTGCGGAGCATTAATTGAAAAATCTGGTTAGCTTGGAGTCGGGAATGACCCTTACTTTTAGTTTTAGGCGGGTGCATCGTTACACTATTATTTTAGAATTCAGAAGTTCCATCAACATCCTTCGTTGCGATAGTTGGGTCACCAACTAACTCATGTCGGTATGGACAGAGAATATCGTGCTTAAATACAAGTACAGGACAGGGTTCCTGTAGTGCAGTGGTACCCAACCTTATTGGATGTATTCCTGCCTCTGCTCATTTTATAACTTTTCATTCCTCCCCTGTTCGAGCTCGTAGATTGGTATTAACTGCAATTGGAAGAATGGTCTTTATTGACGACAATAACTTATTAATAAAAGTGGGACAAAAACTATTTGTTGTCAAAAAATGGCACTAAAGTTTGACAAGAAAAACGTGTGATAGTCCACTAAATAACTTACAAATATAAAGTGATACAGTATAACTAATTGAAAGAGCCAATGTCCACTTAAAAAAAAGTACAACAACTTAACTATTAAGTGAAAATTCCTCCCCTGAACTCATGAAATTCCTCCCCGGTTGGGAACCGCTGCTGTAATGCCTATTTAATATGTTTAACTTTTGTTTTTGGTTAGCTGTGTTCTTGCTGCAAATGATAGAGATTATTCGCTCGCTCCTAAAATTGTGCAATATTGTGTTTTTTTCCACCACGATCGAATGGAAGGTGTTGAACGATGGCTTTTCACTCTATGAAGCCATCCGAGTTTGTCGTGCTGGTCGAACGTTGGTGCTTTAATGCAGATGCAGATTTGTACTGCTTTGCGGACATCAGTGGCGTCTGTTGTCTTCGCGGTTGAGTAGAAATCGCGAACAGATCAAACAACAGCGCAGCGAAAATGCGTTCAAGTAGCAAACGATTTGTATTGCCATAGATTGTGCTTTTTCAGCTGTGGGATCCTGGCTTTGTACAAAGCGTTTTGTTGCATCTGCGATGCTAACAAACATCCCCCGCCAAGTCCAGGCGCATCTGGTTGTGCTGGTCCTTTCATTTGTTAGGGTTATGCGATGCAATATCTCTTTTACTGATCTGCGTATGGTGTTGCCGATCGGCAAATGCCTTGTAATTATTTCGTATTCCGTGTTTTCTTCAAGCCTATGTGCAATCGTGAGTCGTTTCACTTTAAGTGCATGTTTCATATCTTCCCTCCCGTCATCACTTTGCAATACAGATTTTAATTCTGCAAATCGTATCGTTACGCAAAGCGGCTTTGTTTTATCGTAGTATCGCACAAAACATATGAGTAGTTACTCTTCGGGACAGTGGGGGGTTACGGCAGGCAAGCTGAACATTGAAATATTTTTCTGCGTTGCCATAAACATCTTTTTTACATGACGCTATCTGCATCCGACTTGTTCGGGTGAAAGATGTTTGTCCGATGCAGCTGCCCCTCAAATTAACATCCGTGTCGTACTAGCATTTCACTTCCTACACTACAGTTAAATTCGCGACTTACGTCAGTTTTTAGTGTTAGTTTCGGCACGCAGATTGTAGCACCACAATTCGGGGCTTACGGTAACCCGAGCCAAGTGGTTCCCGACGTTTTTAGACTTGCGGCACCCTACGAAAGAAATATAACTTGTGGCACCTAGTGGCAAACTCAGCAATGTGGTTTGAGGTTTGTCGACATTTTGAATATGTATTATCATTGATATATTAAAAAACGTTTTAGCTCGCGGCACCCAGGGGTATTGCAAATGGCACTCGAGGGTGCCGCGGCACTCTCGCCTCCCCTTGGAAAAATACGTTGGACGTAGCTTAAAAATGTGGGCCCCTCCCAGAAAACTCTTCGCCCCACCTGGTGTCCCAAGCTGGTTACGGGCCTGGTGGCACCCCAGTTGGGGACCACTGCCCAAGCCTGTTCGCTTCCGCGAAGAACATGCAAAAGCGATCATGTAAAAGAGCAAGCGTGACGCCGTGATTTCGAAGGGACGTTGTAGCGTGTTGGCTGCTGGGGTTTGAAAATCACTGAGCGACCTGCGGAGCGAAAGTTTTTTCCTTCCCAAGTCGTTCAGGCACCAGCAAGCATCGGTCAATCCACTAAAATGAAAGGCACGATTTAATGAATTTTTTCGATTTGCCCAATATAGTTTCATTTACAGAAGGTGTCAGCACTTAAGTGCAAGCTGTTTTTTTCGGTCAGAGACCGAATTTTTTTGGAATGACCGAAAACAATCCGGTCATAGTGTACACTAGCACTGGTGAATACTGTTGCGGAGAATTATGGGACAAATGACCGAAATGTCTCAGCGAAAAAGAAACGGAGTGCAAGAAATATTGCGAGAGTATAAACACTGAAGAAACAAAGTCACCAGCGGGTACAACTCTCACCACATCGGCAGCAAAAGGTGTTTATGTAAAAGTTTTTTTTGTCTGGGCACCAAAACTATATGTACCAGAGTTGGATCAATTGTATTGAGTGTAATTAATTACATGTAATTGTAATTGACATTTTTTGTTCTTGTGTAATTGTAATTTATAAAAAGTTTTGACCATACATGTGCTTCAGACAATTTCACAAAATTCCAAAAAAAACGCGCAAACAAATTGTTACACTTGACATGTGACCTGCGGCAGATTTTATTTGCAAGATAAATGCATGATATCGCACAGAACTTATCAACTACACACAGGCGCAATTAGGTGGGTGACGCATCCTCCTCATTTTTTTCTTTAGCTTTCGTAACACTGGTTCCACACCAACCTGTCCCCCTAACATTTTACAACAAAACTGCGCTAATGACTGCACAGCACAAATCCATACACGATATCCAGGCAAAGAGCAGCGTGCAGTGCTCATACATAATGCATTGATTTGACAGTGTATGAGTCAACGAAAATGTTTCCGATATCAGGGAGCCAAAAACAGTGAGATAGCGTTTGTTACAGTGTTCAGCAGCCAATAACAAAACGTTGATGTGGATAAGTCAACGAGAGCCAAGAAATGACTGCAAAATTGAAAGATTTAAAACCACAACAAAGTAGAAGTACAATATCTACCGTGTTGTACACAAGGTCAAGACAAGGCAACGAAGTGTTGCGTCCTTAATGTGCTGCGTACAATGCACAGAATGTTTTTTTCACTTTCTTTCAAGCTTAGCTAAAATCAGTTGCATGTGACCAGTTGCCACTAAGCAGGAATCGAGTTAATGGGGTTGGAGAGGGACATGCCCCCTTAATTTTTGGACACAATTTCTTTTGTCCCCCAAATATTTTGTGATAAAAAATAATTTAGTTGTGCAAATTTCATGGTTACATTACTGTTGGAAAAGTTTCCCAGTGAAGCGACTGCCCTACATATCTTGGCCTGCGACTATGGAAAGGTTGCCGACCCCGNCTCTAGTTTTTTTTATAGGCTTTTGAGGAATCAACTGACTGGGCCATAGGCGTAGCCAGGGGGTCCTTGCCCGTCCAAATTTTTAAAATATCTCGTCATTTTGTGCTTTGATAGGCGATATTCCAAAGAAAATACTGTTGCTAGCCAAGATAAAAATGTTTCCCCCTCAAATTTTTTGCCCCTCTAAATTTTCGGGCTGGCTACGCCACTGAACTGGGCTCTGCTCTTATCTTTTTGCGATGATTCAAACTCGCGCATATCTGTATTCAAGCAACTTCACTCCACAGGTTAAAGAAGCAAGGAATCAATCGCAAATTTTTAATAGGAAATCGATTTCATGTAACACTACGCATCGTCAGTGCTAATAAGTGCGAAACGTTGAAAGGCTAAAACAAGGTCAGAAAAAGTAAACAACCTCAAGACTGCAATGAAAAAACGCACAACCCCAACTGCGACAAATAAAACAAGAAAATACGTTTTGTTCACCTACATGCGTACGGTGAAGCTTCAAAACTTGCTACAAGAATTTAATAAACTCAACACCAGCTAACGATTATTTACACCATAGAGAAAGTCGCTTTCAGATAAATGTATGTTCTCGCATGGCGAGACTTCCGAAATAGCTAGAAACAACATGCGCTGTGATTCACTTTTGCAAAAACAGCCCAGATGAATTTTGTCAAGACAGCCGTCAATGCATTGGAGATCTGCTCAATTGGAAAGATCGCCTAACCAAAACTCAATAAGCTGGAAAGCTAAAACCAGTGTTTTACGTTGTAGCGGCAGATGTAAAAGCGCTTTACTCAAGCTTGTGCAGAGATACGGTAACAAAAGCCCTTGAATGTGCGTTGGAGAAACATTCCAAATTCAACACCAAGGCATAAAAATCATTGTCAAGCTGAACGAAATTTGCCTGAACAATGTTGTCACGCAATATGGAGCCCAGTTTTATACCCAAAAAACGGTATTGTAGCCGGTGTCAACCACTCGGTCTCAGTGGCAAACATTGCTGTACATTACATCCTACAGCCGATTGTTGGTGTGCTACGTGAAGCAGCACTTTTCCGCAGATTTCTCGATGACATAATCTGGACAGTCACATCAGACTGTCAAATGAAAACATCCGACACGCACCAACTTCAGCATTTGCCAACAGTGGTTTGGAACTAACGCCAAGCTTGCACAGCCGATCAAAAGGGTGAAGTTGAATTCCTAGACGTTGATCATTGCATAACTACTGACGATGATTTTGGCTTTGTCACTAAAGACTTCGTTAAATCCACAGCAGAGGGGAGGCAGTTCATAAACGGAAAATCACACCACTCAAAGTCAACATTCAGGACAATCTTATTAGGAGAAGCAATAAGATTGAGACGTCTTAACCAAAGGGAAGAAGACTACGTCAGCAGCTTTAATCGACTCAAAGAAAAAGCGATCCGCTCAAACTTCCCTTTGGCCATGACTAATGACATGATAGCACTGGCATGAAATTGGGAAGAAAGGCTACGAGCCTCAAAAAGCGACAAGAAAGATGATCCACAGATTTTGGCATCATCTTTCCCCCAACTGATAACTTTAATAGAGAGAGAAAAGAACTTAAATCGGAAAGTAATAATAATCTACAAAAGACCAACTACAATTGGACAATTACTAACTACAAGCACCTTGCTTTAAGCAAGACGAGAGAGCACATCAAAGGTTGTCGGGTCCTTGTGGCCACTGTGCACTTTATGGTAACTATGGGAAACACAGCAAACCAATAGTGTTATGTGTTTCACAAACAATGAGCAAAACTAAAACCTTCGCACTCAACCAAAACTTGACATGCGCAAACCATGGCATTTATGTAGCGACTTGTGTGATTTGCCACGAACAATATGTCGGTCAAACCAAGAACAAATTTTCCAAGAGACGGTCATCGTACCGCAGTAATTGGAACAGACCCGTGAAATTGATGGAAATAACAAAGATAAAGTGGTCTTGTCGCGGCACTTTTCAGAGTTCCATGGTAACGTAAATAAACCACATGAAGCTTACACCGTTACCTTTGTTGAACAACCTAATTACCTTTCTTCGGATTTCTGTGAAGATAAGTGGTATCACAAACTTAACGCACAAATTATTATTCAAAACATGATCCTCCCTCGCGTAAGATAAAATTTTTTTTTGTTTTCCTTCTGCTGAGCATTGATGTGTTTCAGTGTCACGGAGCGTTGATGTGTTTCAGTGTCACGGAGCGTTGATGTGTTTTAATTTATGCGGTCAATGTGCGGGAGTTTTCGTTCTCGTCAATCAGAGCGTTTCTAGAAAAAGTTCACATGGTAATGATCGCCAAAAAACAATCATTTCCGACGCACTTGGCAATTAGGGAAGTTCATCAAACTTTATTTTCAATAGTGAATTTTCTTTTAGTTCAATAAGTTCCATTTGCATGTTACTAGGCATCTTAGAATGTTATGTTAAGTGAAAATGGATTTATAAATGCAAGCATGCGGTCTTCTTCAGAAAAATCACTAAAACGACAATCAAAGACCTCTTGTAGTAATTTGATTTTTTCAATATACATTGCAAAGTTGACAATATTTTCAACACATTTACCTTGTTCTTTTAAATTCCTTTTTTTAATTGAGAAATAAACAGTTTCAACTTCATCTTGAATGCATCAATGCACTCAGCGGCGTAAGCAGAAAATTTTCATGGGGGGGTTTCATTCAGTGGTATATGGTAGTCATTTGTTATTGGTGTGCGCTGTTTGTGATGTCACAATTTGACGTCATATTCATGTTTCCAAACCAACGTTTTGGCGAAGTTTGTTGACATAATATGCATATTCTTCTACACGCACTCCCCTTATTTTGTGTCATTGCACTGATTATAAACTATCAGCGCTCCAAGTTAGGATATCGGAGGAAAATAAACTCAACGCTACAACACAGCAGTTAATAACTGCAAAAATATCGGGTTGCAAGTTAAAACAGGGGAGTAAAAACACTCATCACTGGGTCAGAACAATTTACAATTGCACAATGAGGCTGCGCTAATGTTTTGATGAATACGAGCAGTCGAGTATAGAAAGTGTGCGGCTGGACTGCTTGGCGCACACCGCCGGTTTGCAAGATCGAATCTTGCTAAACTACACAAGAATTGAGAATGCGCGTTACGCAAGAACGCTTTCAATTTTTTTTTATGTATAGAATGTAGCCAATGCGGTCAACGCTTGCGCTGATCAGCCACAGCAGACAAAATAAAAATAATTGTTTCGGATAAAGTGAACTACCGCGGAACACAATCTTAAACATGCGTAGCGGACGAAAGGTCTGCAAAAAGTGGTGAGATGGTTTCTGGATGCAGACGATAACCCAGATTCCTACCAAAACCTATATTAATACTTTTTGGCCCGTTTACAATGTTCCTTGACATGTGCATGCATATTTATTCCATGGTGTTTGCATTAAGTCGACAAATTAACAAGCAAGAAGTATGCGAAAACAATCAATCTCCTCTTTCTGCTTCGGAGACGCCAGGACTTCGATAAACAAATTTAATCAGGCTCTACTGGCGCTAAAAACATAAAAACACGTTAAAAACTTGCCAAC
>JGI24159J19872_10013808_pt1 | contig 10480 bp, 10 predicted proteins | sample Ectturendosymbi4_FD_19872 | JGI IMG/M metagenome (IMG submission 19872)
TTGCGGCACCCAGTGGCGAACCCATACAATTTTGCTTCAAGGTTTGATGACAGTTTGAAAATGTATTTTTAATAGTATATTAAAAAACGCATTAGCTCACGGCACCCCTGGGTATTGTAAATGGCACCCTAGGGTGCCGCGGCACCCCAGTTGGGAACCACTGCTCTAGGTCATGGCCTATGCGTAAATCCGTCACTGCCCATAAATATCGGTTTTTGTTACTCCGGTTACGTCATTTTATATCCGCAATCAAGATCCGCTACCGACGGATATCCGTCTTTTACAGGGCACCCAGAAATGTGCCAGCTTTCAGTTGCAGAACCAGTGTTGCCACTGGGGTCAGTCTCGTTGATATTGCCTTCTTCAGCCTATTGCCCTCTTCAACATCAGATAATACAATATTAGCATCAGAATTTTATGCTACAGTTTCATACAAATTAAATGCATCCACTGTATTGTCAATACCTTAGAAAGCTTGATGAATGAACCTTCGTTACCCGAAATACATCGAAACGTCGTCATTGAATGGAGAAGTCGGTCATGCGTAACGTAAAATGTTCATCCCAATGTTGCGAAAGGAGCTCATTCAGTTTGGAACGATAATCAAACACACATGAGCGTCACAGATTAATGAAAGAAATTTAAAAATTATAAGTCTTTTCAACCTAAAAAAAGAGGAATCGTGGAAAATAAAAACAACATCTCAGTCAACATAAGATTTCTCGCGAAAGAAATTTCTTTCATCAATCTGAAATTTCTTTCATCAGACATCAGAAATTTTCAACAAATCATCAGATCTAATGTTAAAAGATCAGAAGTTGCAACAATACTAGGCCTATTTACATGGTCGTGCTAGCACAGTGGTTCCCAACAGGGGGTCCATGGACCCCCAGAGGTCCACAGACAGAACTTTAGGTGTCCATGACTTTTGCATGTATGAAATGAAAGAAAGCAAATTATTGAAAGCAGTACCTGGTTTTATTAATCCCATAGGCACTGATGTACCAATAGTGATTGGGCTATTGCTGCATTAGTTCTGGTGGAAGAAAATCATTGGTATTTTTTTATTTTTGTAGTATAATACCCGATGTTCATTTTGAGTAGATGTGTAGGTACGACAAAATTTTTACCAATCGTGGTGGCCAATGGCGTAACTGACGGGGGGACAAGGGTGCGCGCCGCCCCCTTTTGGAAACCCGTTGGTCTTGACATTTTAAATACTGAAATAGGCAAACCAACAATCATCAAATGAATCGTAAATTCAACGTTGTTGCAGCGCAGCGGCGTGCATTGTATACAATATATCATCTTGAACGTGCATACCGTGTGTGACGTAATAATCGCCCGCAGGTGTCGAATGTTGCCGTCATTTGCCGCCTGATACTTCTACTTGCTTTGGACTGTGTGATGGAGTTGTGAATAAGTTTATGACTGAAAGATGTCATGTACTTTTCCTTGAGATTAGGCAGTGACCTTGAGATTAGAGTACAGAAAAAATAGTGCAGTGACACTACAACTTTCTTTTTTATTTTGCAACGCCAATTTAACAAAGCTGTCTGCAATTCACCGCTGGAAGTTGAACCAGCGGTGTTGATTTTAGCATATCGGCTGAAGGTGATAACCTCGTTTTTCTGGCCATCCCAGCGGGTACCGCGGCTTTCGTCTGTGCAGCACACTTTGCACCACCTTGAAGTGAAGTATGCGATTAGGCCCATAGTATGGGTCGCGACCCAAATAAGGGTTGCGATTTCGCAAAGGGTCAGAAAACAGGTTGCGCCGAGGCGATTAAAAACCTAAACCTGAGTTGTAATTTTTCAAACTTGTCTGTGTCTGTTTGCAGTGTAGCGTAGGCACTTGAGAAAAGAGTAGAATGATGACATTGAAAACGAACTTAGCAACCTCCTGCGAAAAATCATCCATACAATCAACATTTTTGTCATGTTAACATACGCTGTTTGGGGTTTTGGTCGCAACATGTTCAACAAACTCAGATTTCAGTTACGCTTGAAAAAGTTTTGGAACCGCTGGTTAATTAAGCATTATGCAATTTTTGTCAGGAGTCGTCTGATAAACACCCACATCCGGATTCATTATCATTTCTCAACTTTTTCTGAGTATTGCGAACGCTCTACATGACAGTTTGGCACGAACGTTATCAATCAAAAGTTTTGGGGTCTATCCCATCTCTTTACTTAATGATCTTTGCAATGTTGAGTATGCAGTACAAATTGCAGTTCGAACAACGAAATACGAATATATGCAACAGTGCAGCATAAATATACGAAGTAGAAGTAGATATGAAATCTGGTGCTCAAAAACGTAAAGAGAAAGCACAGCAGCAATTTCAACGTTCTGCTGCAAAGTCCAGAGAGCCGACGGAATATTTTGCCGGAATGGGACAGTTCGGTGTCGCCGTTTCGGCGATGAAATGTGAAATGTGTTTTTCTTTCGAATGTCACCAAAGTGCAAAAGTTCGCACTGCCGTCGCCTGGGAAGCGTGTAAGCGCAAGAGCCAGTCTAGCACTTGTCCCAGATATTTCCAATTATGCTGTATTTATTGCGATTCATGATGCATACCACGGATTTGGAAGTGCCGTTAGTGCACATTCGTACACCGATGGGCAACCGATGGCAAGAAAGTACGATATATTCTTAGATTAGCTGTGAAATGCAATAAAAATTACACCTACGTGAAAGATCAAGCAATGGATGCTATCCAGGCTCAACTTTTGTGTAAACTCACAAACGCCTCATGCCAGCAAATATAAACGTCACAAGCCATATTTCTTTACACACGTGGTCACGTCGCACTAAGTTCTTCCAAAATCCTGTCGGACGGGAAACTACACTGGCCATCAGGATGACAACAAAAACGCTTATGAAGAAGCATTCTTGTAGTCTAACCTTCAAAGTATTTCAAAAACACACATTTTATTTGCATAAAACATTTGCGACCACCATCGCCGAAACGGCAGCGCCGAACTGTCCTAGACCTTATTTTGCTGCTTCAATCACCCTACTAACAACAATTTAGCTGAAAAAGCCTGTAATGTTTTACTAGTAATTGTCCAACTTCAAAGACAAAGTGTTCTTGCCTTTGCTGCTGCAAATTTATTGAATATTTCGTCAAAAATGATATACTGTAATTTATAAGACCACATTTATTAACCTAAGAAATATCTAACGCCATAAACGCTGCGGAGATGTTCTAGGTCAGTAATTTTGTGATCTGAATTTTGATAATTAAATGTCCACGGAAATGTTCAGTTTATGGGTCAACTCAAATAAAAAACACATGTAGCAGTAATAGAAAACTTCACAATTATGACTAGTATGCTCAACGCAGATGGAGTTTCAATTAATATCATAAAAAAGTAGTCAGTATTTAGATGCATTAATTCTTATGATTACTCTTTCACCCCCGCCATGTTGAAGATGTGCGCAAGCAAAGTACGTAATTAAATTGATTTTATAGTTAATGCCAACCGTGAAATCGTGTTTTAAATTAAATGAATGCAAACGGTTGTCTGCCTCATGCTAAATATATCTCGCAAAAACATTTGATACCTTCATCAAAACAATCTACATGCTTTTGTACACCACTGAGCATTCCCATCCGACATTTTTAACCAGTTACTTAATTCAGAACTTGATGTTAAAATGTTTTCATTTCTTCCCACTGCCGGATTACTATTTGATGATAAGTGAAAGTACGTAGTTATAACTGGTGCTGCGCTGTTTCAGTGTTTGGCATTCCCGTGTGTTCATGGGTGTCCGCAGGGGGGCAAAATGGGAATTTTCCACCACCTAGAAATTCGGACTAAGTACCAAAAATTTGTAGAAAACCTGAAGTCAGCAGCATAATTCACTTTAATTCTTGCAACGACAGTTTTATTTTCCGATATGACGTTCACACTGCGCAAGAGCCGGGTTCACTGATGTGGTGTCATGCAGTTTTGAGCTTGCAATTCACTCATGTCCGCCACATTGCCTGCAGAGGCAGGTTGCGAACCTTGGGAGCGGAAAGTTCTAAAATTGGCCTTATATTGCGTAACAGTAACATAGCAACAAAGGTTCACTTCAAGTTGCGGTGGTAGGCGTTTAGCCGCGTGCGATTGTTGAAGACATCTGTGGCAGGTAATGCAGCGAGACAATGTCTGCTGATTGGACTAAGTCACGTACTAAGAAATCTTGCTGCCAACAAAGCGCATTTTTGGGACTGTTGCCATAACATGGGTCATTTTCGTTGTGGTGTAGAAAGGGTAAAGCGTGATCTAAACGCCCGTTTGCATTGTATCGTCAGCAGCCTGAAATGGGCCAGGTAAATGTCGACTTTGCCGATAAATGGAAAAATTTCTGTGAACGCCCATGCCTGTGTTATTTATGTTTATAATGTAACATCTGCTTTGTACTGTGCTATAAACAACCATTTTTGTGTTATTCGAGTGTCCTTTGTTGCAACCTCTCAGCATGTCGTTGAATGTGCGATTCACCACAAACCGGGTGTGCATGAAGACTTACACCCACATGCATGTGGCGTGAATATGCGAAGACTAAAGTCCATATACATGCGTTTCGGGAGGATTCTTTCTAGTGGGGGCCATTAGGGAATTTTTACAACATTTTTCTAGGGGGGCAAAAGTGGTAAAATTTGATAGTTCCCACTCGAAACTAAAAAAAAACAACCTTTTGTTGCCGAAATTTTGAAAATCCAGGGAGGGCCTTGGCGCCCTTCCGACGCCCATGCCCGTATATATGTAATGTTTGTGAATTTTCGGGAACTAATTATTGCATTCCCAAACGGTGGCCAATGGGCCCCCTTCAGCAAAGTTTTCCCCCCTGGCTCAAACCTCTATTGACGTCACTGCTGGTGGCCATTGTGCTAGGTTTGCCGCTGACACAGAGAGTCTTAAGCTTAGAGGTTGATCCTCACACTTAACACAGACATAAATAGAGCCTGTGTGCTGCGTTGTCAGAGCTAAGTATATCATTATTACATTTTGCAACATAAAATATCTGGTCACTTTTGATATTGCCGAACACAAGCACCCTCCTCTATTATTTAAAAAATTGACTCTGAAACGGTACATCAAGTCATAAGCTGTTTGGTATCCAGATGGGCCCATATCCCTCGTTTTTTAAAATAGCTGTTGTCATAGAAGTAGGAAGCGGGAGGGCAGGGGGATGTATTTCCCAACATTTTGCTTTTGGGCAAACACCATTTCAAATGTAAAAAAAATTATAATGATTTGCCGAAATTATAATATTTTTTAAATCGTTTTGGTAACAAATAATTTGCCGAATTTGTAATTGTTTTTAAAATAACAAAACTGCAGCAGACGTGTATTTTATTACTTAGAGAAGTTACATTGTAAAGGGGCCTGAACACATTTCACGGGCAAAATGCTGTAGCTCCTATACGGTTTTTGGTCCCAATGGCTGTTGTTTATCGATTTTGTCAAATTGCGCCTTATCAGACCAACATTACTGGATTTATCTTCGCAAACCCATGATGCCTGGTCCTAAAGAAACATCTTGTTTGCCAGGCCTGTTACTAGCATGCTGATTACCTACTGAGTGAGAACGATCAAAACTTCGTGTATTTTGTAGAAGTGGGACCGGATCCGGATTACCGGAGTCGACTCCGGCAGGATTCTGCGTTTTTCCCTCGGACCCGGATCCGGACCCTTTGTCAAAAATTTGTGTAAAACCGGACCCGGATCCGGAGTCACTTTTCCATTTCGGCAGTAGCAGAAGTCTGTGCGGTTATTTCTTAGAAAAAAACATGGGTAAATTACAGTTGAATCGATGACTGTAGCCGGAGTCTGAACAGGAGTCGGATTCTCAAATTTAAAGAATAGCCGGACCCGGATTCAAAATTTTTGGAACAAGAGCGGAGTCGGAGTCTGAAAAAGGGACTCCAGCCACCTCTGTTATTTTGTTCTAAAAGACCTGTCTATTTTTGTCGCTTTTTTCAAAGTCGCTTGACTTTTCTGAAACGTATCGGTAGAGACCAGCACAGATGAGGAGTTCGGTAGTCTTCTTTCCACCCTTTGGTGCAAATCGCAAGGAAATCTGGTAATTTTTTTGGCGATCCAGGGGGAAACTGTTTTACGATGTATAAGTGAAAATGTAAATCGATTATTGTTTTAAGGAACTAGGATTTTTTCGAATTGCGTAGTTCTGGATTTCTACATGCTCCGGTTACTGCAATCTCAATTTTTATGTCAAACAAAGTTATCTTCCAGTGGTTTTGCTCAACGCAAAATGAAATTGCGGTGTTTGTGGTTTGTACTCATCACCGTGAAGCCAGCCAAATCTGTGCTGATGCGTCATTTCACGTGATGATACTGAGTTACGTACTGGCTCTCTATTTCGTTGCCTGCGATTGTTAATGGTAGATTGGAAGACACTAGGCAGGGCAGGCGCAAACCATTCCAGCGCCCTGGGCAAGATCCATTTTCAGGGCCCCCTCATAGTTTATGACGTCATGCAATCAACCGTGGCAGGACCTTTTTGCAAAATTGCCCACTGACTGTACTTGGTAAAGGTAAACACTAAACAGGCACATTCTCTTTGCACATCTTAAACTTACCTGTGGGACTTAGGCAAGGTCCATTCCAGCACCACTTGCTCCAAAAGACCCTTTTAAATTGGCTTACAAGTTTTTTTTACATCACAAACTAATTTATTAGATGCATGTCGAGTTTATTTGAACACCAAATTCATCAAAATATTATCTAAACAAGTATCAGCCGTTACAGCATTCACATAAACAAAAACTATAGCACAGGCCTCTCAAAACCTTTTCACAGTCTGATGTCGTAACAATCGACGAAGCTCCACATGCACAAACCTCTGACGTTCGCGAAGTTCACTATGTTGGTTATGGTGCGTGCCAGCTGGTATATGTTTGTTACATAAATTACAGTGATGCGTCCTATAAACGAAATCTGACTGATTAGCTAGGCCAGGGGTCCGTAACAAGTGGGTCGCGAGAGCTTCCAATCTGGGTAGTGGCGTAGCCAGCCCAAAGTTGTTTTGGGGGATAGAAAAAAATTTTGAGGGGAACAAAATATTTGATTTTAGGCGAACAACAGTATTATGTTTGGAATACCGCCTCTCAAAGCACAAAATGACTAGATATGCCAAAAATTGGGGGGTATGTATGACCTCCCGGGCCCCCTGACTACCCCTACGACTCTGTGTTGCAAGTAATTTAAATCTACTTTTTAAATTTGCCATCCTAATTAGACAGAATAAATGCAATCATGTACTGTTTTACCTGATAACTTCCATTAAATTTTGTGCAAGAAAGTTGCTACTGTCATTAATAGTCTTAAAATTGTTATTTAATTATGCAGTATTTTCCACAAAATTATATGCTCACAAAATGTTTGCGTCGCAAGAAATTAGAACTATCATTTAGGGTCGCTCCAATAAGTATTTGCGGTCCTTGAGCTGAGGCTACTAACGCTAAAAATGCTGGCGTTTCGGCAGCGTTTCCTAGTCTGACTACACTGGATGTCTGAAATGCGATTTAGGGAAGGCTTCGACATAAACTTAGTCCGGTAAAAACGACGAAGCTAGGAAAAATCACTAAATGAAAAGAACAGAGAGGGTAACCTTAAAATTTTTCATTGAGTTTTGATAAAGTATGGTCTGTAAGGCATGCTTAGTTGGCCCACATCACGTCATGACTTATGTGTACCTCAGGCAAGATCCATTCCAGCGACCACTCATCCTGTGCAAAGATCCCTAAAATCCATACCATCGCGTTCATTACGGAAATAAAAAAGAAGTTTTGTACATTAGAAAAGCTTATGACATGAATAAAATTTATACCAAGCTGCGACATGACTTACCTAGTTAATGTGAAATTGAAATTAATAGGAAAAGAAATTAGCCATTCAGTCATCCATCATGAATAACATCTGGTCTGATAATAGAAGCAGAATGTGAAAGACCTCATCACCTTTAAAGTTAATACTGACTTTTCCTGCTGTGACTTTTACTAGAAAATAAAATCGAACAAAGACGTCTTGAAGAAAGTATTGTCTACAGAAAAGTATGATTAGGCGAATGTGTGAATTTATAAATGCTTCTACATTGTTTTGTTTCTTAATAAAATGTATTATTTTTGTGTTTCTTAGTGTCTTCACTACAGAAGTCCAAAATAGCTACATACTCCAGGTGAGATATGAACCACAACCGCATTTATCTGATAAGTCTTGTTGTTCTTAAGCATACCGGTTTTTTAATAACAAAAATATGGTATGCCTAGTTATCAATGTTGTGGAAAGGTACTTTTGACTTGGATTAAAGTACCTTACTCATCTGAAAGAAACTTAATTTACTGTATATAAATTACTGTACTAATTATATACATAGTCTACTCCAGCACTTACAATCATAATTTCACTCTGGATGCAAGGGCGTACGCTAGGGGGGTTGGATTTACCCCCCCTTGAGCTTGATATTTTATAGAAACTTTATTACCTTTGCAAAGGAGATTCATTGTTTTCGCCTGCTTTTTGCTTGTTAATTTGCCGACTTAATGCAGATACCACGGACTAAATTTGCATGCAAGTTTCAAGGAACATTGTGAATGGGCCAAAAGGCAATAAATAAGTTTTGTTGGGAATTTGGGTTATTGTCTGCGTTCAGAAACCATCTCACCACTTTTTGCAGACCTTTCGTCCACTACGCACGTTTAAGATTGTGTTCCGCGATATTTCATTTAATCCGAAGCAATTGTCTATATTTTGTCCGCTAAGGCTGATCAGTATGATCATTAGATCATTGCAAGCGCTGACTGCATTGACTACATTATCAATTTCTGTAGCATGATAGAACCGTTGCACGAGCTCAAAAACAGCAGTTTTTGACATAGAAGCATTCAGGCATTTGATAATGTCTCAGCAGGGAAAAAGGAAAACTAAAAGTTTGTTGGACTTCTATATATAACAAAAAATTGAAAGTTTTCTTGCGTACTTTATGCGCATTCTCAATTTTTGTGCAGTTTAGCAAGATTCGATCTTGCAAACCGGGGTGTGTGCCAGCCAGTCCAGCCCCACACTTTCTATGCTCGTATTCGACGAGACATCAGCGCAGCCTGATTTTGCAGTTGTAAGTTGCTCTGAAGCAGTGATGAGTGTATTTTACTCCCCTATTTTACCACGCAGCCTGACATTTTTGCAGTTATGAACTGCTGTGTCGTGGCGTTGAGTTTATTTTCTTCCGATATCGTAACTTGTAGCGCTGATAGTTTTAATATTCAGTGCAATGACACGTAAAATAAGGGGTGTGTGCGTGTGAAAGAATCTGCCTATTATGTCAACAAACTTCGCCAAAATGTTGGTTTAGAAATATGAACATGATGTCAAATTGTGACGTCACAAAAGCGCACACCAAATACAAATGGTGACCATATGCCACTAAATGAAACCCCCCATGAAAATTTTCTGTTTGCGCCACTGTATGGATGTATATAAATCAAATGAACACCTCTCGTCGTAATGTCCCGCTATTCCAGCGGTTCTTAACCTTTTCGGTCTAGTTTCCCACTACCGCCAATAAACAAGTTCGAATTTCCCTCCTGATATTTTTAGTGACGATGTTTTACGGAACGCTATCTGGCCAATACTCATAGTAGCTATTACCTCGGTGGTATATAGGTTTCGCATAATAGATATAACAATTAAAAGGATCTACTCAAGGGTTTCACTCAAGGATTTCACTCATTTACATCACATCAATCAACCAGAAAAGTAAAGTGCTCATTTTTAATTTTTAATGTGATTTTTGCGATTGCTTTCACTTCACCAACATGTCGATACGAGGATTAATCGTAAAAATCTTGATTGTGTTATTAGAAGGGGAAACTTGTTTCAACGTGTTGCAAGCTCTGTCGTCTAAAACTAGTTTGGCACAATTCCGCAGGCATGGTTGCACTAGTTCTGCAAAGTCTCATGACTTTTCGCTTTAGCAATGCGAAGAGTAACCACGTAGGATGCCTCAACGGACAAATTTACTTGTTTAAATGCACGTCCTGCATCCAGTCTGACACGTTTGAGACAACCTTCCTAAGACTTACTGTAAAGTAGCCTGCTCAATCGATTTTGCTAGGTTGCTCCTTGTGAGCGTTGTTCAAAAGCTGCTTGAGTTGGAATGATTTCAAACAGTTGTTAGCCAGTGTTTTCATGTACAACGTACCCTTGCGGGTATATTCTCCATCTTTCTGGAGGCAAGCAACGCCATAGCTGATGTAGCCTTCCTTGTATTTTCGCTTATTAGCCTTCCCAACCGACATTTTTGCACTACACTAGATGTCTTCGAAAAATAATAATTCGTTAAGAAGCAGGTTGTGATGTTTCACAGCAAAAAAATTTAATCTAACTTGTTACAACATAACATCACCTCATCTTCAGCAAAGTATAATTTCAATTCAACCTTGCTGATAAATTGAAGTCAGCTTTTT
>JGI24159J19872_10013810_pt1 | contig 10480 bp, 8 predicted proteins | sample Ectturendosymbi4_FD_19872 | JGI IMG/M metagenome (IMG submission 19872)
GCTTGACAGTCTAAAATTTGACAAAAACTCTACTTTATTTACAGTGTTTCGTACTTCAATTTGAGAGAACTTGGAACTTTGCTTGAGGGGGCTAAGCCCAACAAAGACACCCCCCGGGGCGATGGGACTGCCTTTGCTAACACGAAACGATCTTTGATGGTGCGGTACGCCGGCGCGGTAGTTTATTCTGACGAAATAAAGATCCTTCGGACGAGGGAGGTCGGATCTAGATCTCAAACAGACAGTTAAAAACACAAAAAAACAAGTGAAACGATTTTTCACCCGTTGCGCTCTTTGCCAGGTTCAGAGTTCCTACGTAATTTTGAATATAAAATTCCAAACTTAACTTTTCCGAATGACATAGCCAGGTCAAATTCAGGCACTATAATGGTTAACACGATGCAACGAAAATTATTAACCTTATCAAACATATCAGAGTGAAACATGCATGTCAAAAGATCAAGTCTGGAAATTCATTTCCTTTTCCCATAATAACACACCAAAAACAAAATTTTCCGGACTTTTCCAGTTGGAAAATGGCCAAAATTTTTTCATACTTTTCAAGACTCTCGCAGGAATCCTGCAGGCAGCTACAAATCAACAGAACTCGGGCGTGACTCGGCCCGGCCCCCACCTTCGTTGCGTTCTCGCGACTTGTGCACGGCGGTCCACGTCGGGTGCTCCGGGGTCAGGACGTACAACTGCGCAAGCAGCTGCCACCAGACGTCACAGTGCAGCGTTGACAAACGCACTTTGTTACGTATGTAATCGATGATTGTGTCCAAGTGCGCGCGGCTCGACTTGTTCTGCGCGAATTTGCTGAAAAACAAATTGGTTTTCAAAATAAAAACTATATTTTAATTGCATTTTTAGTGCAATACAATCTAAATTTGAAGAAAAACGATTCCAAATCCATTCAAACTTTAAGGAAAAGTCAGCAACGGCGTCACCTTTGATTCGGTCAGGATCACGTGATCAGCAAAGCAGTGTTTCACGATCGATTTCAGCGAAACTCGTCACGTGTTTCAAACCCAAATAACCAAATTTCTCACATTTCGAAAAATCCAAATTTTTCTTGAAAACCAGCGCCGTCATTTAAAAAATCTTGTGCGTGACGCTTACAAATTCTCGCGCGTGCAAACGCGCGGTGCACGGATGAAAATTAAACGGTCGTGGAAATCGTGGATTTCATGCTGTCAGTGAACTTTGACAAATAGTCGTTTCTCCAACGGACCGATCGATTGTATTCGCGAACTTAAACGTCCACCACATCGCAGGAAAGCAATATTTGCAAGTAAATCACGCAAGGGCGTGACGCATTGATGACGCACAAGCATAGGTGACGCAAGACTGCGTCAACAAATCAGATTCATGTCAAACAATCGACGCAAAACGCAAAAAAACGCGTCAGACGGACGCGACCTTTCACCTGAAGTAGATGCTGAACAAGTCCAAGTAAGACGACCCGGTGCCGATCGCGCAGGGGTCACTGACCCTCTGGCTGACCGTGGTAGCCACGATGTACGATAGTAACCTGCAGAACTGACCCGGGGTTAAGTGCAGGACGGGCTCGCTCACGCTGGTGCTCTTGTTCTCGCGACCTTTCCAGATCTGGAACGAAAAACGACCACCGGTGTCACATTCGGGCGTTTCGGGGGGGGCGTGCGTGCGATGTGCGAAACTTGACCCACCCCCCTTGCATTTTGAAGAGCGGACGTAACGGTTTAAGTGATGAAAGCCTCGGGAAGACCTAAGCAGCGACACAAAGTCAATGAAAATCTCACCCTAGGTTCCACATCTCAGCCGAGCATGGCGTGACCCATTTAAGGTCAAATCGGTTCAGAGTTTTGAAATGTAAAAAATCTATCACCCCAGGTTTTCAGACAAAAATACGTCTGCACGTCTCAGAAAACGGGTAGGTAATTATTTGTTTTTTTCTGAAAATCCATCTGTACTTTCTCCAAAGCTTAAATTGCATCTTCTCACGGAAAAAATATTAAAATTGAGAAACTCTAATGGCCGGCGCCATGTGGCATGAAACGATTCGGGGTCAAAGTTCCCTCGAAGGTGCGCATGCGCAGTACCACCAGACTATTTGCGCAGTGAAATCTTATTCTTGCGCACTTGCAACATTCCAAATTTAAAAGTAAAAAAATATATTAACATTGTTTTGGGCAGAACCATAACGCTTCTGAGCTTATCGCATTGCCCTTTCATAAGTTATTTTAACTAAATGTGTACTTTGTCTGCATTCTGGTAAAATTTTATACTTATTTAGAATTATATCATTTAGAACTCAGTGAACTCAGATTTGAAATAATCATGCTTACTAAAGCAAACTTTCGCTAAGTGCAAGATTTTCTTAGAGGGAACACTGCTCGTTGTGGTTCAGTATTTGACTCAAACGGGCAAAAAACAGACGCGCTTCACAAAGCCCGAAGCGAAAAAGCCTGAACACGGCGCAAAGCCGGGAGCGAAATTGACGCATCTCGATGACGACAGCTCACCTTGGGCGACTGCATGACGACCCAGAGAAAATCCAATACAGTCTTCGGATCGACGCTCGACCCCGCGGTGGTTTGTCTGAAAGTGTAGAAGTTCACGTCAGCGCAATGATTTAAGGAAGAACAACGCAAGCGTCAGCGTCACGCATCGCCGCTTCCGTACGTCAGCGAGTCGTTATGACAACGGTCTGCGGCTTTGTGACGCAACAAAGAATTTCAGAAGGGGACGCGTTTTTGAGTTGCAGCGCGATTTGAAGTAAACAGCACGTGCTCAACCCCCCAGCTTTTACGGACACACATATCTTCATACCCCCTTCCCGGGCTTCACCAGGAAACTCAGACCCAGTTGAAAGCTACTCCCAATTTAGGGGAGTCAAACACATATGGTCCAGGACAGTTTTTGCCCAACAAACTGCAGTTTCCCGCAAAATGCCACATTCAACTGCTGTCCGGGCGCGCGCCAAATATCAACGTCCCTTACGAAGGTTGTTTGACGTCAGTCGGGTCAGGCGTGACGTCAGACAGGAGCCACTGGATGGAGCTGTGGATGGTTGACCAGTTGCAGTGTTCGACGAGAAGCGACAGGAGGTAGGATTGGTCGAAGGAGGTGTTCGACTGTTGCACAAGAAAAACAGTCGTTCAGACAAAGAAATTGAAATAGACATTGCTTACTTTTAAATGTAACTGAAGAGCTTCTAGAACGGCATTTTGAACGTGACAACCTGTAGGTGTTGGTCGTTTCTCTCGAACAGAAGCTTGCGTTGCAGAGAAGGACGATGAGCCAGCAGCTCGGGATCCAGCAGTTGAAGCCAGTCGATTAAAAGTCCTAGAGAAATCGAAATAAAGAGAAACTGGGAGCAGAGAAAACAGAACGAAATTACGAGCGGTTCGCTTTTCGTCGCACTTTCTGTATCTTTGACACCTTGTCGACAGATTCCTGCACGTTCACAGGGTAAAGCTTCTTCATTTGTCACAAATTTTTCACACAAGTCACAAAAAAAAACTTTCGCTTACCTGCAGTGGCAATGCTGGTGAAGCAGACGTCATCGGACGGCGACAAGCCTCGACCAACCAGCACTCGCCGATGCGCGATCTCCTCCAATAGGATTTGCGCAACGAGGTCGACCTGCAAAGAAACCGGGCGCGTTGCTTGGTTACGAGAAAATGCAGGAACCAAGTGCCACGCCAGCCCTTTTAAAAAAATCAGCTTTATTGAAAAGAAACAGAAAGACAGGAACAAGCTGCATCATGGCAGCCCAGCCACAAATCGACACCAGGACAAGAAAACGTAAACAGCTCAAGCGTAACTCGCAACGCAATTTCCTGTAGACTCTGTCGGTCCGTCCGAAAGAAATGGTACAAATGGAATAGACGATCCCACCCACACACAGGGCAAGCAACACCACCCACAAGGTGGAGAACCCATCCACAGGGAAGGAAAAGGTGTTCAAGCGGTAATGAAATTTTAGGAAGGTTTCCAGACTGAAGCTTCAGTTGCGTTGGGTCGCTGTGACGTTCTACATATCAAATACGCTGAGAAAACTGATGATTAGGGTTTAGGGTTTATTGTTTTGGTAAGCGTGTCGAGTTACGGTTTGGACGGTTTTGAGGTCTAAGACGAGTCCAATATTTTTCAGTGAGTATAGTTATTCCCTTACTGTAGCTTGTTATGGGTACCTGACATCAAACCAAAAAGTTTTCATTTACACAATACATATCAAAAAAGTAACCGCCAAACTTTGTTTCTTTACTCTGAGAAGCAAAATGACTGACAAACAATAATAGGTCAGAAATTTCGCTCGACACCGGTTAAGAACCACTTCTTCACATTGAAGCGAGTGCACGATTGTGCGCTCAGTGGTACGGGCCCTGTCGGCTGCGAACTAGAGAAGAAGTCAACAAACTGTTAATTATAATTATTATCAATGCATCGAGTTGACCGCGTGGTCACCGCCGGACAGCAAGAACGCTGACCCTCAGGAAAACACTGGCATCCATTGAAATATCACCCGATCCCGGAAACGCTTCGCAAAAGAATTTTTTCCCGTCGGGGAGGACGCTTTTTTTCGTGCCACTTATACCTTCGCCTTCACTTCTTCGTCGTTGTCTAAGTACGCAAGTTGGTTGCGCAAAAACTCCTCCAACCTCGACCAATCAGACTGTCGCAAATTGTCACCTGACTGTGACGCCGACGACAGCCGTCGCGGTCGGATGCCCGCGGTCGCCGACTCGTTACGAGTTTGCCACGACGTTGCCAGGGCAACAAGCGGTCGGACTTTCGGCTGCTTGGCTTTCTCGGGGGTTCGGCCGCGGTCATAGATGGCGCAGATGATCTGAAAGTGGAGCAGACGAAAATTAGGTCTTTTTCTGCAGAACAACTGCATATCCTGCAACCAGCTGATATTTTCGAGGGGGGGGTGATTGTTTGTGACTTGTTGCTTTACCTGAAAACCATCAAATGGTTTAGCGCTTTTAAAATGTTTTCTTCGAGGTGGCAAGATCATTGTTTGAAAGGTATTGTTTAAGCAAAAACACAAAACATTGTTTCGCTCTTTAAAATGTTTCTGAACATATCGGTCGGGGCAATTGCCCGGTCGCTCCCGCCATGGCTGCGGCCCTGCCTTAAATTAAAAAACTTCGGCAAGGCGAATCGGTGAAAGAAGAAAGCAGTTTAACGCTTTTTTTCCTATCGTTGCAGCACACGTTGTTTGAACACTCGCCAACGCACGAAACGTCCTTGACCTTCAACGAATTTACAACCATACTGCGTTTGAACATGCTGGACCAACGCTTCGCCCACACCGCACAACTTGCAAGCACCCACACACGTGCGTCTCACACGTAAAGTACTTCGCTGAACTCAGGCATTCCGAACAGTTAAGTTTTTCAAAACGCTGGACACGCGCCTGAAATCTATGATCAAAACCCCTGTTTTGCCGTCATCGCTTTAATGCACGGGTTCTTTACCTGGGGTGCGTGGGGACCCCTGCGGGGTCTGCTAAAGTGATTGATTTAATGGGTCCACGAAAGTGATTTAAAGGGTTAATAGGTTTTACAGACACTTCGACTGCTACAAAGATGATTAAAACCTAATTTCGAGTATTTATTGCAACGTTTTCTTCTTGACGGGTCCGTAACCTTGATTAAGATGCACCGGGGACCCGTGACCCGGAAATGTCCAACAAAAGCTGCTTCAAAGCATCAAACACTTGAGGTTTTACGACAATTCGCAGAATGAATAAGCAACAGCTTGTTTTGATGGGCACTGGCGAACCGGCCGCGTAGCTCTTCGGTCAACCAACTTACATTTTCAAGCTTTTCTTTGTCACGTGACGCTTTACGCTTGGACGCGCACACTGCACGGTCCAGTGCGCGCAAGAGGCAGCAGGCGTGCGACGGCGAGTTGAACAATTGTTCCAGGAAACCTGCACAAGAGACAAAGAGTTTCACACGCGTTTCGCCCAAGGCAAGGAAAATAAAATATCACCAGTCATAGTTTCACACGCAAAGTGCTCCTTGAAACTGTCACAAGAAAGATTTGACTTTTATCATTTTTCCGGCGGCCATTTCGTTCCGAGTAAACCTCTAAAAGACGAAATTCGTCCAGCTTAAACCAGCTCGTACCTGTTTCGACCAGTTGGCAGAGCGCGCTCAAGCAGAGGCTGGAGACGGTGTTCTTTCGGCGAGTCGTCGGTTGACGTTGATTGACAGCTTGAAGCAGCGCCTTCCACTCCGCGCCGCCAGGGCCTGCAAGAAATGATCGATTTCGCAGCGCAGGCGATTACGTAAGGGGGGGAAACACATACGCATGACTTTTCAGGGCATCGGCGGAAAAGAAAATGTCACTGGCGTGTTGGTTTGCTGGAGTTTGTTGGAAAGTTCGAAGTTTCTCGATGTTTCTACAAGTAACGCATCAAACACGTCACAAACGACGAACCGCGAAGTTGTCGAGCCCCACCCCCCCAGCTCGATTCGCGCTTAGATAATCGCTTTTGATGAAGAAAGAAGCTTCAATTCGGGCAAAAAGTCAAAGCTCAAGTGCAGAAATATAACGGCGTCCCTGCGCTTCGCGACCGACTGAAAAGCAGCGCATTGTTCTGCGACGTCGCTGCGGCCGCGCACCCCCACCCCTCCTCCGAGTCGCCAAAAATCAGGTAGTGGATCGCGCGATCGCCCCAGCGCAACAGCGGACTCGCGGCAACGCAACAACAACGGTGGCTGCTATGAACGAACGACGTACGCGAGTTGGAGAAGAGACGCGAGAGCAGGGTCTTCGCTTCTTCCACGTCTTTCAGCGGCGGCGGCAACGGCTTCGTCCGTTTCCCAGGTTCGATGGCTTCTGCCGCGGTCGCAGGAGAGGGGCTTTCCCGCTTCCGCACCTCTTGAGAGCTTGTGGCCATCTGGACAAACGAATTCGTTGAGTAGACACGTTGTTCGATTCAGTAAAAATTATATTTAAAAAATATAAATCGGGAGTAGCTGGTGGGGGGGGCTGCCAAAGCTGTTTCCCTAAACTCTAAACCTGAAAACGCCATCGAATCTCCCACGAAAAGCTTCGTAAAGTTAGGATACATTCCAGGCATTTTAGCGTGTTAATAAGATGCTTTCACGTTTAACTTCTTTTCATCTTGATTTCAGTTCTTGCAACATCAGCGCACAAAAGATGACGTAACAATCACCTTTGATATGACATAATGCATACCATACCTTCGTCGTCTGCTAACCAATAATCGAGTTTGTGTTAATCATTAACAAAAGCGCGTAACACAGAAGCTATTATGACGCCACAACAGCAGCTTGACGACGTAACAAGAACTGTTAATGTCGCAACAAGATGGAGTTGCCCAACAACTCAACAAAGCCCAACAATGCATCAAGAAAGCTGAGGATGGAAAATGACTTTTTACCTGAATGACAGAGGGCCGCGAAACTTGCTGAGGGTCTTCGGCCCTCGACCTCAGGACGGCGCTCAGCCTCTCCCCTGCCACGCACCCCCTCATTCGCTGCACCTCGATGAGGCGGATCATGTAGCTCAGGTTGGTGCTGGTCGCGTTCAGAATCACCTCTGCGTTCGTTTCGCACTGAGAATCGAGGATCTATGACGACACAAAGAGCGCGCGCGGCATTACGCCATGCAACAATGGTGTTGACTGCTGGCATTTCGAAAAGCGGTTTCTCCGCACGTTAAGAGAAATACAAAGCTCTTCGAATTATTTTTTCGCTTGCATCAGTTGAACAGTTACTACAACGACATTTATTTCTGCAAAAGAAAAAGAAACGCATTTCACACAACAGTTCTCGCAGAACTTAATGCGTTCTTTGCGTCGGCTTAACGAGTCCCGATCTCATCTTTCTTCAGATAACCTCGCACGTGATTCAATCTCTTTGACTATGCCGCTTATAAAGCAGGACGCACATATACGTAAAATCGGAAACTGTACGTATTAAGGACGCGTAATGTTAGCATTTGGTTGAAGGGGGTTGGTTTGGCGTGCAAACAAGCATTAAACCAATTTTACAAGAGGAAATACAGCGTCGCATGCATTATTTGTAACGGCTTGGGGGTGGGGGGCTTCATGCGCCTGGTCAAAATTCGATAGATTGTTACGTCAGTAGTCAGCACGCGTATTCGAATATTGGCACTAGTCGATTGCATAAGAATAAGAATTATAGGACAGCGTGTCCGTCACACCTGTAGCAGGAGATTCATGGATTCCACCGGAATTCCGAACGACTGGATGAAAAGAACCAACTGTTCCACCTGCAAGTCGCGAACGGCCGCGAATGCTAAGCGCCGGGTGGAAGGCGTGGCCTCCGACCTGAGCATGCGCAGTCTCAGCCAATCAGGGAGCAGCACTGCCTCCTCTTGAGTGTCCATCAGATATGCCTGCCGGAAGTGGAAGCCGTGAAACTTGATGTTAAAATCTCCAGAGTGTTGTTTAAATCGCGTGCTTCCCGTAACCGCTCATATGAGTTGGGTATTTTTTTTGTTGAGACATTTCGGCCATTTGTCCGAGAATGCAGTAAAACATTTTTAGTTGTTGGGTACAACAAGCTACAATCACAATACAACAAGCTACAATCACGATACAACAACCTACAATCATTTTGCTCCCCTGAAAATATCAGTTGGTTGCGGACCCGCACACCACCGTTCAAAAAAACCCGGAAGCAATCACCAGACACAAACAAATTGCACGGCGGCACGCTGAGGTCCGACTTTTCAAATTCTCGCGCGTGCAAACGCGTGAACTTTCACCAAAGGCCTTCGTCGCGTTTAAGCGCGACATATCTGTCACTCGGTGCTCGAAATATCTAGACCAGCAGGCCTTGTGACGAAACAACTGTTGCGTTGTTTGTAAACAAACAATTCCAAAACAAAAGAAACAACTGCAAACCAACAATTCCAACAGGTCCAAGGCCCCCCTCACCTGTGGCACGACGTAACCTTCTTCGCTGAACCAGGTTTCCATCAGGGTGCGGTAGAGCGCGTCGGAACCTTCCAGAAGGACCGGGGACCTGCGGGAAGGCGGGCCGTAGCCGAGCAGAATGACGCTGGCGTGGGGGACAAGGATGTGGAAGGTGGCGCCGGCCAGGTCCCCAGGCCACTTCACCGATATCTGAACAACATTTTCGGTTACGCTTTAATTGGTTTCCGGTTTAAAGCGTGACAGGGCTCCCACGGATTTTTTAAAAATATTTTTTCATACTTTTTCAATATCTATTCAATACTACAATAAGACTTCAATACTATCGTTTAGATTCACTTTTCTAAAATTTTACTCATGGAATACACTGCAAAAAAACATCTGCAGAACTGTCAGCAGCGGTAAAGAACAAAATTTGAATTAAAAAACGCTTGAATTCGTAATTTCCACCCTTTTTCCATACCTTCCATACCTGATGCACACTCTGGCCAAATTCAATACTTTTTCAAGGCTTTGCAAACCGATTCAACAATCCAATACTTTCACTACTGCGTGGGAACCCTGGCGTAACTGCGCGCAAGTGACCTCGCGCCTGCATTGTGACGCATTCCACGGCAGCGCGCGGTAAGTCGGATTGTCGCGTGAACAGGTTACTCCGATCGAGATAATCACTTGAGGAGGTGGTTGAAATAATTGCTGAGTCATCAATTTCTCGGAAAGCCCGAGTCGCGCAAGAACGATTTCCGAGAAAACGCTTTTTCCAAAAACGAAATTTCGCTGAAAAGCGTTTCTCCGAACGCCGGAGACGCGTTTCGCGCGGAACAGCACAGTCGGCAATCGTCCCATCGCTGCAATGGAACGTACGCCTGCATGTACGCTGTGCGGTGCCAGAGACATGAAGGCGTCGGCGGTGAATGCGCCACCCTGCGGTGCGTTTCTGCCTCGATCAAATATTTTTTTCGATTTTCTGTGCGCGCTTCCTTTCCAGGAATTATTCCTTCATTAACTATCGCCCGCATGCGCCGATATAACTAACATCGTCGACATGGGGGGCGTCGGAGGGATTTTTTCCCGGGAAGGGGGATCTGGTGAATTTTTCCAGGGGCAACCACGATCATTTTTACAGGAGGGCAACACTGATGAAACTTCATTTGACTAACTCGAAAGTAAGAAAATTTTTAAAAATCCGTAGAGGGTGCCCAAAACCACTAAAACGAGTCGCGAGTTGAAGGTTCGAGATTTGCTGAAAGGCTTCGAAGAATCAGCCTTGCTTTGCTTTGCTTTCATAACTTTGCGATGATTCGCATTTTAGCATCGTTGTTTTCACTAGGACATCGTTTCAGCATAATTTACTTATCTTCAGCGCCTTGACTTTAATTTGCATGCAATTGTCTTGAGTTTGTTTTTTCTCTGCTGTTACTTCAGCCTTTCAACTTTTCACCTGTAAGCTTTGCTTGCAATTTTTATGACTGAGGATGCGTAATTTTACGTGAAATCGGTTTCCTATTAAAAATTTGCTGATCGATTCCTTGCTTACACCCATCGTGG
>JGI24159J19872_10013813_pt1 | contig 10478 bp, 10 predicted proteins | sample Ectturendosymbi4_FD_19872 | JGI IMG/M metagenome (IMG submission 19872)
TGTGCGCTGTTTGTGACGTCACAATTTGACGCCATATTCATGCTTCAAGGCGAAATTTGCTGACATAATATGCATATTTTTGTACACGCACTCCCCTTATTTTATGTGTCATTGCACTGAATATAAACTATCAGCGCTCCAAGTTAGGACATCGGAGGAAAATAAACTCATGCTGCGACACAGCAGTTCATAATTGCAAAAATATCAGTTTGCGCGTTTAAAACAGGGAAGTAAAACACACTCATTACTGCGTCAGAGCAATTTACAACTGCAAAATGAGGCTGCGCTGATGTCTTATCGAATACGAGCCGTCGTGCATAGACAGTGTGCTGCTGGGCTGGGTTTGCAAAATCGAATCTTGCTAAAGTCCACAAGAATTGAGAATGCGCATAAAGTACACAACAAAACTTTCAAAATTTCCTAATGTGTAAGTCCAGCAAACTTTTAGTTTTCCTTTTTCCCTGCTGAGACATTATCAAATGCCTGAATGCTTCTATGTTAAAAACAGTTGTTTTTGAACTCGTGCGACAGATCTATCGTGCAACAGAAACTGGTAATGTAGCCAATGCGGTCAGCGATTGCGCTGATCAGCCTTAGCAGACAAAATAAAGACAATTGTTTCGGATAAAGTGACCTATAGCGGAACACAGTCTTAAACATGCGTAGTGGACGGAGGGTCTGCAAAAGGTGGTGAGATGGTTTCTGGACGCAGACCGTAGCCTAGATTCACACTAAAACCTAATTATTACTTTTTGGCCCATTTACAACGTTCCTTGAAATTTACATGCAAATTCATTCCGTGGTATTTGCATTAAGTCGACAAATTAACAAGCAAAAAGTATGCGAAAACAATTGAAGCTTTGCGCAGGTAATAAATTTTTCATACATTTTTCGTAAAATTTCAGGCTTGGAGCTGCACACCTTAATAAAATAAGTCTATCCTTAAAAGCTTTACAAATGTTGTTTTGGGATGTTGGGGCGAAAAACGGAAAGAATACTCAGCAGAAAAATTCGCGATAACGGCGCACAAGTTCGGTAAACAACAAATGGCAATGAAGGAAAACACAGGACAACTGGACAACCAGAAAGAAAAAATGTTAGCATACCTACCAAGACATGGCTTCAAAACGTTGCAAGACTAATGTTGTGGACTAGCGTCTCCAGTGAGCAGCTCCAGTTTTCTCCTCAAACAATTCCTGTCGCGCTCCGACACAGCCAGGTCGTCCTGCGAAACAGATCGCTTTGAAGCGGCTTCTCGTTTCAGGTTTTTTGAAAAAGCTCATTTTTTGAAAAAGCTTCGCCGCAATTCACAGGTTACGATGAAAGACAAAAAAAACTTTCGCCTTTTATCGTTGCACGGTGGCAGCAATACCTGCATCATCTGCAAAGCCGCAAGCAGCGAGTCCCGTTCCTTGGAAAGCTCTGCCAAGCGCTGTGTGAGATCGGATATTTCACTCTCGCTCTGTTCTGCTGCAGTCGTGCCATGCTGATAGGAATGTCCTCTGGGCGACGAACCAACAGAAGTAAACGCTTCGCTGTTCGCTACAGCGATATCATTGTTGCTGGGCAACAGCTTTCCGTCGTTTAACTCGTTATTATCGGTCTGTGACGACGCATCTTCTGTTTCAACTTTCACCCCCGTCTCGCCATCCTCTGACCTGATTGGCCACATCAGTGAAATGTGCTCTTTTGCGAAGTGAGGCGCAAGGTTCGTAGCAGTGGGCGTGACAGGGCTGTCAGATGGGAGGTGCGGTTCGTCGACATGAGTCGTTGGTTGGTTTTGGCTTCGGGTTGCGGCAAAGGGTGCTTTCAATTTATCAAGGAGTGAGTCAGATGTTGTTGTTGATGACCTCGCTGAACATGCACGTGACGAGAATTAATATTACGCAGTACTTGCGATACACGGTCTTCGCGCTGTTATCAAACATGAAAAAATGAGGCGGTGGAAAAGTGCAGGGAACACTGAGGAACAGGGTACCAACGCAGACAAAGAGACGAGCATCAGCTGTTACAAGTTACGACTGGTTTAATATACAACCTGCACGAATTGCAAGCACACGCGCTAGAGTGGCGCAACAAAACTACTCGTACAATTAACTTATAAAAAGCTCTGGACAGTTTACTCACAACAGTACGTAACAATTATTCTGCCTCCTGTAAACAGAAAAACAACATTAAAAGACAACGACAGTCTGTGATGTCACGAACCACGAAAATACGTCAGCGGTATCGGAGTTACCGCATCTTTATTACTGCTTTCGACAAATTCAAACGATTCTGTCTCACAACATCGTTTTATCTGCACTCGAACTGAATTTTTACAAGAAGTCAAACAAAAGGTGGCATTTGTTTGATATGCGGGACAAGCGGACAGTCAGAAGGCAACCAACATGGTTGTCGTCGACACAATGCACAATTTCCCTACAAGCACGCGTCGTCAGCATGTTTGGAGCAAATACGTCAAAGCACGCGAAAATCTTCATGTCTCAACAACTATGTAGCAACAGCTAACCTGAAACATGGAAGACTCCTGCGTCATCTCTTATGACGTCAGCCTCGTGTACGTTGAGAGAAATAGGAGGTAATTTGGCGCTAGTCGGATAAACAGGGTCTTTGTCGTCCTGATAAAATTCAGATAATAGCATGAAACATTGGATTTCTCAAATTTTGAAAGATGCTCACCGCATAAGGATGGTGACAACAAACAAACGAAGTGTCAGCAAATCAACCGGTGCTAACGATTACCGATCGATTCGTCCCACACAAATATCAAGTACCAACGAATGCTAGTTTTGCTGCAGAAACTAACGTATTGAACACGGATAAGCTGAGGTCCAATCAGGCGTGGTCGAACTGGGCCAGCTCGCGGTCACCACGTGGAATCGCTAACAGCAAAACATTGCTGCAAGAAGATAAGAACACGCCCTCTAACACGATAAAAGTGTAATGATCCTTCGGACCAGTTGACCGTAATTATCCCACACGCTTTTTCAACAATGGTTTCATGTTCCAACAAAGATTACAAGCCGTGCCTTGATGGTCAGCTGTATGTCGCACGCTTTTATCTTCATCGGCATCACCTCGGGAACGACGTCATCTTCCAGAAATGCACCTGCGATTTACATGTTTGATGACGTGCGAGTCACGGTGTAAATTACGGAAAGCATAAAAAAGTCGTATCCAAATCTAGCAAAGATTCATCTCTGCTGCAGTGAGTACCACAATCGCGACTATGAGTAGCGCGCAAAAGCAAAGTTCGGACTTGTTCTTTTTGTCAAAAAATTTTTGGATTTCGAACAATATCTATCGAAAGGAGACCTTTCACAGCAAATAATAAGACACTAATTATTAATTACAGCTCTAGTACATATTTCGCCGAGTAGGCAACTCAGTTGTGGATTTAGATGAACATTTCGCAGGTTCGCTATAGCTATAAAAGCGCAAACGACTATGCGAAGCCGCAGTCCACACAGGCGGTTTCTCACATAAGAAGCAACCATTTCGTCAACTGCTCGACGCAAAAACTTCACCACTCACCGATGTTGGCGAGTGTTGAAGCGCAGACTGTTTCGCAGAGACGGTTCGCTTCGAGTTGCAAATGTCCGACCACCGCTGAGCCCGGTGAGAAGCGAGCGGCAGACGAACCCGAGTCGATCCTCATCCTCACACAGGGAAGCTCGGGTCGGATGTTTGAAGAACGCTTCGCTTTGGCTGAGGAAGCGAAACATGCACTGGGTTCGTGAAATGCGACACGTGATTCATCAATGGCCAATCAAAAAGCTTGCGACCGTTTCAAAATTCTAGAATTTGAAATCCGGACCTATGTTTCTTGACTTGGGAAATTGATGAAAACTACGCTGTTAGAGTCTTTCGTGAAAAAGTATATTTACCCGCATCGTTAAAATACAAAGGCCAACTGGCAAAAACGATTCACTACGAAACTAGCGCCCAATTAACAGTTAAGGTACCAGTCTTATGTTTGGGATGACATCTGCCTCGTTCTTCCGAAAATATAAACACGAATTGCTTTTTCGCTGTTTTTAAACAGTTTTCATGAGTTTTCCTTGGGAGAACGAACTGTTCCAACAACGAAGCTGTGTTTAGCACATCGAAAAACTGAACATTTGCTTCATTGCACGCTCCCAAGCAATTGTTTGTTTTGTGCTAAGCAAGGGAATAAATTAAAATATTTTAGTCAAGCTAATTTAATTGTTTAATTTTGTCGAAATTTACCACTTTGACGGGCTTTCTAGATTTCGAAAAACGTTAAAACACTCGCTCTTTCTAGGACCGCTACGCTCTGATAAGCGCGTGGCTTGCCACTGGGCACCCGTCACCTCGCACGTGGTGTTATTCTCAGTATCAAAAGTGCTTGTTCTAAGCCTTTGATGAACGCAGGTTGCTTTGGCAGTAATTGAGTTTACGAGGCTCTAGGAAGGTCAATCAAAAAAGTTTGCAAATTTGTTCTACACTTGCTCATTGTTCCTAGCAACATTCGGTATGATTTTTTCTATCCTTATTTTCAGCGTCAACATTTCGCTAGCATGGTTTGCCTTACGGCGTTTCACAGGACTGAAGACGTGTTTAAAATACACGAAACTCGTTTCCCTCTGACACAAACTGTGACGGATTTACTTGCGCCATTCTTGTTGCTTACAATTACTGAAAGACAGATGCGTGCACGTTCGAATCATCGCAAAAGTATGAAAGCAGAAACAAGCAGGCATCTTCCTCAGAAGTTTGCAGCGAAGCTAGAGCTGGTTTTGTTGCACTTTTCATGAAATCGACTGATAAGAATCAACAAGGAACATTGGAGAACGCAATCGTTTGGTTCTAACGAAGAAAAGTTTGTAAAAAGCCGCAGTGATGTGCAACCATGACAACACAATAACCAAGTTGACCATATCAGTTTCAAAATTTACTTACCAGGGACGGAAAAAAGCGAGTTTGCCTCCTCGTGGCTCATGTTGCCGAGTTCATCGATTGCGACATGCGGCGCGACCAACCTCACAGAGGAACCACCGCCGTGCGCATCCACGCACAGCTCCACCGCTTCTGTCGCCGATATCCTCAGCACGGACACCTGGGAGAGAAGCACACTTGGTTGTTGTCCGTCCACACACGACGTGTGTAGGTGGGAACGTGCAGTGCGCTGACCTGTGACACGTGTCTGATCAACAGCGACAACTACCGCCAAATGGTTCGGTTACAATCAGCAGGGCTTCTCAAACTTTTTTATAGATCGCTGTGGTGTAGGTTACGTTTTGTAAACAAGCACCTTCTGCTCGCAAGAAAACTCAATTTCGATCAACATTCATTCACGCAGCAGGAAGCACAAAATCGCATGTAACAATATTTGCAAATTTTGTTTTCAAAGCATAGGTGGGCAAATACACGACAGTCTACGTCGCATCAGATGAATTCCCCGATGACTGAAGTTGAACTTAAAATGTCTACACCGTGAATGACATTCTATGTCGCATGCAAGTCTGCCGCATTTATTTTGGTGCCAACTTGCAATATTGTATTTCAGACGAGTTTTTCGTATCTGACAAAACTTTCCCAAACCGAGTTGTTCAGTGCAATTTACAAGCGAAAAAACAGCGAACCGAAGTGCAAGTTCTAACTGAAGTTGGAGTTTTGAGCGAATGTTTGTCTTGTCTTGTTCAAGGAATAGTTTCAAACGACGCTTCCGTAACAAGCGCTAAATTTGAACACAATTTATCAAAGAACTACAATGGAAAGCGTTGACCTGGTAAGAAGTTTGAAACAACAGCAAAAGGTGTTGACGAAAACTTGATCATTACGAAGGAAAGCAACGCAAAAAAAGCTTCTGTTTCAGTTATTTCAAATGATAAATATTTTGCCCTATGTTATATGCAGCCTTTCAAAACTTAATTTTTGAATGTGGCCCTTGCATTGATAAGCGCCCCTCTGGCCAGACAGTCAGAAATCCAGTGTATCAGGAAGGTTAAATTTTGTTCACACACAGCTCTTCAACAATTGCCACAACTCACCTCAACCGAACAATTCTGGACCAACTTTTGTTCTCTTTTTTGATGAGACGACAAATAATAAGAACAGCAATATTGTGCCACTACCTGTCTTTTATCATCCACCGCAACATCCCTCGCTTTAACATCACGCTCCACAACGGATGAGTTTTCATCGCTCTCCACCACAGTCACTTGCGAGTCGATCAAACCTTTCTTCTCTTCCTCCGCAGCCGCTTCTTCGATAACACTTTCGTCCTCAGCACTGCAAACATCCGATGCCGAGTTCAATCTTACGTCCGGATCTTACGATAGAACAGATGCATTTTGTCTTATTATCGACGAATAGTTTTATTTCGACTCCAGTGCGACCTGGACAGTGATCCTTAAAAACGCGGAATGATTGACGAAGAAACATATTACCTCAATGGCACCGCAAGTGGCTGCTAAGGCGTGAATCGTTGTGAGCTCTAGGTCTTTTCAGCGCTAGGTAAAAGTTACTCATTTGCAGTGACGAAACGTGTATGCGCGAAACAAAAATGCAGCAAAAAATCTTGAATAACAGAGGTGTTTTTACCCCACGACACGACTACTTCCGCAAACTTTCAATCATTTCCCCACAGAGATCGTAAAGGTTGTAAGGTGGCCTATATATATCCCAATGAAAAACCTAAGTTCTGATGCTTGGACTACCCGGCTAACATAAAAGCCCACCATTAAATCAAGTGCTATTTTATTAACATCTATACGTTATCGACGAACACAAATGCGAACCTGACTTCATTCTCCAGCTTTTGAGCAGTGATCACTTTGGCAGCTGGAGGAGGGTCAGCCTCGATCACCACGAACTGGTCACTGCCGCCACTCGATGCCACAGAGTTGGCGTCGTCTTCCGCAGACCACGCGTTGAACGAATCGCACGACATTGTGTCGTAACCGCTCGTGCTGACCGTCGCAGATCTGCTGGTGCACAACCGAGAAAGATGCTCGTCGGGGATTTTAGAACATGAAGTTTCAATCGGCTTGCGGAACGCGCACATTTACCTGATGGAGACGTTCTCGCAGGAAGAACTGCTGTGAATCAAACCGTTTCCCAGCTTCGATTTTAGGCGGAGTTCTGTCTGGCGCCTCATGACTCCAGAAGGCTCCGTCAGGCCCCTGTTGCGAGCTGCTGCAGGGAAGAGCAAAATGTCAATGCTTGTTTGAAAATCGGGAGCGTTCTTAGCAAACTACGCAAAAGTACGATAAACGCTTTTACCGCCGTCTCGAACTCTTTATCCGACAAGGACTTTTGGAAAGAAAAACTCACTGAAATATTCGAAACTACTAGCAACGGGCCAAATGTGGCCCGCGTGGAGATTTAACATGGCCCTCATCAGAATTTTTTCGTTACCCAAGTTAGAACACAACATCATGTCAAAATGGAACTTAATGACAAGCAGATACTAAGACAGTCAAAAGAAGTCCATCCGGCTCCCTCTCGTAGTTTTCTCTCCTTATCTTCCTCAGGAAGATAAGGGTAGAATCTTAATATAAGCTTGTTTTTCACGGCCCGCAACGGATATTCCACAATATGTTGCCAGTTATAGTAAATAGCCCATCCTGCTTTACAGTGATTTCTACACAGCGCACACCAATAATTTAAATCGTAGTCTATACCAGCGTACTTTACTGTACGTAACTTTGGTAAGGACACATATAATAACTGAATGAGGAAAAACGAAAATAATTACAAAAAGCGTATTTCCAAACGCCTGATTCTATGAATATCTTCAAACCAGGCAAATCTTGGCAGTGATCTACACTACGTTTCATTAATAACTACCCGCGGAAGAAAATTTGAGCAAGTCACCATTGCTCAGTATCAAAAATGCATTTGACTGCCCAAGTGTGGTTGAAATCTGCCGTGCACAGCTAGTTTAATCATAAGAATGGCAAAAACACTTCAAAGCGACCGGCGCGTACAATGCAACGAACAAAATAACTTGTGTTTAACTGACCGTATGTAGGAGAGGCCGGAAGTGACGACTGATCAGACGTCACGCGAGATCCCGCAGCGTGGTCGCCAAGCGGAATCTGTAAAGAGGACGTGGCCGCCGCTGGTGGAAGATCTTCGCCAAGAATACTGATCGTGTCCGAAAGGCTACTCTCGGATGGCGCAGGAGTCGAAGGTTGCTGATCAGCTTGATGGCTTCCTGAAGCGCTGGTGCTTGCAGATACTGGAATAACGGCATATATATATATATATATAAACCTTGATAAAGTTTGTCAACGGAAACTGGACCAAATCAAGTAAAATAATTTAAATCGACTCGGGCCACACGATCGCGAAATTACCTGATTCGTTCGAAATCGACGACACTGAAGGCGCGTGACTTAAGTTTTCTGGCTCCGGTTCTTGATCCGCGCTCGCGTCTGTAGCACTCGGGCCGGGCTGCAGTTCAACATAGAGCGCGACTTCGGGCAATTGTATCCTGATGCTGCTGCTGTTCGCTCGAGGATCAGTCGCGGCGGAAGTGAAGGAGGAGACGCTGGAAATGCAGAAACCGACATATAAGTCAGGACACTTTGAAATGCCTAAATGCTAAAGTAAATGCGAAAGTTGTTTTAATATTGGAAAATCCAGACAATTCTGTTAGCGATGTGTCCAGAAATTTGGGTGGTTCGGCCATTTATAACACAGAATGCAACAGCCATGTTATTTCAAACTGCTTCGTAAACCGTATTCAAAGTGTTTTCCGATTCAGACCTCTCCGAAAAAATAGCGTCCGTATCCTGATAGACCTTTTCGCCAATGCTTTGCACTGACTCAGCCAAGCGCAATAGGAACAGGAATTGATGGTGATCCAACATAAGTCTGAGAGGCTGAAACAAGAAGAAAATCGTGAAAGTGAAGAGTTCTGTGAACGAAGAATCAAAATGCTGACTCTAAATCCAAAACAAAAGGGTCGATTCCATAGCATTGGCGACTTGTGTCACCCAATTTGACAGGTGGGGTTCTCGTCAAACCTGGCTTCTCCAACCGCGTAGATACCACTGAACGTTAGTTCTTCAACAAACCACTCGTGCCGGTTTGGGTCTGCGGAATACTTCTAAACTTTACATACACTTAGATACGCAAACAACACTTCCAACAAGGGTTTTTGCTTAAAAACTATAAACGTATCAGACACTCACACTTTCACTGTCAATTAAAATGTAGGTCGACGCTGGACCAACAACTTCTGTGACAACAGGTGATTCTTCGACTTTGGTGGACGAGCTTTTTGGTGAGTCTGTTTTCGAACATAACGCCTTCAATAGTTTCATAACTATGCACACAACTATGTACATGCCCCAAACTTCGATACACGTCGCTGTCATCCATTTTCGAAACACTGCTTCTCGGGCTTTATTAACAAATTATTTTGATGTCGCAAGAAGTTCCATCTCTGCGGTGCATGCGAGAAAATAAACGCGACAAGGAGACGAAATCAAGCGCGAACTTGGTCGGTGGCACTCGCGAGCGTTGTGGAAACTCGCAGATGTAGTTTTGCCGCGATTCGCGCAAAAATGAGCTTTTCTCATGAACTTTCTACGCTATTTCTTGGAAGTCACAGATACACGAGGATGCAGAAACAACTGACTGGTCAACACAGCAACCGCTGTTTGTGACAAAAAACAGCACAGTTGTGTGAGGTTGCTGTTCTTATACTGTGGCAAAGCCAGGTGCATACGTGCGTCACAACAGGCATATGGAGCGAGATACACAACTCAGATCAAGCTGGGTTAGTACCTACGGAGGTCATATGAGTTCTCGAATTCAAAGCGAAAGCAGTAGGTTATTTTCAAAGAAAATGCGACGATAAAAGTTGTACAGTGAGCGAGTACCACAAAACACAACGGAACTATTCTATGCAGGGCTAATATTTTTAGGGGGACTTCTCAACAAATCGTGAAACGCTATTTGTGTAACGTTTTGTGGTTTTGTCTCCGGCACATGTATACTTCAGAATTCTTATTTCAAGTTGTCAATATGAAAAAGGCAATAGACCGACGATACTTATCACTCATGCAGTAAAGGCTACGAAGACAATATATATTTTTGTACAAATACGCACTTCGTTTCACATTCAGGTTTACCACCGATTGACATTGCCTATCTTTCCAAACGCTTTATGGCACCGCCACAAAATCCTAATTGTCGATCAAGAGTATTTCATTGACTAAAGTGCATCATGGGCAGTGTTCCCTCTCAGCCGAAAAAAACGGCACTTTTCGCACCTTTTTCGGACGCCAGCCGACAAAAATTTTGAAAATCGGCACTTGCATTTTTTGGACGCAATTTCCTTCACTGGAGAGAATTTCACAAAACTCAATTTAAATATTTTTTCAAAGATGTACAGGACATATTTTCACGATTGAAGCCGTTTTCAGGTCACAGCATATAGAAAGTTCAGACGTATTTTGGGAATTCTCCGGTTGCAAGGTTTATAAAGAAGTTCT
>JGI24159J19872_10013816_pt1 | contig 10477 bp, 10 predicted proteins | sample Ectturendosymbi4_FD_19872 | JGI IMG/M metagenome (IMG submission 19872)
TTCACTGCAGTCAACCCACCCAGTAGAGTTTCCGCGTCACCCATTCCACCGCTAACCCTTCACCGTTGGGGACTTCTCTTCTGAAGATCACTTGTCGATCACAACCGTCGAACTTCATGCTCTCAATGCGACCGCGCGTCACATCCGTGTAAAACATCCGCTGATCGCTGAAAAATAAAGAAATGCAACGCAGCGTATCAATACAGCTGCTTCAAAGAGTACAGCGGCAGTTGAGAGAGGGTCGCAGGGATGAGCATTGCAGCAAAAGGCGCAGAAAAAAGTTCGAAGCAGTGATCGAGCGAAAACTGGTTTAAAACCAAACGAGCAAACGCTGATTAACGTTTTGCGTTGTTGTTGCACAACGCTCGCATTAGCATTCAAAACGCAAAAAAACTAAAAGCTTCCTTTTCGATTTGTCCAGGATCTTTCGTACCTATACAAGTAGTCCAGCGCCACAACCGTTTCCAAGCGTTGCGCTACCAGTTCGTATTGGCTGCCATCTGTCGCCATTTTGCGGATGTAGTATCTAGAGGACACAGCACATTAAAGCGGTGAAGAAACAGCAGAACTACAGCGAGCCATCATTGCGACATCACCACGTATTTACCTGCATTACTTTTAATTATCACTTAAGTACCTTTTCACAAACCCGTGGTTTTCTGTGAACCAAATATTTTTCTTGCTCGGAATCAATTAAAAGCGCTGCATATTTACAGTAGCGCGACATAATGTGCACCAAAAAATAAGAAGCAGCGAAGTCGATTAATTTTTGATAAACAAAGATATGAAAGGTGATGACACCCTTTTCGCAGCAAACTCCAACCAACCGATGCCCACCTGTTACTGAAAATCAAGTACGGATCGATTCCTGAGCTTTGTCTGCACGTTTTGCCGTCGGGTTCCCTCAGGTACCCGTTGCCACACTTGCAGTAATAAGAACCGTCAACGTTGTCGCAAAGTTGCGAACAAACCCACGGAGTCTCCGTGCACTCGTTGATGTCTTCACACGCTTTGCTATCCTCCATCAGGCGGTAGCCTGGGGTAGAAACAATTTTATTGCGTAATAATTCAACAGCTACGGTTTTGCACATCTACTTAAATTATTTCCTTCAGCCGCCATGCAGTCTACATTTTTGATGCAGTGATTGGATTTTTGTTTCTCGATAAGTCTACACCAGTGGTTCTCAAACGGGAGCCACTTGGCTCACTAAGGGAAGAATTTTTAACTGCTGGGAGGAAATTTCTTCCAGGGAGGAATTGGGGAGGAAAGCTGTGGATGAAAAAACCTTACGTTTTTATTATTAGTTTATTCAACACATATAAAAATTGCGCGGGATTGGTTTAGATGGGAATGTCTACAGTAGGCAAGCACAAGCTGCTTTATCATGATCGTCGTCTGAGCCAGTTCTTTCAGTCCACTGCTTGGCCGCACTAGATCTCGGCGCAGGTTTTGAGCAGCCAATCGATTGTGTCATCACCCAGAACCGTCAGGCCAAGCCAGGCCCGCAACGTGCAATCCATGGGGAGGCCGATGGATTGGAAATTGGAAGACAACATTGTCAACGGTTTGATCTTCTTCGCCACACTCACAAGCCATAGAAGCAGCAATGCTCCACTTGTGCAAACAGGAGCGCGACCCACGCTGTCATTGGCTGGGATATTCCAGGGGGATGGGTAGGGGGTGAAAGTGCGGTGTCTCGTAGTGCTCTCTAATCTATCCGTATTCCAACCGTGATCCGCCCAGAGGGCCGCACTTCTATCATTGTCGTCAGGTGAACTGATGAGTTGTTGTGCAGCGGGCACACTGGGCGTCTCGATTTGTGATGCCATGCATGCCCACCGAGATGTCCAGGCTCCAAGGGTCGTCGTGCTAGAGGCGGTGTTGCTCCTTTGCGACGAAGCTCAGCAGGTTGGATGCCTGCAAGCATAGGAAGATTGTCCGCTGGTATAGGACGCAGTCATCCAGTCACAGTTCGCAGAGCGTCGTTGGTGGCAGGGTGAATGAGGCCGGTGTGAGCACTGCGGCACCAGACAGCAGCGCACTACTCTGCTGTTGAATGGACCAGGTCTAAGGTGGCTGTTCGCAACGTTGTTGCTCCAACACCCCAGCCAGAGTCAGCAAGCCGCCTCAAGAGTGCAATGCGTGATGTCAGCTTCTTGCGAAGTGACTCAAGGTGTCGGCGATACGTGAACGACCTTTCGAACGTTACTCCGAGGAATGTAGGCTCGGAGCAAAAGGGTAGGTTTTCGTTGTTGTGGTTGACTTTCAGCTCACGTTTAGCTTCTTTGTTGTTGAGGTGGAAGACAACTAGCACTGCTTTTGTAGTATTGAGCTTTAACTTCCAGGTCTGAAGGTATTCACCTACAGTTGCCATGCCTTTGCTCAGCAACCCTTCCACACTTTGTCCATCTCCATCAGCATGCATGATTGCTAGATCAACAGCGTCTGCATACTTTCTGGAGGCGGTGGTTGGCAATTCAGAAGTGTAGATGTTGAAGAGAAGGGGTGCCACGACGGATCTCTGAAGAACGTTATTCTTGAGGCGCGGTAACCTACTCCGTTTGCCGGTAGCGGTGATAAGAGTAGAGCTGCGATTACCATCCAGGCCAGCACCATGATTAACAAGACCATGCACCTATCAGGTAGCAATCGCAGTAATTGCATGTACAAGCTGCTTTAACTGCAGTGACTGATGTTATGAAAGAGTCGGTTAGGTTCACAATTGTCTATTGTTTCTTCGCAGTAGGTAGTAAGAAATTTTTGCAATTATCATTTGTGATCTTTGTTGGGGAGGAATTGACAATGTTTGGGTTTGTAAGGGAGCAATGTGAAAAAAACTTTGAGAACCACTGGTATAGACTATACTCGTACGACATTTTTAACCCACTTCTCAAGTTCCGTTCAAACAAAAATCTGCGTATTTTTACCACAAAACTGGGTTTCTGCTTTCGGAGTAATTCCAGTCGCAGCATTAAACAAAATATAGCACGTTCTCCAGAAAGTTGCAATTTTTCCAGAAAATCCTAAAAATGGACTAATCCTTTCCTACCGTCACGACACTCGCAGTGGTAGCTGGTCGGCTCATCGACGCAAATCTGTGCGCATTGGTTCGAACTGATAACGAGGCACTCGTTGACTCCGCACCCGTCCTCGTCGCTCTTGTCAGTGCAGTCAGCATTGCGGTCGCACACCAGGTGGTCCTCGATGCACTCCCCGTTGTCACACGCGAACTGGTCGGGGGGGCAGGTCGGCGGTCCAGTTGCTGTGACAATCATGAAAAAAACTGCAGTAGAATGTGACCGTACGTCGGACTCAACAGCTGTGCCGCAAGAACCTGATGGGAACGCTATTCACGGCAAAACATGAAAAGANTTTGCCAAAGAACGGCAACCGCATATTTTGCATCACGCGAAATGTATTTTCAAATATATACGCGGNCATAACCAAAAACTCGATTTCTTAAAGTTCCGAGAAGAATTGGGCGCAAACGCATACAGTGCGCACTGTGGAGAACGTCGTCACTTACGGCAGTCCTTTTCGTCGCTTTGGTCGCCACACTCGTCGACGCCATTGCAAATGTAGTAACTGTAAATGCACTTTCCGTTGCTGCATGTAAATTCGTCGGTGGTGCATGTTCTATAGGAGGGACAGTCGGTTTCGTCGCTCCAGTCGCCGCAGTCGTTGTTGTGATCGCATCTGTAACAAACTACTTAACGACAACGATTTTCGCAGCTAGGGAGTGTTGGGAGCAGCATGGAGTCACCATCTTTTATTTTGTGCCATGATGTCAGTAAAAGCTTTGTAACACAACGAAAAAATTGGTGTTTAAAAAGATAGTTAAGAATTCCAAGGAAAAGGTCTAAACTTGTTGTTTTCTAACTGTTGGCCATGATAATAGATAGAGGAACAAACCAACTAATAAATAGTGTGAGGGATTAATCCAAATTCCATAGAACACCTAGTTGTGTCTGAAGTGAAGAAGCGAATGGAATGCAAAATAAATCCAAACGTGTTAATCTAGCAAGCTGACAAGTGTACAAAACTGTGTAAATAAGAGATACTGATGAGGATGTTTACGAGAAAGAGTTTTACCTTTACAAAATTACACTGCACATTTATTCGGCGTAGCTAGCTTCCTGGAATACAATATCGCATAAAAATTGTTTCAGGCCGTGACAGTGCGAAACCAGCTTTGAAAGTTGTAACCATCAGGTCAATTGTTCATTCGTTTCTATTTCCAGGATCCACTGGTTTGCCAAACACACCTGTAGTCAGATGATACGCAGAGGCCGTTGTCGCATATGAACTGGCCAGGGTAACATCTTCTCGGTGGGCAGTTTTGCAGTTCGTCCAGCCCGTCGGCGCAATCGACAAGACCATCGCATACTTGGAATAGACGAATGCATCTACGGGAAAAAAGATAGTGCTGAACAAAGAATCTTGGGAAACATTGTCACGTCCGTTGGAACACAAATACTGCGAAGAAAAATATTGCTGAGTTGGAAATGCAATGAGCGATGAGCTGCCGGCATGCGATCACACATGCTAATCATAGAAAAACCACATATTTCACATCACGCATTGTGCACCTTAACGTCCCTGGTGGGTTGTTCTCACACGTGAATTCATCCGGCTGGCAAGTTCTGTCGTAGCAGCTCGAATCTTCGTCTGAACCGTCGGAGCAATCGTCAAAACCGTTGCAAACCTGGGAGAGATTGCAAAAATATTGCAAATTAAAGGACGTAACATATCATGATGTCGACTATTCGGCGAGGACAAAAAAATTGAAAATTACGACGAAATTAAAATTTTTATTGAAAGTCGAAGGTTGATGAAACGCTGCGACACCCAAAAGACAGGTTTCTAGTGTTTCACTCATGTCAACGTGCAATCACACATTAGCTGTCATTTTAGAACCACAAGAAAAGTTGAAGGATCAGCAAATTCTGCTTTTTAATTCAGTGGTGAACTACAAAAGTTTAACATTCTTACAGGTGTCAACGTTATCTGTTGTGTTCCCTTATGGCGGAAATTGGGTGGTTCGAGTCAAGTAAAACTTGCTTGCGACAACGATCACAACCATAAATTGTTAACTACAGCTGCTTCAAACATACGACAAATGACTACCAATAGGCGCAAGCAGAGCATTGTTGAAATTAAGACTATCGCAAAAGTAAGAACAAAAACAACACGTCATAAGCAGTCGACTCGTTCTTCCAACATACTCAGTCAATAAAAAAACTGATCAGGTGCTAAAATTCATTCCCAGGCGATGAATTTGCCATAAAAAGTTACAGACGCATAGCAAAACAAGAAAACAAAACCAAGCAACGGCTTTTGGGGGCGACTGACTAGAAAACAAGGGTAACAGTTCTTCGGGAGGCATGTCAAATCTTGCCTTTTTTCACAGCATTGCTCTCCAGAAAATTACTGAAAATTAGAAACTCACCCAAGATTCGGAAATACAACGACCGTTAGCACACTTAAAATAACCCGGAGGGCAAGTCACGTCGGGATGGACGCAACCCAGAGCAGGCTCATCGCTTCCATCGGGACAGTCTTCAGAACCGTCGCAGTAGAAAGCGATGGGAATGCACAGTGGCGACGTGGCGCATTTGTACTGGTTCTCTGCGCACTGGTGATCTCCTGCGAAGGCAAGCGGAATTAAGATTACGTTGGAGAATATTTTGCACCAGGACAATTTCAGATGACTTGAGACCTCATAATCCATGGCTGGAAATACGGTAAACGTCGTGCCGGATTTTACTGATTTTTACGCGTTCGCTTCTTTCCTTTGCGTCCAGGAGAATTCGCCACGGGTCGAAATGATTCTGTCATTGCGTGATAAGCGGTTATGCGGAATTATACAAAACAGTCAGCCAATCAAAGCCTAACAAATGATCGATTTTCCAGTCAGCATAAACTTGAGCATAAGTTCTGTGAATTCCATCCTCCCAGAGTGGTAAGCTTATGCAAAACCAGACAGGAAGCAAATACGTCACAAATGCATGAGACTCACTACAGAAAATGGGCGATTCGTCGCTATTGTCGCCGCAGTCGTCATCGCCGTCGCAAAGCCATCCGTTAAAAATGCATATGTTTGTTACTTCACACTTTGTCTGAAAGATTAACATAGTAGCTGATTTTCTTTCACCCACAGTCTTTCCTTTGATAAGTGAAAATCTTCAAAAAGTTTAGGTTAATNATAAGCAAAGCCTTTTTATAGAAGGCTGCACCAATCGAACATTAAGAATATCCAGACTCGAGACAACGTATTTAATACTGTAGCAATAACAGTTGCTGAAAATCGCTCCCAGTGTTGCCACTACCATTTTTTAAAGAACCAGATGTGATAATAAAGAAAACGAATCGTAGGACATACTCGTGCAGTTCATTCACTGTCCAAAAGATTGACAATTCATGCTGTATATGCGAGGTTTTGAACATGTGTTGTTTAACTGCTGGCAAAGTAAAACTTTTTACAACAAGGTCCTTCAGCGAGAAAATGTTTAACAAACTATTACCGTTTGCACATACTGTATTTGTAAACAACTCACATAACCATCAGAACAGGTTGTGCCTGTACAATCCTTTTCATCGGCAAACGAACCATCCATACAATCGTCGAAGCCGTTACACAACGCTGACATTGAAATACATCTCCCCAACGGGCATGTAAACGTGTTTGGCGAGCAGGTAGGGTGTTCTAAGAAATGAAATCCCGATTTGCGAACAAATAACCACCGTTATTTTTTGCCGGTAAAAATGTCTTTATATGGCAAAATTTTATCTCCGTTCTTCACAAAAAGCAACCGATTCTTGAGTACAACTACTTGATTTCATCTGTAGAGAGCAGCCAACTGACCAGCACGACATGCAGCTGCTGTATTTCAATCTTATTTGGACAATGCAACGCACATTTGTCAAGTCCAACGTGATCGCATCACTAGATGGCCTAGTTGCTACTGTTCCGTTCGTGGGATGCAAAATCGTCAACCCAACTTGAGCTTTGTGAAACGTTTTGGCACAAAAAAACGTATAACGATCTTGTGGCAAAATCAAGGAAGCAAGTGCTTAACTTATGAACGCGTCCTGGTAGATACACAGTTCCTGCCTTCTGCTTGCCTGATTGTTTAGAACAGTTTTCCCAACTACTTTTTCAGAACCAAGTTTTAATTCTGAAATATTTTTCATTGGGCGCAGCGAATGACGACGGAGGTTTTCACTAAAAGCAAGCGAAACCCTTACCGCAGTTTACTTCGTCTGCGCCGTCACCGCAGTCGTTAGAGTGGTCGCACACTCGCGAAGAACCAATGCATCTTCCGTTCGGACAGCGGAACTCGGTTGCCTCGCATTGATGGTCGGCTAAATAGATGATTCGGAATAGTCATTTTTTTGAGAAAAATAAGCTTAGTAAGCTTTGATCATAGCAACATTGTGTACAGCTGTGATTTGCGTTTAAGGAACATGATGGGACAACTACGTTCATGTTTTACCAGAAAGAGCTAGTTGGTTGAGTTCACTGCTTGTGATTAAAAAAGCTGTTGCTATATGTACAAAACGCATCTACCAGTACAGAACTACAGATACCAACATGGATTCTCAAAGCATATCGCAAGCATTTCCGGACTTTTCGAGTAACAAACCGGAGAACAAAACATCAAATGTGCTTCGGCTTAATCCTTCACATTCGCCTTACCACAAACGCGGTCGGACTCGTCCACACCAGAGGGACAGTCCAACTGTCCGTCGCACAGCCACGTGATCGGCTTGCAGTTGCCATTCGTGCACGTGTACTGGTCGCTGTCGCAGCGTGGTTGTCCTGCCTGGGGGGTGAGAAATTGCGAAATTGCCAACAATCTACTGAGGTGAAAACGGAAAATAAACTGTACGCAAATGCTGCTCTTCACTGAGACAAACAAGAAGACTTGCTTGGTTTACAAGAATCCTTCACAGTACGTTTCTTTCACCGAAACCGGTGAGTAATNGCTTTGATTGTTAAAGGTCTTTAACTCGCGATGACTCGTAAACAGTCAGGGACTGGAAGTCATGTATCAATTCAACCCAAATATTACTTGAAACCAAGTTTTATAATCTGTTACTTTCAAACACATGATTCGTTTTAACTGTTCAACCGTATTGTAGGCTTAGGTACGCGTCAAAGCAATGCGTCAACTCTTATGTCAGCAGGACATGAATCGTGAAAAACTATCATCGGCTTCACTCAGAGGGGTTGAGTTTGCTGTCGCGAAAAGCAGTTGCAATTGCTATCCACGAGTAGTTCACCATTTAAACCTACATTTTATTTGTGAAAGTTGAAGTAGAACACGACTTTGTGTATCATACGAAAAACTATCGCGCGTTTTGAAGGTGTTTGAGGCTGATCCCAGAATTTCCACAAATTATAATTTGTGTTGGTCTGTTATAAAAATAATTTGTTTATTGTTCAATTGGCTGCATAGGTTGGAACACAGTAAAATTAGTCACTTGGCGGTAAATCAAAACCGCAGTATCTGCTCTAAAATCTCGCTCATAAGCTGCTCACTCACATCCACGATACACTCTTTGTCGCCGTTTGCGAGAAAATAGTCATTGCCGTCGTCGTTAGGGCAACTGCACTCCGGTTGGTTGTCGGGGCCGACTGTGCAGATGTCACTGCAACCGCCGTTGTATCTAAGACAAACGAAAGCAATAATTCACCTGCATATATGACGCGCCAATCAATACAAAGTTAATTAACAGCAAAAAGCGCTTGAAGGATGAAGCTTGCTAAGAAAGTCAGAAAGGTTACAACAGACTGCCCCACAAAACTCCATTTTTCACGCATTTTTTTGAATCCGAGTCTTAAGTTGTGTCGTGCGTTTATGATGCGCAGCACAAAATCTAACTAGAGTTTCCTTAAAGGAAGGGTTTGTTTGCAGCCATGCCTGGCTGTATTAGCCATTGAAGTGCATGAAAAAAAGCTGGGAGTAGTACGTATGTTGGGAAATGGCAATGACATAAATTGACTACTTGAGCAAATTGACTACATATAAATTGACTACATTTCTAAGCAAAGGAAATTGTGGTTGTGAAACAAGACCTAAGGCACAATTAAAAGCAGCCTGCAAAGCCAGATCCCCATTTGATACAGCCGTGACCTTGTGCAAAGACTAATTAAAGTGCAAGGCCGACTCAGGATTTCATGCTGTGCAACATTGTTTGTGCGGGCCAATAAAGTATCAGCACAGCAAAAACCAATTCCATTCAGAATTTCTGCTCTGAAAATCTCGAAAAAATGTTTTTGACGAAAAATGAAGCAACCTCGTAGTTTTTTTTATGGAAACAAACTTACTAAAAGCATTTGAGGGTCAAACCATGGTACCCCAATGACATGTATTTCACCATACACAAGGCCGTAATTTGGGGAAAACATGTTACTCAGGGGGGCCTCACACAAAATGTCTAATAGTACAAATTACAAAAAATGGAATTGCATAAAATAACTAACAAAACTTTAAAAAGTGGAATGTACCTATCGCAAGGGTTGTATCCAGAGCAATCCTGCTGCCTCCGTGTCGAATAAGCAACAATATCATAGGGTGTGTTAGAGAGACGTTCTTTCAACACAGTGATGCCACCGCCGTCGTATTTGTTCGCTCTAAAAGAAAACAAATTTTCTGAACAAAACCGTATTACTGTAGTTCAGAGAAGAACAATAACAGCGTTTGCATATAAATATTGGTAATCTACTGTATAAAATGGTTTGTTTATCATCATTTTCCTCTCGAACCCAAAAAATGCTTATTAACAATTAAGGAATTGCACATAGCAAGTTTCCGTTAGCGCAGCCAAGTAAGTTTCAATCTACAAACCAACGAACCGAAGCTGAAAAAAAACATTTATAAATATTTTAGGATGGACGAACAGATTACCAAATCCGACTTGTGTTTTGTCGAACTCGCACTTACCAACCACAACGAAGTTCACATCGCAGAGCTGATACAGAGCACTTCGGTAAAGTTAGTTTTCAAAAGAAAAACGTTTCAACTTACAAAAATATCTCATCTTCTTCCCTTCCACCGAGGCTTGAACTGACAGAAGTGAAGTGCTAAACTTTTTAAGGGTAGGCTCAGCAGCAGAAGGAAACGACAACACCAACAGACGCCAAACGACACAAAACCAATACGTTTTAAGCTAACTGTACACAGTTGACTAGTTTCTTCACATATAGTGGTAACATGGGCGCAATTTGGTGGGGGACACGGGGGACGTGTCCCCCCACTTTTCTAAACGGGGGGACATAATATGCCATGTCCCCCCACTGTTTTGTCATAGGTTTGTATTTGGAGAGGTTTGAAAAATAAATGTGACGTTTGTCACATTTTGTGTGAAAAGTTTTTCATATTAGATGTTACACATAGCCATGTTGATGTTCTGATATTTTTACAAATTTTTACTTCAAAAATGATTTTTAGCATTTTGCAAGTTTCTAGA
>JGI24159J19872_10013817_pt1 | contig 10477 bp, 6 predicted proteins | sample Ectturendosymbi4_FD_19872 | JGI IMG/M metagenome (IMG submission 19872)
GGCTTGACCTAATGTAGCTGAAGTTTTGTGTCAATCTAAATAAAATTTTGGAAGTTATTCGATTTTTGGTGATGACCGTTTTTTGTGTCACCCTGTATTTTCTGTTTCTGTGCAGTAACTTATATGAGTTTTTGGGAACTAATTATTGCAAACCCGAACGGTGGCCAATGGGCCTCCTTCAGCTACGTTTGCCCCTCCTGGCTCAAACCTCTAGTTACGCCACTGACACGTATGAGGGGCACGCTTTTCAGACTAACGGCCAAAGAGGTCACACCTGCGCGGTGCCCCAAAAACAAAGTTGGTCTCGGGCCCCGCGCTGCCAAATCCATCCCTGCTAATTACTGCAAATTATTAATTTTCAAAATACCAGCTACTGGCCGGCCTATGCTAAATTGGCAGTAAAATTCCGGCCATCCGGCAACCATAGGCGTAGCCAGGGGGGCCTAGAGGGCCATGCCCCCCAAATTTTCAAAACATATAGTCATTTCGTGCTTTGTGAGGCGGTATCCCAAACAAATTAGTGTTATTCGCCTAAAATCAAACATTTTAGCCGCCTCCATTTTTGGCCCCTCCTAAATTTTTGGGCTGGCTACGCTAGTGCTGGCAACATGGGCGTCAGAAGGATATTTTCCAGGGGGGACCAGTAGGGGATTTTCCCAAAATTTTTTCCAGGGAGGGGCCAAAAGTTGTGAAATTTGTTTTTTCCACTCGAAATTGAAAAAGACACCTTTTTTTCTAACAATCTCAAAATCCAGGGGGGGCCAAGGCCCCCTGCAGACGCCCCTGGCTGGCAATCCCATCGTAAAAGGATTTAGCACTACGACGAAATCTAGAAATCGCTTAAATGCACAGGCAGACGTACGCGTTGCTATCAGCGACATATTTACATGTTTTGAAAAACTCACAACAGTCATTGAACTGAAATACATCAGCAAACTTTAGAAGCCAGCCTTTTAATTTCATTATTTGTGCACATAGAGTACATTCAAATGTTACTGCGTCATCCTTTCATGTCCATGTGTTGGATTTTCTTTACATATTAAAATTTTAAACTACCTTCTAAGCTTTTTGAAAGCTAGTTCTTGACTATAAATGGTAGGGGGGGTGCGAGGTCAGAACAAATTTGTTTTAGTGGTGTGCAGTAAAAGCGGTTGGGACCCCATGCTCTAGCAGAGGGGTCTCCAAACTACGCCCCGCGAAACCATTTTGTCCGGCCCGCAGACACTGCCAATAATGAAGAAATAACATAGCTTCATGAATTTTATTTGGCAAAAAGTAATATATCCCGAAACAATGACATTACGTTAAGACGGCCACGTGGATTCCAGTTTGCTACGGATCACTGCGCTGCAGGTTGGCCTAACCTTGGCCGATGTTGTCGCAATTTGAGGTCTTTGTTAATATTAGGCACATTCCATCTAAAGCCTGATTTGCCCACTATGCTAACAACAAAGAAGCGACTTCACCATTCCTTTTAATGAATATACTTTCATTATTAAACGAGACCCATGTTTTGACATTCTTGTATTTTGAACCGAGAGTTTATGTTCGATCCTCGAACAAAAATGGTTGGAGGTCCAGCTCTATATCAGAAATCATGGTCTGTGATGCAACATACCCAGGCCATTACTTTCAACAATTACAATTCTTACGTGACACTAATTTATTTTTACCTGAACCTCCGGTTGCCAAGTGACGGCCACACCTTCTGCAGCGCAGAGTTGATTAACAACGTTTTTTCAGATTGGGTACCTCGCTAAGTGGGGAGGGGCGAATCTCTGGAGGGGATGTTTGGGGTGAGTGGGTCGTCCAGCGACTTTCTACCTGACCCAGCATGAGTTGGTTATGCGCTTTTCCAAAAGTGTTTGAATCCAAACACGTCACTAGAAATGACGGCGAACCTCCCTGGCTGTGCAGGTGACAGCTGCACAGCAAGTAGATCACATCACAGGCTACACAGCAAGTAGATCACATCACAGGCTGCACAGCAAGTAGATCACATCACAGGCTACACAGCAAGTAGATCACATCACAGGCTACACAGCAAGTAGATCACATCACAGGCTACACAGCAAGTAGATCACATCACAGGCTACACAACAAGTAGATCACATCACAGGCTACACAGCAAGTAGATCACATCACAGGCTGCACAGCAAGTAGATCACATCACAGGCTGCACAGCAAGTAGATCACATCACAGGCTGCACAGCAAGTAGATCACATCACAGGCTGCATAGTAATGATTCACTGCATTCACTAGACACGCACAGTAATGAAAGATGTGACGCCGAAGCATTTTTATTTTTGCCAATAAAAAGGTCGGCGCTAACATCGGGTCCATACTCCCTCTCATCAAACAAAGCTCATGTAGCTGCAGGATTCATCAGCGCAAAGAACGACGGTGGAAAAAACGTAAATGGAGGAAAATGAATACTTTCTCAGCAGCATCAAGACTGTTATAGGTTCTCGTAAGCTTTTATAACGTTTTGAACAGTAGCAAAAGAGTTTATGAAATCTTCCTCTTCCAAGCCGTGTTTAGCGTAATGGTGGAGGTAGGCACGTGACGCGAACATGTACCGCGCTTTCGCCTCCATTGCACGCACGCGCCCGACGCAGTTACTCCCATTGCTGACCGAACAAATGCTTTTCTCGTTGGCGAGCAGCGGCCGATTGACACGCCATAAAGAGCATCGCGATTCTTCCATCACCCACCGCGGATAAAGATGAGCTTTTGTGATGTCAAAAATCGGCCGACAGTCGTAATCAGCGGCATCTTTCCCGCGCATTATCAACAAGTTCGAAAGGAACCTCGGGCCACCGGGTGACGCCGCAGAGAAGGTAGTCTTCCAGTCCAGGCCCTCCTCCATGTGCCGGCCAGCCACCACCATCCTCACCATGCGCTTCATCAGTCCGTCCCACGTGAAGGCGTTGAATGCTCTGCTTGCATCAGACACATGCGGAATGAATTTCAAGGTTAGAAACTTGTACTGGGAATGGCTGGCCGTGCATTTCAGAATTTGCTGCAGCACGTTTCTGTGTCTGATGAAACCCTTAGCAGACTGTGGGGGGACGGGGGCGAATATGGCGGCGAGGTTCAGTGCAGCAATCGAGTTCATCGAACCGAATGATACGTGCTCAGCGCCTGTCAGCTGCGAGCTTACGTCATAGAGGTGGTCATTGTGTATCAGCATTGTTGCGTCATTGGTGGCAGCGAGATGAGAAAGGGACAGTATGGCGTTGTAGTTTTGAACGGCTACCTCCCCACTTGTGTAGGGGACCACTACCGAACTGAGGGTAGGGTGCCGGGGGTACATGTCACACAGGGTCTCACTGATGAACGAGCCAAGGCCCGACCCTGTGCCACCGGCCAAGCTCATCATAAGATGGAAACCACTGAAAAGGTCACATTTTTCTACTTCTTTACGTATCAGGTTCATCACGTGATCGCCACAACGAGGTCCGTGGACACAAAAGCCATACGACCAATTGTTCCCCGAACCGCTTCGTCCGATGTGATGTTGGCCCTCGTCGTAGCCCCATCTCTTTTTCCGGGTCGCTTGAAGAGCCCCCCTCACAGCTTTCGGCTCCATGTCAACCATCACAGACCTCGCAGCTGCTTTACCCCCCTCAGCAACATCGAAGAATGTTTCAAGCAGTGTTTCGCAGTAATCTTTCCATTGCTTGCCGGGTCCACAGGTGGCGTCTTCAAACAAGTTCTCCAACAACTGATGCCCAATCTGTGCCCCGCACTGTCCAATCTGCAGCGTCACTACTCCAGCCATTACACACCCTTTCCTACCACGAAGTATCTTATTTTAGAAGCACCTGCAAAACAAAATCACTCTTGCATGGCGCGTTGGGAGGGAACAAGAGAAAGTTTAAAAAAGCGCAAAACGCAGTCAGCGTGGCTGTCATGCTTCCATTGATTCATCTAAATCCATATCATCTGACCCCCCAACAGTGTCAGGGGGATTAGTCGGTCTGGCCCGCCGGAGCCCACTGCGTCGTATTCCCCATGTATGTGAAGCACTCTCCCTGCGGCTTCCAGCATTGTCCTTTGCAGGGGTGAGGGGGGTGTCGTGAATCACATCACTGGTGACGTCATGTATCACATTCGATGATGTCATACTCGTCACAGGGCACTTCTTCAAGGTTGGTGACTTCCTAGACGTTGATAAGAAATCTGCAGAAAAATGATATGGAAGTATCAACATGCGACACCAACATTGCACGTCATCAAACACGTGACCGAAACCAACAGTCCATTACTGACAGTTTACCGGTCCACTAATTTTGTCACGTGACACAAGCACACGTATTTTCTCGTACCAGACTAGACAATTGTGCTTGAGAATTTCCAAATTATCTTCAGCAGTCAGAAGTATGTTGCGTTCATTCCTGTAGCATTATGCCACTTGCTCTATCTTTACAGGCCATGTATGGCACTCTGTCAATTATTATGGTTAGTTTTGTTGCAAGATTTTAGAATTCCTCGCCTAGTGACATGGTGCATTATCACATGCTTATTATTCACCACTGGTTATTTCACTGCTTCATCCGGACCCAGGCCGTCCACTACTTGCGGCATAACTTGCGCCGTTACATGAATGCTTTATTCCAGTATCTCTCATCACCTGCGTTTGCAAGGATTATGTTTGGATTCAAACTGAGGGGTCCGTTCGAAAATAGGACAGGAATGTCACCACCTCCCATTCAAAAGTAGAAACATTACAATGAACCCACTACGTATTCGGGAAGGCGGGGGGAACAAAATGTCCTGAACGCGAACTCAGCATTGGGGGGAGCGGTTGGTTGCACCAGAGTTGGCGCGTTCCAAATAGGATCTCTGGATGTCGAGAGTTTGTCATTTTCCAGCGTTTTGTTCGACTGTTAGAGGGTTATGCTAACGGACGCTGCAAAACCTTCAGTCCGAAAGGGGGCGGGCAATTTTTGTGCCACCTTTTGCAGGCCTCTCATCTCGTCATAGATGAGCAGCGAGGATGGTACTGTAGATAGGATCTCGCAACAGGGGAGTAGTGCTCCTGCTCCAAGAACCATCTGACCGGAGCCGGGAGTAACAGGCTAGAGGCTCCCACTCTCACCCAAGTCCTGCCGCAGGTCTTTCTGATGTAATAATACTTCCACATTTCACCACTCAGCGCGCGCCAATCCGACAATTCTGCCTCTTAGTGTTGTGCGATGATGCTGTTCAGGAGTGGGTCGGCAAAAAACATGGATTGGATATTCGGTGCTGGCGGGTTAGCTGTCTGGGAGACGACAGTACATACGATTTGTAGCCACAGGGGGACTGTAGGTTGAAATGACTACTGGGTTTACAATCGAAAAAATGTAAGTTTTTGCAAAACTGAATCACTTGAAATGTACACTACATTTATTTCATACAATAAGTTCCAACAAACGTTGGCAAAAAAACGATTTCTCATTGAGGAGCTACTCTTTGGGCAAATGTAGATCAACAATTCAAAGATAAATCCCATAACGCCTTTTGTAATCCATACCGATCATTTTTGTTGTTGCAATATGGATGAATGTCTGAAATAACTATACTACTGGATACATGTAGTTAAATTTTCAATAAAAATAATATCACTTCATCTGTCTTATCGTTTTTCACATACGCTTGGCATGCGTTTCGGATTGCTCGTATGGTTTGTAACGTGGCGCTTGGCACTTTGTGGTATGGCAACTGAAGTATTTCCATGATCCTTATCTCAGGTCTGTTTCACTGTTTTATGCAATTGTGTCCTTGTTTACACTTTTGGCAATCGCTGAGATGTTTCATTGTGCTGGGGCAGTTCGACTCGATAACCGCAAGGTTTTTCGGTGTCCCGCTGCAAGGTTTCACTTGTGTTGTTTTTTTGTTTTATGAATAAGTACGACTCTAGATCGTTAAAATGCCTGTTTCTATCCACGTCGCCGATAGCTTCTTCTCATGTGTGTTGGGGCGTGTATAATTGCCTCGAGTATGATAAATATTCGCAAGTGTCTTACTTTGTTTTATATGCGCGCCAACCCATGTCTTGTGGGCCTTGTGGCTGAAATCAATAAAACAAACAAACAAAACAAACACTAACCGAACCGTACTCATATCAGGATCTCCAAGGTTTTTATACAGTGGAGCTACTGTGCAAGCTAGCTGAGTTAAACTGCACGTTGACAGGCCGGTAAACATGGAGTTGTGGGGGACAAACCCGAAAATTTGCTTTCCACTCTGCACGCGCAAGTAACAGTAAACCACGGCGCAGAAGTAGCAGCACATTAACTACTTTCATCCAATGACAATAACTCACCGCCACCCTGCGGCTCAAGTTCGAACACAGGGTCATCTTCCATGGCGAACTGTTCGATGACTGTGTCGAGCAAAGTGCTGGTGAACGCGTCGTCACGGCGCAAGCTCAAGGACTGCACGAAATAAATGTGAGACTCAAATTATAATGCTGTTTATTGCAATAATGCAACTTTTTGACCTAAAACTAATCTTCTGGGTGTGAACTGATCTTTTAAAAAGTGTTTCATGGTTTGGGAATCGGGAAAATAAACCTCACGTCAAGTCAACAAAATACCTGGGTTGGATGCACGCCGCACACACATGCAGCAGATTGCACTGGAAAGGGTTTGTTGCAGTGCATTGCAGCAGATTGCATTGGGAAGGGTTTGCTGCAGTGCATTGCAGCAGATTGCACTGGGGAGGGTTTGTTGCAGTGCATTGCGCACCGCATGCTGCGGATCAAACTGACCACTCCGCCAAACGATTTGTCGGCCGTGACTGAAGTGGTTTGCAACTGCTTGGCGGTACCGGGTAGTTGTAAGTTAAGTCACAAGTTTCACCTTCATGTTGGTGCAACACATTATTTCCACCAAGTTGGTTTGGATTGATTGGTGCAAACAGTAAGTTCAGACAGGGAACAAATCTGTTGACAGGTCGAGCACCTTACTAGTTGTGAAGCCTGCTGACCGTCGCAACAGTCGCTCATGAGTGCTTTCAAACTGTCATCATGTCAGCAATTGCGATCAACTTTGCACTTCATAAATGTTTAGCTTTCTCTCACAGTCACTATACGTTTCTATGTATGTCGACCCCGGAATAACAACATTTCATCAACCATCTTTTGCAAATCTCACCTTATGAAGATATTTTATTGCTTCATCGTAGTTTCCTAAAAAGCAATAAACATATCCAATCGCTGTGTACGTTCCCGATGCATGGGGTAGCAGTGAAAGAGCTTGGTGGTGATATTGTAACGAGAGTTCGAAGTTCTTTAATTTCCTTCAAATGGACAAAACGCCATGTACTCCACAATTTCTACGATGATATTTTTAAACCAACACAATCATATATTGTTCACATCACAATGATCACCTCGTTCTTGGGGTCCAATTACCAGCTGTGTTATCACGACCAACACCTTTGAGGACAAGCCGATACCAAGTGAATTATAAAAGTGCGAGAGCAGACCCAAAACACGGTCGAAGCCGAAGACACTGAGACATATGTGTTGGAATTTCATTGTTGTACAATCGAAATGGTTTCGGGGAATATCTGAACGACACTTTGTATAATTTCACTTTCAGGGCAATCACATTTACTCAACTTTACGGCTTAGTCGCAAAATGAACTTCTGGGAAATGTATCGCCAACACTGTCCCTTGGCCATTTGGGTGATTGGCCAACGTTTTGGGGCCACAGGGTTTCAGGGAAAATGTCTGGAATAATGTTGTTTTCGCCAGCTGCTCTCTGCTGACTAAACTGTAGGTTTAAATCAAAAGCACCATACTCCGCTGAAAAAATATCTTATCGCGGTTTCACATGAGTCGCATCTCCTCTGAAAAAAGCATTGAAAACGAGCCAAGTTTGTTCGTGGTTACTACCTGTGCACGTGGCCGAGATTGTTTAGCAGTGGTTCCCACTCAACAACAGTGATTTCTTCTTCCAGCCGCTGCACTTGCTCCAGAGCACCGCTGAAGAACTTCAGGGCTTCCGAGTATCTGCGCAAAAGGACACGACGAATAAATTAACCGTCAACCCTCGTTCCGACTGATCCGCAGTGGAAGGTAATAAATGTTTACAAACTCTTCTGTGGGAAGAAATGAAATATCAACTGAATGAAGCAATGTTTCGAAACAACTAGTTTCATCGTCACCGAAACTCAGCGAGTGAATGAAGCTGTACGCACACGGGATGCGCTCCGCGCGTTTTTTGAGCGCGTGCGTCTGATTTTGTGACGTCACGTCCTATTGTGATGCGTCTGGTATGGTCTGCGTTCGAGTAGAACCTGTTTCTATATTGACGCATCAGACCCACTGCCCAGGGTTCGGGAAAGAACGGTGATGTGATGTACTCGTAGACACTGTTTTGTATTGAGGTAAAGAAAAGGATGCAGAACGTCCACATAGTTTGTGGTCCACAGACCAATTGCTAAGAGTTTGTGGGTAGCGGAGACCAGTGCTGCCACAAGCTTTTTTACAAAATTCACTAGATTTACATTTTTTGCGTTGAAGTTAACAGTTTTGCTTGAAATCATTTATTTGTGCACTTTATCGCCCAAAAACAATCACATAATTTACAAGTTTGTTAAAATAGATCACGCTGAAGAGCGTAAAGTCTTAGAGCGCAAACCTTCGGGTTTCTTTCAAGAGCTCAAAGCGACAACACTAACGAAATATTTTAGATCAATCAACGCAATATTTAATCAATACATTTCGGTTGCACTGATCCCGCAAAGAAATGAAGATAATGTCACAGGCGACATTGCAGCAAGAAGCAGTACAAAAGTGAAAACAATAAGAAACAGAGATCAGAAATACTTATTTGTTCTGCTGGTGCAAATATTTTTTGAAGCTGATATTGTCCGAATTAAAGTGACCTCTACCTTGAAGCGTCACAACTCCACTGAATGCAATTTGCGACCATGGGAGCTAAAGGCGATCAAAGAACTTCGTTCATTGTCAGATATATTGTTTATGAAAGCTGACAAAGGGAACATGACAGTTATTATGAACAAAAAAGACTATAGCGAGAAACTCTTTGAAATGCTAAACAATGATGAAACGTATGAAGATCTTAAAAGAGATCCGACTGCAAAAACTGAAAAATTGTTAAACAAGTTCATCTCAAGGCTTTTAGAAAAGCAAAAAATTACACAAGTTGAATGCTTCAACTTAAAAAGCTCGGACGCCCATTGCACCAAAGTTATATACCGCCAACCTAAAGTTCACAAACCTGATATTCCACTACGTCCTATTGTGTCTTTTATCGGTTCGCCAACCTATGCCCTGTCTAAAAAGATGTCAATATTTTAGCACCACTGGTTGGCAACACGGAATTTCATGCACGTAATTCAAGTGATTTCGTTGAATTCACTAACGACTTACGATTGGAAGACGATGAAATTTTAGTGTCTTTTGACGTCGTATCATTGTTTACAAACATCCCAACAACTTTAGCAGTAGAAATGCCAAGAAAAGAAGAATGTAACGACTTTCATGAACGTACAAATTGGTCGATACAAGAAGTTTGCGAGGGATTGGATATTTGTATGCAATCATCATATTTTGCATTCCGAGGTAAATACTTTCAACAAATATTTGGGACACCTATGGGTCCACCAGTGTCACCCATTTTAGCGAATTCAGCCATGGAAGACATTGAAAAGAAAGCAATGACAGAATTCCACCACCCACCCAAAGTTTGGAAACGTTATGTAGACAATACGTTTGTTGTTATAAAACGGGAGTATTTGCTGTTATAAAACGGGAGTATTTGCAGCAATTTTTCAATTTATTAAATGGCATTGAACCTACTGTTCATTTTGCACAAGAAACAGAAAGTGATGGAGTTCTGGCGTTCCTGGATGTGAAACTAACCCGTGAACATACCGGTTATTTGGACTATACTGTTTACAGAAAACCAACTCACACAGACCGATATCTGAATTTGCGATCAGACCATCCTCTACAACATAAAAAAGCGGTTATTAAAACATTGCTGTGCAGAGCAAAGCTTCTGACCTCCAGTGAACCAAATACAAAGAAGACATCAATCGCGTTCAACTAGCACTCCAGAACAATGGTTATCCGTCTGCATTGACGACTCTATCTTAATTTCGAACAACACCAAGAAAACGACAGCGAACCGATTCTTCAGTGGTGCTGCCATATTATCGTAGACTATCGGAAAAGCTGCAAAGATGTCTCAGTGATCACAAAATCAAAGCGTTGTTTAAACCGATGCGAACAATTGGCGACAAACTTCGAAATGGAAAAGATCCTGTCCATCCTTTTGAACGTCAAGGGGCGGTATATTGCGCACCGTGTGGTGACTGCAACCAGAAGTACTTTGGAGAAACAGAAAGGTCATTCAACACACGTAAAAAAGAGCACATTAACTAGATAAAACATTTTCATCCAGAAAAGAGTGCCCTTGCTAAACACACATTAGAATTGGATCACCGAA
>JGI24159J19872_10013819_pt1 | contig 10475 bp, 8 predicted proteins | sample Ectturendosymbi4_FD_19872 | JGI IMG/M metagenome (IMG submission 19872)
CGTGGAGAAAGCGAGTTGAACAGATATTACAATGGTTTTCAGTGGATGGACCAAATCGTTCTAGAGCCAAAAATCAGCTATGTCCGACCGAAATTGTCACTATCTTAACCAGGACCGCACATGGAATGACTTGTTAAAACTGCACTGCTAACGACTGTTAGGCACCATTAACCACTCTGTAAATGTGATTTCATAGGCAGGTTTAGTGCCAATGGAACATGGGTAGAAATCAGAAACCTAGTAAAAAAATTTGCATCGAGGTGTCAGTGGACATACTGATATCTCCCGCTACGCAATACAGACGTGATAAAGTGACATTGAGAGTTCAGGCCAGCTGCAGCAAAAATGTCAAATTTAAGAATAGCAAAATAAGGACATGTTGTAGGTAGTGTTGTGTTTAAGGGGAGGCGAGCGAGGCGCATGCCTCGGTCCTCCTTTTTGGGGCCTCCTCGAGGTGTTGCGCACGTAGTTTTCATTTTTGGTGGAAACGTATTTACTCATATGATATATTCCGAAGCAGATCATAAACAAGCACTCTGCTTTCAAAGGGCCCAAACAGCCTTTGTAATGTCCAACTCTGCTTTTTAAGGGCCCAAACAGCCTTTGTAATGCCCAACAGTAGTCTGCTTTCAAAGGGGCCTGTTGGGTTCGAAATATCTCACCAACATCACCGATCTATAGAATCTGGATTTGGAAAATCAACACAAGGTAAGACAATCACTGAAAAGATTTAGAAGTTTGTCTGAACTTTCACTGAACAGTAGTGAATGCGATGTTTATTGGAAGATGAAGACTTGGCAATTGTGGAATACAAGATGGACTAACAAAAGAATTAAGTTGAACAAACGACAAATAGTGTATAACACTTGAGTTACAGCGAACATCGTATTGCGCATATGCGGCGTATTGTGACTGTTGTTACCATGGGCGCAATTAGGTGGGGGACGCGCCCCCCCCTATTTTTCAGATAGTGGGGATAAAATATGCCATTTCCCCCTCATTTTCTCTTCAGGTTTCGTAATATATTGGTTTCACACCAACCTGCCCCCCCACATTTTACTAAATTGCGCTCATGGTTGTTACCATGTCTTGCACAACGCTTGCATTCGCTTCCTGTTAGAGCCACTTCCCTTTAGGAGCACATGTACCGCAACGGATATGTCGAATGATACCGAAACCAACAGTCATGACTACGATTAACCAAATACCTACGATAAAATCGTCCACATGAGACCATTTGACGTGGTAAATATCGGGAATATTATTGGTTGAAATGTTGTTCTGGTCTAGTGTGTTTTGCTATATAAGACGCAGGACTTTCAGTGAAAAATCAATTTCAGCGACTGCAGTTGAAACTCATGGTCCCCTGACAGATAAATAGATCCCCATAGGAAAATTGCTTGAACATAATAACATGGTACTGTCAAAATGTTTTACGATTTTATACCGGTCAAAATTTATTATAATGGCTCTATTACAATTGTTACCTCTTTATGACATTGAACTCGTGTCATAATCCCTAGTGCATTAAAAAAATTGCACGTATTATTTTTACCGTTTAATAAACTTTTGACAGATAATTAAATGATTTTTGGTAAAAATATTAGTTTGTAGAGTCGAACTTGAGGGTTTTTATGTCATCAGTAGTCGGCCACTTCTGTACCAGTGCCCTTTTGGAAATTATCCAAAAACAGTTAAAATAATTGTAACAGGCCCCAACAGCCACCCTAATATGCAGGTACTAGAGCAAGTGCAATTGGTAGGGTCGCTGCTTTCAAATGAGCCCCCAACAGCCTTCGGAATGTGTAACTGTGCTTATGAAGGGACCTTCAACATCAAGTACTCTGCTTCTAAAGGGGGCCTTAACAGTAAATGCAATGTGTAAGTTTCTGTATCCAGCTCAATTTGCCTTTTCATTAAGTCCAGGGTTTTTTAAAGGCGTTTGAAAATCGGGTCCCTACAGGTCCATACTGGGTACCTAATATTTTCCTAAAAACCCTGATCAAGTCTATTGTAAATTCCAGTCCAATATATTTTAATTATGCATACTCTTGAGTGTTGCTAAAAGGATGAAATTTAAAACAAAGTGTTTGAATCTGCTTTATAGCTGCCTGTGATTGCGTGGATTCCGTTTAAAGGACATGTCTGTGAACAAATTCAGGAAACCAAGCTTTGTTTCAAGGGGGAAAGTGAGTTATAAACCTTCAAATTTATTGATGGTGAATGGAGAGAAATGGGGCGTAAAATTATATAGAGGTGGAGGGTGGTGCTAGCTTGCTATCGCTTTTACTTTTGTGTTGCTAGCTTTATGTTTTCACTTTTCAGTTTATTTGAAGTTGTGTATCATGAATACACTTTTGCATTTATAGTTATGCCAGGCATGCCGTAGTTTCATGAACGTATCCTTGGATTGCCTTAAATTCCCTTCCTAGGCTTAATCAAAAGGTCTTATCACGGTTGACTGAGTATGATGACATCATCAGAGGGCCCCCTATTCGGCCTTGCCTCGAGCCTCCCCAACTCCAAGTCCACCACGGTTGTAGACTACTTATGCTACAGCGAAAACCCTAAACTGGGCCGCAGGTTGGACATAGCTGTTCTGGATGTTGAGCTGGAGCTCAAACACTCAGTTCCGGCTTAACAGACCTGGTCGCAACAACCTCTAATACAGTAAAACTCATGTAATGATTTGCCTCGATTGCTGCTGATGGCGCAATTCTTGACGCCGTTATTACGTCACACTAGCCACAATTTGTTGTTTAACTTAAATGCGTTCCTATTCGCTCATAAAGAGTTTGTGTGGTGGCAACGCATAGCCGAGCTTACACTTTAAACTGCAAAGAAAACTTACAGCTGTCGTTACAAACAAAATATTCTGCCGAGACCGACGAAAAACCGTCGTTACAGGCGAATTCTACTGTACTTTTAAATCGCTAAAACAGACTCGTCCACTTCGTAAGGCAGGGTGACTGTCAGACGGGGATCCCTTTTCATCGCTTCCCGTATTGTCTCTTTGGCATATTTATTTCCGGACCATGCCCGCCGAGATACCTGTGAAAGACGCGAAAAGCGGTTGTGAAGTTGTGCGGCAGAGCCAGCACTCTAATTTCGGTTGCAAGACGTAGATGCGCAAATCTACGAGACAACCTTTTTGCGAAGTTTTCCCAAAGGTCACTGCTGCGCTAGCATCGGAAGTGACCTTTCAACCTGCGCTTTGACTGACGCATGGTATTCAATCCACACTGATCAATGAAAATTAAAACTTTGTTCTTTTGCGGCGAAAGCCATAAAATCGTGGACTGCTGCTGCTAACCAACAACCTTTTTAATGCATTACTGACACACGCTTACATGCGAAAAGATAAGTAGTGGCCTAGTGAACAGAATACGCACATTAAGTGTATTCATCTGCTTGCTGCAGGTATTTCAGGCACAAGTAATAATTACACCAGCTCGTACAACAGTATCTATTAATGGGGAATATTGCTGCTTCTATGGCATATTTTTCTGCCAGCGGTGATGTGGCATGTGCGAAATGACTTTTTGTTTGAGCGTTGTACTTACTCCGTTGCTGACATCCCAACCGAGCATGAGCCGGGCACGCTGTTCCGCCTCATCGGTTCCATCCAGGACCAGACCGAAGCCGCCGTTGATCACCTCCCCCCAACCGACGCCCCCTCCGTTGTGCAAAGCGACCCATGTCGCGCCCCTGAATGAATCACCGATGCAGTTCTGCACTGCCATGTCTGCGAATCACGTTTCGATGATGAAAGCCGCGTACGACCAAACGACAAATCAAACTGTTACCAACCGGAAGAGTTCTGGATAAAAAACTTTAAAGAATCGTTTTTTTTTCACGTATATTCAAATTGTGTTTGTTCTAAAACTCCGCAACTTAATTCCGCAAACTAGTTCAAAAATTTGTCGGTAGTTCTAACCACTTGCTTAAAAAGCAGGTGGATTCATTACCTGCGTTGAAAGATTTTTTACCCACGAAGTTACACTTAAAAGTAAGTAAAAGTCCATGTAAAACCGCTGCACCAAGAGTACGACGCTACCAAGTCTTGTGGTTGACTATTTCTCGTCAAATATGACACTGAATGTAGTTAGGAAGAAAGAAATCGATCCCACCTGCGCAAAATGCTGATCCATCGTAAATATTTGACGTTTCCCGGAAAGGGCTGTCGGTTCCGCTGACGTCATGGTGGTCGCGGCTGATAACGACGGGCCCGGACAATTGGCCACTTTTTATTGCCTTTTAAAAAGGAACTTGCTTCGGATAGTTGAAGATATCTGGCCAGTCACAGCAACTTTCGCACGGACGAAAACCGTTACGACCACGCCTGCAGTTATATTCTTGTACATGGGTGGAATTAGATTGGATTAAGCAATGGCAAGTTACAGATTTATGTACAGTAGTGTAGGCAGTCCAAAATTTTGGGTGGGGGAATGTTTTGACTTCAAGCGAGCAAGAGTATTTGGTTTGGGACACCGCCTCTCAAAGAAACAAACGAAAAGATATGCCAGAAATTTTTGAAGGGAATGGCCCCCCTGACTCCGTCCATGTTTAAACATGGAAGCAAACTATAAGATGTCATGAAGCTTTTGACCACAGCTATAACTGAACGTTGAAAGTACCAGTATTATATTTAATATAAGTGAAAGTTGTCTTTGCTAAGTAACAGTACGANACAGCTTCGGTACAAAAAAGACAGTTAAATGCATATTTTGCAAGTTATCCAATTACAGCAGTTTAAAAATATGCCACTTTTACTTGTCAATTTCCTCAAAACACCATTTAACATTCTCAAGCGGTCGGTGCCTGGTGGAAGTTGTATAAAAAAGCCGCTTCGGATGTCAATCATATCACGCACCTTGTTGAAAGACACAGCAATCGCAACTCGTCCCTCTTGTGCAGAATAAAGTATCCGCGCCTGTGATCCGACCACCAGTTGGTGGGAAGCTGCTTCTTCGATCCATTTCAAATTGTCCGCGTACATTTGCTGGACGTGTTTGGGGACGTGCTGGAAATGCAGGCGTTAGCGGTTAGGTACTTGGGATCTAGTAGTAGACCTGGTTGAATGTGCGATGGAATGGTAGGCTTCCATTACTCAAATATTGCCCTATGTTCCTGTGAAATGTCGCAGTTGTTCACAGAAAACATTGGGCACCATTCGAGTAATGGAAGTCTACCATAATAAGATGTTTTTCCAAAAAAAGGGATTTTTTTCTCATAGTATTTCGACAGAGTTTATCACGTTTTTCAGACTTTTGGTTCAAGCACTGCGTTCACGCGACAAGTGCTTTGAACTATAAAGCTGTGTAGTGAGCTCACCTGTTTCATTTGTTCCCTGATCACTTCAGCTGCCAGTTGGTCGGTTACTTGGAGGTCAGATTCCTTTCCTGAGGTGCATACCCAGCGGAACGGACCGAAACCAAGTGAAAAGATGTCACTGCCGACACGCAAGTGCAAAGATTTATGTAAAGACCTTTTCTTCACCATAACTGTACAAGATATGTTTAGAGCATAACGGAATGCCTTAAAATACAATATCGACGGCTTCAGCGCAAAATCTACACTGCATTTGACAGTTCAACGTATATCACCATAACAAAGTGCCTATACGGTATAGGCTATACCAAGAAATACAAACAAAGCGCTCTTTACTTGTAGACCACCGTTTTTTGCGGAGACTACTTTCATCTATTAGCAGAGATTAGCATTGGACTGGACGTGGATCCGAACTGTAAATTGCTTCAAAAATTTAGGATCAAGACCGGATTTGGACGGAGTTAATTTGGAAGAATTTCGCTATTTTTGTTGTTAGAAAGCTGTATTTTGTTAATTTTTTGAACTTTATTTGTACTTGGACTTTACTTAAAAAAATTATAGGACTATGGTTGGACTTTCGAGTGAGTTTTAAAAATTCAAGTCTGGATCTGGATCGTAAAATATGACAGTCCGCTCGTCTCTGCTCCTTAAGGGATAATTCCTGGGATGTGATATTTGCAACTGGGTTACCATGACGATATTGTTTGGACAACCGGTTGATTTTGCATTAAACAAAATAAATTTTGAAATAACCGTGAAAGCACTGCTATCAGTGACTGCACAGTGCGCAGGGGTCGAATGTCACGACGCATGCAAAGTCGATGTTTGATAAAAACTGAGTAGCTTGGAAAGAAACATAATGGCTACGGGGAGTTACTGTGAGGGTGTCCATAAAGTCCATTTAAAATAAAAAAATTAATAGCAGACGCAAGTTTATTACAATATGGAAAGTAGATTACGAGTATGCTTTGTGCTTCATTTAAAACGCCACTACCACTACAGAAGCAGCAATTTTTTCGCAATGTCTTTATAAATTTGTGCCAAGCACGAATTGACGGCCGTGACGTTGGATCTCTTCCACACTTGCAGTAGTTGTATAGTTTCGATGAGTCTACGTATCCGGTTTTGTTTGAATAATCAGTGATACACACTTTGTCTTTTCTTGAGTGGCCACTTTTAAANGGGTTTCTTTAACACTACCTACGTAATCAACACGGTACCTGAAACAAATATACGTTTAAAAACTTTCATTGCTAGTGACTACATACAATAAATCCGATTAAAATATTACGCCAATAGCTTTGGTAACAATAATTGCAAAGAGGTTTCACGGACACCCTCAATTGACGAATTTCAGGGTGAACTTACCCCATAATGTGCTGAACATAGGACGGGTACTTGAACTTGGTGTTGCTTGCTTCGGCTTCCTGTCCTTCTCGCAGAACGTCAGCGTTCGCGAGGCTCGCCTCCAGCAAGAAGGCGTTCCCGTAATCCCAGAAGTGCATTCCGGCTTTGGCCAGTTGGTTGATCGCGTCCACTTGACGGCGCAAACTGAAGAAAAGTAGAAGCGGCAAAACAGTTGATAGCATAAGAGGAGAAATTTTGAGAACAGAAAAACGAAACAACGCAGATGAAGCCACGAACGTCGAAATGAAAGTTTAGTTTCAAACACGCTCGTTACGAGGTTCATCGAATAAACAAACTTTGTTGCTGCGACATGGCATCCCTCTTTGATAACCGCGAAAGACACTGCACTGGGGCGGAATTTCGGCGTCATCTCGGTGAGCTTTCACGCCGGAGGGTCAATCAAGGCTTCATGAAATGCTCATTTGCGTGTGTTTTCTTTAAAAAATGAGTTAAATTGGCACTTGTTTTTTAACAGGCCCTAATAACGTCATTGGGACCACTTCGCGACGTCACACTACCCCAAAAAATTCAAATCCAAAAGAACCCAAATTGTCTGAACAAAAGTTCACGAAAATCCGCATCTTATGATTTCTTGATTGACACTCCATATTGGCGCAATGGCTTGGCGGGTCAAGAACGAATGTGCGGCCCTTGAAGTGTTCACTACATTTGCAACAATACAAAACAGCATGTGATAGAGTGGTTGGGTCGAGTTTCGTTCAAACCATTCGGCACAGTGTTCACTGCCGCAACGGCACAAGCTGCTTATGTTCGTGGTATAATAGTTCATTGGTATGCCAGCTCTATGCCACGAGTGCACTTGTGCAAAATTTTTGATTCCAAAGTTCAAATCGAAAAATCAAGAGTGGGTTGATGACGCAAATCACAAAGAACCGGCTCAACCGGGAACTTTCTTGATGCGCGGCTGCTGGTTGTGATTAGTTGATTCCATGAGGTCGGGCGAACTCAAGGTTAGGAGCTCGATTCTACGGACAGGTGATGAACGATACACACAGTTGCGGAAGGAAGACGCCCTTGATCGAGAACATGGAGAAATGGTGTAAAGGTAATTCACGGCAGAGAGGAGGAGGTTAAGTACGGCCGCTCCCGTTTAACGGGGACAAAGCCGGATTGAAACCGGAATACTACAAACAACAACATCCGCGGCGTGACAAAAGACGCATTGCTGTTTGATCGCTGGCGCAGCAGGCAAGCAGAAAAATGTCGATATGCACGCGGTTAATAACAGTAAGGGAAGCTGCAACGACAGTCAGTCGTGCAGCACTTTTTCAGATAAGTCATGATCTGAGTACGAGGTATTCAGTTTCGGAAAAAGATTGTAAGGCGAGTTTAGCGACGACTGAACGGCGATTTCCTTTGCACTTCTTGGCAAGCGCATCCTTCCAGTATAAACATTTCTCGTTCCCAAGCGTCACGATTTGCTGCTGCTTTGGAACTAAAATTCGATGCACAAGTTGGACAAGATGTGTCGGTTGACATTTGCAAGTAGTCAACTTTTACGTTGGCTTAAAACCTGGGCATTGGCGGTGAAACGTTCAGAATTTAAGGACGCATTCAATACATCTTTTTCGTTCAACAATATGTGCTTCACGATGCCATCGACGTTAATCCAATAGATTTTACCGAGCTTAACGTAAAGTATTTTTTTCTCTACGGCATTAAACAATCAGCAACAGCAGAGATTTGTTGAAATCGACAAGCTGCAATATCGACTGACACTGGCACTAAACAAAATGCACGGGTTGAAGTCTTGACTTTACCCACCGGACATCCCAGTGTGCTGCGCATCACACCTGTAACTTATCCAAAAGTTTAACAAAGAAAAGACAAATTATGGAAGTGATGGTGAAAAGGCACGATACCAACGAACATAGAATTACTCTCATAACCGCGTTCTTAGAGAAAGTTGAGCACTTACGATTCCTGTACGCGTTGTTTGAATTCGACCGGATTTTCATGCATCAGGTTCTGAGCATCGCTTAGCGCGATACCAACTGGATAGTAACCCCCGTTGTATGGGTTATGAAGTGAGGTCTGGTCCGACCCGAGGTCGACTAGCAGCTCGCCCGTCTCGTTGTATTCCTTAACCAGTCTTTCCCTGGAAGGAAAGAAATGGAATTAAGCCAGTATGTCCCGAAAGAAGAGTGGACAAAGGAGAAAAAAGGAGACCTAAACAGGGTGATTACCCTATGGAAAACACACGATGAACTTTGAAACGTGTTTACATTTTGTACATTTATGAAAAACACTGTATTTCCATGAAAGACTGAAAAGATACCTGCAACAAATATAGTTCTTTTTAGCAAGTACAACTAAAAGTTTGAGGAGCATTTAATGCCAGCGTAGAAATGCGAATTCAAATTACTCACCACAAATCAACAACGTTTCCAAGGTAACCAATGCTGACAGGCTGACCGCTCATGCGGAACTTCTTGATCAAATTAATTACATCATCCAGATTTGAACTCTTTTCTACCACCCACCCTTGCTCGTACCTTTTATTCAGAGCGTTCTCGTCGACCTGCAACGTAACAAACATAACAGTGAAAGAGCGCTCGTGCTCTGACAAGGTAATTCAATGCTTTGTATGTGTTTACGATCGTTTGAATTAAAAAATTGAAAGCGATGCAAAATATGACAGAAGCGAATAAGATGTTACAGGGAAAATAATGGGGATGATACGAATTCAAAGGTCTTAAAGTGCTCTACTAGAATATCTTTGCCTTTGTAAGGAACTGCATGATTACGTCACTGCTTTACAAAGACTTAGGGCTAGGCTGAGTTACTGTTGGTTTTCTTACACAGACTTCAAGTTCGATTTGTACGTGTGGATTTTTAGGTAAGGATTTTAGACACTGTTCTGGTAATAGTTTATGTGGCATGGATTGACGTGAAACTGGGATTGTTTTTGGGGAAAATTGCTACTTGGCTAAAACAAAATTGCATTTCATGTCTGTGTAATCAAATTTTAAATCGAACCCATTTTTAATTAAACCTTATCTGGAGAAAGTTTCCGTTACTTTGGTTAAATTTTTTCGATTGTTTAATTGTTAGACTGTCTATAATGCACATAGCGTTCAGCACAAATAAACTTTCAATGGTGGAGACTAGTATTGTTGCAACCTCTCCGGTGGCGTTGCGTTGATTGTGTGATTCACCACGAACGGGATGTGCGTGAAGAATAAAACCATTATATAAGTAGCGCGAGCAAGCAATAGTAAGAGAGATTGCGAGCATGATCTTTATTGTTGCTTGCTGCCACAGTGCGAAGCTTTGTGCACATGCCGCTCGGGATTTCCGATCGCAACAGTATCAACATCAAAAATTTTGCTGGCGTCCCCAAAGTTGCAAGATTGGGTCCGAATCTTACACCAAACCTTTGGCAAAAAGAAACTAACATTGAAAAACCGCATTTGCGCAACAGGGGAAATATGAAACCGACCGAATTTTGTTTTCGCAAACGTAACTGGTAAAGACATTTAAGCTGTCCAGGGTAGGAAAGTGTATGCAGGTGCTTTGACCTTCTCACCTCTTACTGAGAGAAATTTATTCCAACCCTACGGCAAGTTGCATTTACTTGAATGGTTACGTTTCATCAGCACAACCAGGATTTTTCCATCTGGTGGTTTCCACGCGACCACGTTCTGTTGATCGTCGTCGCAAGTAAATATACGTTGGTAATTAATATTCAAGACGATTAATGTCCAAAGAAGTTT
>JGI24159J19872_10013820_pt1 | contig 10475 bp, 5 predicted proteins | sample Ectturendosymbi4_FD_19872 | JGI IMG/M metagenome (IMG submission 19872)
CCTTTCAATAAATGTAATCATCATTGTGGTATCATTTAAAATCCTGGATTTGTGCCCAATCGCTTTGTTTCAACAATTGTGAAACACCCTGTACACTAGCATCAATAAATTTTACGCTGTCTGTTTCCGAATATGTGACAAACAACGTTACAGCAAAGCCAGTTACATTTCTGCACAGAGGTCTCTCACATGTGTGGCTGTAATACTCTCACTGTTACAAGAAAATAATCTTTCGAACAGTATAGCCTACCACAAAGGGTAAAATCTTGGACAGAAGCAGTTAAACATCTTTCGTGGTCTCTAGAAACTTGAAAAATTCTAAAAATTGTTTTATCGAAGCTAAAATTTGTCAACTAACAGAATCAGTGCTACCACACCAAACCAAACTCTGTTTCAACATCAACTTGGCTATGTGTGACCTTCCATCAAACATGTAAAGCTCTTCACACAAAACGTGACAAACATCACCTTTGTTTTGAAACCTTTCCAATTGCAAAACCTAAAGAGAAAAAAGTGGGATAACATGGCATATTATGTCCCCCTGTCTGAAAAAGTGGGGGGACACATCTCCCACCAAATTGCGCCCATGAGTAAAAGTGAGTGGAAACATTGTTATTGCTGCCATGTAACACACAAATCAAAAGCTCTAGGTTAAAAAATTCACAGAACGGAAAATGAAAGAGAAGACGTTTTGTGAGTGCATGGAATGGATATGATAATGTGTATAAGAGAGTTTGCTATGAAAATGGCGATAGTCCTAAGTAGCAGTTGTCCTGAGTGGCAATCGTCCTAGGTCAGCTAAATCCAACCCAAATGGCCAAAAATTATGTTACTATCTTAACCAGGTCCGCACACTGAATGGCATATTAGTAAGGGCCGCACAGTAAATGGCTTACTTTGATCTTAGCAAACCAAATTTAGCTTAAGCTAATGTACTGAAAGCGTTTGAATCCCAACTGCATTGGTAACATACATGATAAAGTGGCATTGAAGACCACCTGCATCAAAAATGTCAAACTCAAAATTGTCAAAATAAGGACAGGTTGTCAGTACAAAGGAAACCTTTACTACTGCAAAAACCTAAACTGGGCTGCACAAAACCTTTGACTGGGCCGCGGGTTGGACATGGCTGTCCTAGGTGGCAGTTGTCCAGGTAGCTGTAGTCCTACACCAGGGGTCTCCAAACTTTTTTGTGTGAGGACCACATAAAGTACTGCAGAAGATGTCGAGAGCCGGGCGTCTTACGCAATGTGATTGTTGCGTGAAATGTTATATTCTACTAAATCAACAATTTTATCGTAAGCACTATATATTATTTTTCATCATTGACAAAATAGCTTTGCGGGCCGCATCTGGTCCTCAGGCCATAGTTAGGAGACCCCTGTCCTACAACCATCAATCATTGGTCAGATATCATTTCAGTTGGAAAAGTCCCTTGGCCAATCAGCGTAATGAAGATAGCAGTTTGCAGAATGGCTCAGTTGCACATGCATTATATTGCTCAAACATAGTTTTGGAAGTAAAAATTAGAATTGTATGTTGAAAAAGAAAAAGTTTCACTTCAAAAATTGACCATTAGGTAGAAATAAATTTGCTCCATGAACAAGACTTGCTTAAGTATTGTACTAAAATTTACACACACAGGTTTTCTTGAACTTCAACAGCATATCACTATTTCTATCAGAAGTGGTATGACTTTGATTTTGAACTCAATTTACAAATACTGAGCAATGTTGATTGAAAACCAGCAAATGATGCATGTTCTCAATATCTGAAGATGTGATATTTTTCAATTTATAAGGATGCAGGCTGTAGTTTAGTTGCTATTTGTACTAACATGTAAACAATTTTCTTGGTATTTTGCAGATAGAGTTTGTTGCACCAAAAAGACTTTTTTGTGCCAAGCTTGCACCAATCATGACATTTGTTCATTTTATTAATTGCATGGCTCTAGCTTATGCACCGTATGTTGTGACATACAAGTCATCAATTTTGTAAGTATGTGTGTGTTATATTTCTTTGTGATTGTGCATTCTTTCAAGTTAATAAGCATGGTTTTTACTAGCGTAATGCGTAATGCAAAAAAAAGGTTGCTCAGCAAGAACTATTATAACTTGTTTTTTTATGTGTTTTTTTTATATGGTGCTGGTACTGGTTAATCTCTTTTTTTAATTTAAGCTAGTGAAAGATTAAGTCTCTTTTAATTTCAGTTAGTGAAAGATTAAGTGATAATATTGGTAGATTAAATTGTTGAAGCATGTCTTTGGGATTTAAGTTACATATAGCATTTACTTGTCAGTGAAATAAAAGCCTGATTGTTTCGTGGTAATAGTATGCTGTTGGTGAGGCAGTGTGATTATGTTTAACTGGTCAGTTTTTATGCATGCATGATATGTGAGTTCAGATTTTAAACACATTTGTGACAGTTGCAAAGATGTAGAGTAAGGGTCAGCATCAGCAACACCAGTACCACCAGCAGAGGTTGATTTATAAATGGTTAGCTACTGTTTGTGCCTCCAGCCTCAATTCCCTACGCTGGAGGTACAAAAAGTTGCTTTATAAACCAACCCCTACGCTGGTGGTGCCAATGCCACTGACCCTTACTCAAGATGTATACTGAGCTTCCATTCTTTATAACTGATATTCTCTTTGTTTTAATTTTTGTTTTTCCATCAGTATTTCAGTAGTCTGTAATTACTTCTGAATTTTGTCGATTAAGGTCAGAATACAATGCTCTTTCCAAAGTCTTGTTTGTGGGAATGGTGTACATGCTGACTCAATTAGCAAAGATGTTAACTCTTGCTACCTTTTTTCCAACATTGGAAGCTACTGATTCCGGTGCAATAAACATTGTTGCTGAGATCTTGAAGACTACCGTTGACGTAGCAGATTTATGTGGATTGTATTTTGTTATAAATCGCACTGTTGGAAAGCCAGAATTGAAAGGTAAGTTAGTGTGCCAATACATCAGTTATTATACACCATGATGTACATAATTTTGCTTTATAAAGAAATGTAACTTAATTGTGTGGGCGTGTGTTATTTGAGGTTGATTGGACAGCACTGTGAATGCAAAAACTTTGGCAACTTTGCTTTACCTTACCTTGTAAAAAATGGAATATTAATATTGTTCATTTCTTACATGATGCATAGTTTTATCAATAAAAAATTACACATCACTGCAAGTTCTTCAGAATACGTATTTGTTATGCATTGTGTATTGCGTTAATAAAGCATAAATCTAGTGAATAATTATAATCTTACTTGAATTTTGAGTAACACATGTATGTAAACCAATATTTTTTGGTCTTGTGTTTAGAAAAAAAAACTATGATATCCTAGTTTCTTGGCTGCTTGTTGCCAAGTCAAGATAAATACTTTTGATGTAATAGACTATTTGAACATGCTTTCCATAACATGATTTGCACAAAATGGTTGGGTTCTGATTGCTGTTCTGATTTCTTATTCAGTAAAGAATGGATTTCCTTCAAAACATGGCTTCTTCATTGCCTCATTATTCTGTAAATCACTGAATGGTTGCCTCTTTAATTCACTTTCATTAGTATAAACATCTGCCAAAGTTGTATTTATGCCCAGAAAGCAAACCAAAATTTTTGTTCATTGCTGTTGTTGGTAAATTTGGCAGCATTGTTGAGGAAATGAAAGTAGTAGTAAAGAGAAAGACTTTATAGGTTTCTTTTTGTTTAATAAAAGAAGGAACTGCATAACATTCTCTACCTGATTGTGTTTTATGAGTGTTCATTTTTATTTAGTGTTAATTGCTGGAGTTGGATGGGCCGGTGCACAAGTACTCTTCACCAATATATTGCCATTTTGGTCTGGTGCACGTGGTGTGGAATTTGACTGGAAATATATGCAGATGGCATTTGATGCAAACATTACTCTGGTAAGTATATTTTGCTATGCTGCTAAACGGTTCATTTCTGTTGTGCTATCATCTTGTTCGCATGCTAACTGGAAATATCATAAACTGTTGTTGAACTTTGTTTTGTCTCTTAGTTTAAAAAAAGATCAACACACAATAGTTGCTTACTGGCTTTTGGTGTGAAAGTCCTACAGCAGGCCTGCCCAACCTTTTTAGGGTTGCGGGCCACTTTCACATGAGGAAATTTATTGCGGGCCAGAAATGTTTTTGTGACATAACAAATCCCTTGATTTTAATTAGTTTATGCCATAACATGAGGTGACGAGTCCTATAGTTGCACGCAGTGTTGCCAGCTTGTATGGATGTAAATCAAATCTGAAAAATTGACATACTTTCGAAGCATTTGTTATACAAGTTTTTTGGTGGTAGGCTCATAACAAAAACAACAGGTATAATTTTTGGTGCGTTTTGATGGCAAATATATTTGAGCCTATAAAAAAATACTAAAAATTCAAAAAGTCTGCTTATGAACTTATTACATCGCAGGCCACTTAAACCAATGGGCTGCATGCGGCCCGCTGGTTGGGCGGCCTTGTCCTACAGTTTAGGCCAGGGGTTGGCAACCTTTTTTAAAAAAGAGCCATTCTGCTTCATTTTTCAGCAGATATGACCAGTGAAGATCTGCAAAATGTTGATACCGTTTTAGTTTTTATGCGACTTCATAGGGTCATTATGTTAAGTTGTAATCGAGATCGTTAATACAGTAATAATATTCAAGTACAGTACATATTTACATTCTAGGTTTTCTCAACTCCAGAGAGAGCTACTGATGAGCTAGATAAAGAGCCGCATGTGGCTCTGGAGCCGTGGCTCAGCTCTGAGTGAAATATTGAGTAAATATATAGCCAGTTCTTTGAGTTGTATTGCCAGTATATCAAAAACTTCTCTTTAAAATCACTGAGTTGGATTATTTTTCAGCAGAAACAGTATCTGTTTTGCTGAACAGCCCAAGTCTCCGCAGTTACTGCAACTAAGGTTTTCTATGGATGTGGATTTTGTAATAATTTCAGATCATTGATAATTTTCTCTGAACGTACAGTGAGGAGGAAATTAATAAAAGTTCATTTTTTAAAACAATGAAATCACTCCAAACTGTTATTCCTGTGCAGTAACATGCATGATATGGCTGACAAAATTTTAAATGTTCTTTTCCACGACTGTTGCTTCCCTGACTTGTCTAATTTTCTTCTTGCTTTGCCCTGAAGGACAGTTCTATGCCCCTGAAAATTTACAGCATTGTCCCAATTCACTGGACTCTCCACATTTTGCGGTGATAGGAAGATGCCACCCAGATCCTCTATCTCATTTTACCTGTGGTTGATAATACTGTAGTACAGTCACGCATCTTCGCGTTGAGCAAATATGAATGTAGATGGTTGTGTGTTTGCACAAAAACATAATGTGGTTGTTCCATAAACCAATTTTTACTGGTATACAGACAATTGAGACCACATTCATTTCAGACTATCGCACTCATTTCAGATCGAATTCATTTGAAACCTGTTTATTTGAGATCTTCACCCGTTTGCATATTTGATCACCCAAATCATTGTGGTGTCCCTTCATTACTTTTTTAAAATTTGGGCTATTCATTTTGCATTTGTGATCTTTGCTATTATCTACATAAAGGTAACCTCACGTAAAACCAGCCTACAACTTAGGCCATAGCAAATCCTTAAAAAATTGAAATGGATTGCTCTTAAGAACTTTATTTTTTGCAAAAAAGGTACTTGTGATGAATTGTTATTTTGTACTACTGAACAACCTACATGTTTAGAAGTTTAATAGATAGCAGGTAGTTTTGTCAAAATCCATGAAGAAGTGAACTTTATGACAACTAGATTAAATATAATGATAACATTGACTTCTGGAAAAAAGGAAAGTAATGGATGTGGTGGGCTTAGAAGGGTCAGAGAAATGTGAGGTATTGTGACTTCACGTAGAAATTATGCGATCACAGTTATTTGAGAGACGTTTGCCATGCAAAGATCTCACTATGTTTGAATAGCACATTCCTATTAGGCCAAATAAAAAAGCATATGTCTCCGGATTTTTTTAAAAAGGAAGAAGCGGGAACTTGTTAATTTTTTTTATCTGTTGTTGGAGATAGCTGTCATATAAAAAAAATTAGCGAAATCTGGTGTCATTTATTCTGAGAACACTCGGATTTGCAGAGATCACGCGTGAGAGGCTTTGGGCATGCGCATGTGCATTTGCAGTTCCATTGTCAAAAGCATCGAAATTCGGTTTTCTTTTTCGCTGTACAGTGAATTCATTAATGTGATTGCCTCCATATGAGGAAAAAGACGTTTTTTTCTCTTCATTTACTTTTTTAATAAAATATCAAGAGCAATTGAGGCGGTCTCGGAAAAGGAAAGTACATGAAACATATCATGTTTTTGTTTGGTCTTAGAAAATGTCATCTCAGAAATGCAACGCACACTTATGAACCCGAGGTATGATGAATTTTTCTTGTCTCTGCGGTGTTTTAAAGCGCGACTGCATTGATACAATGCGGCATAAGCCACCTGGCGAAACTTCTACCTAAGAGTAGTCACCTTTCGTAACTTCAAGTCTACCGCAGAAAGTGTGAGGTGTACGTACGCCGCAAAAAAGGGAGTCACAAAAATAAAGAGCTACAATTAAACCGTGGCGTAAAATAAAAAATCTCAAATCAACAGGTCTAAATGAAAGTAGTCTCAAAAGAAATGTGGTCTGAAATGAATAAATCTCACAAGACCAAAATCTCAAATCAATGCGGTCTCAACCGAATGGTCTCAAGTGTCTTGAAAGCACGTTTAGTCTTTATTGTTGGTCGCAATGTGACCAACGACTTAATTGGACTTCCGGCATTCACGCTGAGCACTGCACTTTGCTGATTCAGGTTCAACTGCTTGCAACCGGCGCGCTGGTGTGGATATGGACCAGGAACGACCTTAACAAGTCGCTCGTGCCTTTCGTCACCGTGATGCTTGGATTGTGTATATTTCGTGGCTTGATCGTGGAAGTCATTGTGCAAGCATTTGCTTTAAGTTCGTGGATGCTGCTAATGTGCAAGGGCCTTTTCACGCTTGTCATTTCTGGACTGGCGCTACAACTGTACGTTGGTTTTGTAGAGGCGTCGTAGGAAGTCCCGCTATGAATGCGTGTGCAGTATACGTCTCCTGCAATCGTTTGCAGGGCATGTGCAAAACGCTGCTTTGCGGAAGCATAAAAAACATTCAGCAAGCCTGCCTTAAGGATGCATCACGTCTCAGTTGTGTTGCCACGCGTGAAGCCTCGATGCTCTTGTCGGGAAAGAGCTTCAGAAAACATCAAGTCTAGCTGGAACGTTGGTACGCATATCACAAAGCGGAGTTTACGTTTTTGGTTGTTGTTGGATTTGTGGAGAGTTGACGTATGCTACATAATTATTCTGTGTTTTTGTCAACATCCGCCATTTTAAAATTCCTGCACGTTTACTGCACAGGTTTGTTCCTGGACATACTTTTTTCCTGTTAGCTTCTGTTTTGTCCAATATATTTTTGAACAAATGTGACGCATTGGAACTCATGACATTCTCTGCAATATGGGATAGTATGGTTCTATACAATACAAATACGTTGAGTTTGTGCTAACTACTTCCTTGATAATACCTGAGCCCCACTACGCGCCAACGCTATAATAGCGAAACCGCAACGTGTTTCACCGTTCGTAGTAATAGTACGTTATAATTTGTCTGCCCATGGGCGTCGGAAGGATTTTTTACAGGGGGGGGGCAATAGTGGATTTTTTCAAGGGTGGCCAAAAAAGAGATTTTACCAGGTGGGCTATCAGTGGTGGAAGTTCATTTTACCAACTCCGATACTAGGAGAAAAACAATTTTTCTACTAACATGTTAATATAAAAATGCTGTATCAAATTTCAAAATCCAGGGTTTCTTGGCGCCCCCTTCCGCCGCCCGTGTACCTGCCATGTGTTCATGTTATTTGAGTCAAGGAGTTTATTGATATCGCATTGTTGTCTTGAAAAAAACAAACAAGAGTTTTTCCACAGGTCACAGCATATTCTCCAAGCACATGTAATCGGATGCTTCCCGATGGCATTTACTGGGAATCGCCTGTTTTTTTAACTTTTTATTATGTTTCAAAATAATTTCAGTTGTAAAATGCGAAGCCTGGCTGCTTGTCACTGAGAAATTAAGTAATCGCAAAACCCAGTTACTTACAAGCTTCGTTTTTGTAAAAATAACGTCACTGTTCTGTACGGGAGCTTTACTGCCCTCCGCATCAAGACACTTTCTAAATCGAGCTTGTTCATTGAAATCGCCAGCGCTGATTTTACGGTTCACAGCAAAAGTTGCAGAACCTAGCTTGCGTTTTGAGATGTTATCTTAAGGCTGATGCACACGGATTGCGTCGAGGGCGTCTGCTTCCGAAGAGGCGAGGCAGAGCATGCTGCAGCTGCTGCCGGTGCGTTTAGCGAGTTCGTAATGAATGAGCAAGATAGTTATAATGGAAGAACGAAGTGTTCCCAAGCACGTAAAACCAGGTTTGCACGGATCTGTTTGAGGTATTTGCTTGCAAGTTGTGGAAAGATACCTGCAGCACATACTGGAAGTCAGGGCTGCAACCAACTGATATTTCCGGTTACGTGGATTTATTTGATTCGTCATCCAAGTGGATCGAGGGTCCCATGCGTCGGGACCCATGAACCATGCTTAAAACAGTACGAAACTGCTGTTCTTTTTGCTACTCATGTTGTTATTTCGTAGCGTTTGCCACCAGGTTTCAAATCAAGTAGATAAATTAGATCTGCCGATTTTTTATTATTAGCTGACGTTTCAGTACGAAACTGTTGGTCCATTGCTGCACGGTTTATGTGCACCATTCCTTAAATTAAAAATCGAACTAACGAAACTTCAGGCAGCTAACTGGAACACATAATGGGTTTATTATCACTGGCTATCAGAGATGAGCGGATATTGATTTTTTAACTTTGGATCCATATCCGATAAATTTTTTGCAGATCCAATCCTTATCCGAAAATTTCTGAAATTTAGTATCCGATGTCCATCCGAATGCGCCACTGGTTAAATACAATACAAACAGGCAGTGGTTATAGGTTCGCCAGTGGATCTTCATTTAAGAAAACTTATTCATCCGTACCTGTAACATGACACAAATCCATGACAAGTGTGTAGTAGGCTGGACTACGCCTATCAAAGCTAAACCACATCTGACCATAAAAGTTGGAAACTTTTGAGAAAAGTACATAAAAACCAGTACCATGAAAAGTGCAACCAAAACAAATGGTGCCTGATAATGGCAAGAGTCAGCACGAAAACCATTAACACAGTAAGACATGTCTACCATGACAATGCTGCTAATGTGACCAACTCAGCATTTTATTCTGTGTCACTGCCAGCGGACCTGTAGCTAGGCATACCATATTTTTGTGATTGAAAACCGGGACGCTTCAGAAGAACGAGCCTTATCAGATAAATGTGGTTCATATCTTACTGAGCATGTAGTCCGTTTGGATTCCTGTAGTTGAGGCACCAAGAAAAACTGAAATAATGCGTTTTACTAAGAAATAAAACAATATTTAAGCATTTGTAAATTTACATATTCGGCCAATCATACTTTTTCTGTAGAGGTAGACAAAACTTTCCTCAAGAAATCTTTGTTCGATTTTATTTTCTTGTAAAAATCACAGAAGAAAAGTCAGTATTAATTTTACTGGTGATAAGGGCTTTCACATTCTGTTATCAGACCGCACGTTATTCAAGATATGACAAATTCTCTCAATGTGAGCTGACGCACTAAGTGTAGGATCAGTGGCGTAGCAAGGAAGGGGCCGTGGAGTCTCCGGGCCCAGGGTGAAAACTTCTGGGGGGCGGCAGTTTGTTGATTGAAAATTTATTTTTGAAAGTAGTTTGATAGTTCCAACACTTCTTTATTATTTTTACAGTAAATACATTTTTGAATATTCAACTCCTCAGTTTTTGTTTTTAGAAACCCTAGGCTTGTAGGCTAGTCTTAAAAAATAGGAAATGTAGCTGTGGAGTGAGGAAATTGATTGAATGTTTACTCAAAAGTATCGGTCAAATCCAATTTGTTAAAATGCGATCACTGACGATCAGTGTTCCCTCCAAAATAATTTTACACTGAGCAAATATTTATTTTAGTGAGCATGATACTTTAGGGCTGAGTAAGTGGAGTTTTCAATGAATTCCAAACTTTGTATATTTATAATCTTATCAAATTACGAACAAGATACACATTTCATTCACATAGCTCCTTGTTTTCAAGGTAGTTGCCATTGTTTTGGAATGTTGCAGTGTGCGAGAATGAGATTTCACTGCGGAACAGTTCTGGTGGTCCTGAGCAGGCGCGGACACAGGAGGGGATGCATCCATAGGCGGATCCAGGATTTTTTTTAGGGGGGGGATCAAAGACGAGTTCATCCGGATGTGTACTGACTGCATATCAGTGAAGACCCAACTGCTCATACACGGTTAATAACCATACACATTTTGGCTAAATTG
>JGI24159J19872_10013821_pt1 | contig 10475 bp, 7 predicted proteins | sample Ectturendosymbi4_FD_19872 | JGI IMG/M metagenome (IMG submission 19872)
ATCCAGTCCGATCCAGTCCTGGTCAGTGCTCATCTCTGCCACATTGCATGAGAAATTGTTCAACCGTTTCTGGAATACCACAAGTGTGGCACACGCCATCGGGATGGAGATCTATTTTATGTAGGTGGGAATGGAGCCTACTGCCCCGTGCGTAATCGGAATATTGCAGTGGGAATGTGCATTTGTGTTCGGTTTGTGTCTATAACTGGACAAAACAGCTTGTATGTGATTGCTCTAGGGGTGTGGATGTAGCCTACTCTTCGTTCCACAATTGCAAGAAATGATGGGATACCAACGAGCAAACATCAGAGTAGCAAAGTTAAATAACAGCGCTGTTGTAGGCAACTTCAGGGTGAGTTGGAGAGCCCATAGTGAAAAGTTTAGCTAAGAAATCAGCGTTGACATTGCCAGGGATTCCCTTATGAGCCGGTATCCACATGAATTGCACCGTCATTCCTTTGCACAAAAGCTCGTGAGTGACGAGGACTATTTTGTTAATGACTCCATGTTTTCTCCAGTCGGCTGTGTTAATGGATTGGAGAGCTCCCAGACTGTCTGTTAGGATCACAACCCTACGTATGCTCGATAATGACACCCAGAAAAGGGCACTAAGAATTGCATATAGTTCTGCACTGAGTATGGAGGACCGACAGTTTATTTCGAAAGTTAGTTTTATCTTATATGTTGCTGTATGTAAACTCCGCTTCCTGTTTTTTCAGCCGTTTTAGACCCATCTGTATACACGTACACAAAATCTGGATAGTTTTCTTGCAAATGATAGAGAGCATTTCTTTTGATTATTTCCGGGTTTTGAGAATGAAGCATGTGTGTTAATGAGAGATCGATGTTGGTCTTGTGAAGAATCCATGGTGGAATATTAGAGATATTTATAGGATTAATATTAATACGTATCTGGAGAGACAGTGTCTTTGGTGGCCATGTTAAAACTTTGAAATATAGGAGCATCCGGATAAAGCTCATGCCAAGAATCTGCAATCAGCGACAAAGTTGGATGATTGTTAATGTTAGTAGGTGTGCTTTATATTTTAAGCAGAGCAATCTATGCTTGACGTGCAGAGGTGTCTCACCACTAGCTTGTAAGTAGACATATCGTAGGAGTGCTTCTCATTGCTCCCGTGCATAAGCGTAATGCTTCGTACCGGATTTTGTTAAGTTTGTCCAGTGACGATTTTGATGAAAAGAAAAATGCTTCCATGCCGTACTCGAGCACGGAGCGAACGAGTGCTCTGTAAATGTTTAGCAGCGGTTGTTTTGCTGCTCCCCAAGTGGTGCCAGTTAGCAGTCGGAGAACATTCAATCGTTTTAGAGATTTGCTGTGGATTTGATGAATAAAGAGTTGTAAATACCATTCCTTTGCAAGGTTATTCCCAAGAATCCGTGTTCGGTTTTTATAGGGATACTTTTGTCATGTATTTTAAGACTGATCTCTTGGTATTTGCGCTTATTGGTAAAAAGTACTGCTGTGGATTTTGACTGTGATATTTTGAACCACCATCTGTCACATCATTCTGCCACTTTTGCCAGTGATCGTTGGCACAAGTCATTTAATTGTTTGATGCTTGAGCCACTTTCCCAAAAAGAAAAGTCATTGGCATGAAGTGCAACCGGTGAGCGTCTTCCATCCGGGAGATCATTAATAACAATGGAAAATAGGATTGGACGCAAGATACTCCCCTGGGGAATGCCGTTTGTTGGGTATTTGACCATGAATAGCTTGGAGCCAACTCGAACTTGAAAACAGCGGTTTGTCAGAAANGACCGAATAAAGTTAAACATTCTTCCNTTTATGCCCATTTTTAGGAGCTTGAAGAATGAGGCATCAGTGCAAACCATATCATGCGCTTTGGCAATATCAATGAACACTGGCAGGACATGATGTTTATTTGCCAGGGATTTGCCAACAATGTCGTGTAGCCGCATGATATGATCTGTCACTCTCCTGCGAATGCGAAATCCAGATTGTGTGATATGCCGAAGATTGTAATGTTCTAGGTACCATTTCAGCCGGTTGACGATCATTTTCTCCATTATTTTACAGGCACTGCTGGTTAGCGAGATAGGTCGATACGAAGATGGAAGATTTGATGGTTTGCTCTGTTTGTGAACTGGAATTACAATGGAGTGCAGCCAAGGCTTCGGTACTACTCCTGTGACCCAGAGTTTGTTAAACAAGAACAGCAGGAATTGAAGAGAATGGTCTGATAAATGTTTAAACATTTCGTAGCAAACTCTGTCATGCCCTGGGGCTGTGTTTTTGGTATTTGAAATATCTGTCTTCAGTTCGTATAAGGAGAAAAAATTATTTATGCGTGTATCCAGCGTTTCAGTTTCAAGAGCCGATTTTTGAAATTTAGAGGCTAAGTTCGGCGGGTTTCGAGTGAACGTTGTCGGAAGATCTGTAGAAGAGCTGACGGTTTCAAATTGATTTCCCAGCATGTTTTGTGTTGATCATTGCTGGCGACAATTCCGTTGTTCTCAAGTTGTGGTATGCGAGTGTAGCTGAGAGATCCCGAAACTTTCTTAATCGTTGTCCAAACAGTGGAAAGCTTGGTGTTACTATTAATTGAAGTGCAATAACTACGCCAAGTTGAATGTTTAGCTTCCAGTATTACTTTTCTCTCTTTTGCCCTGCATCTTTTGAAAATCAATATATCCAATGGACTTCTCGTTCGTCTCGCACGATTTAAAGCATGTTTTTTATTTTTTACAGCAACTTCGCAGTCTTTTTTCCACAAAGGGATGGAAATTTTATGGAAAGGTTTAGTCTGTGGGATTCTGGAACATGCGGCCTCAAGTAGGGTAGTTTCGAAAAACGGAATATAATTGGCAGACATGAAGATGATTGATGTTAATCGAAGACAGCTTTTGCTCACAAATTCTACTGAATTCAGGCCATTAGGCTTTTGACAAATTCCATCGGGGCAAAAAAGTGTTGATCGTTGGTTGTACGTGGTTGAGGTTGATACTGGTGATGGAGTGGTCACTTCCTAACAACTCATTTGTGACCTCGGTAAAACAGTGTCTAGCGATGGAGTTTGAGGCTATACTAAGATCTAGTATGTTCCACAGACCTGCACCTACGAGATAGAAATGAGTGGGAGTAGAAGTATTGAGTACGACGTAATCGTTGCTTTCAAGAAAAGAAACCGAGGTTCTCCCATTTGCATCCATCGAAAGGCTACCCCACATGCCGTGGTGGCTGTTAAAATCTCCGCATATAATAACTTTCCTGTGCCAGGCCATTTGATTCAAAACTGTCGTATCAAGGTTATTGTTTGGGGGATGGTATACATTAAAATGTGGACGTCGTTGATTTTAACACCCATAGTTTCCATCCCGTTCTGAGAGGGTATGGTAACTTGTGTGTAAGCTATGGAGTTTTTGACACAAATGCAAAGTCCCCCGCCCTTTCCCAAGTGTGGGGGCCGATCTTTGAGTAATATAGCGTACTTGGAAGGTGAGGCTGATACTTAAAATTGAGATGAGTTTCCTGTAAACAAAGCAGATCTGGAAGAGTTGCAAGTTGTAACAGATAGTGCTTAAGCTCTGGAACTTTTCTATAAATGGATCTACCATTCCATGGTAAGACTGGAAGGGCCATTATAAGGCAAGTGTGTTAAGGTATGAAGTACTAATTGGTAACCCCATTTTTGCTCCGGCTGCTTCAGATATAATTCAGAAAATATCTATGGGTTTGTTGTTCTCCTTTTAAATCTGAAATTTTATTGATGACTTCAGCAAGAAAGGCTAAGAACAACAACGGGTTTCCGAATGTAAATCCTGAAGAGTTTTCCACTTGAGTGGAGCATTCCATTTGTGAGTCTATGGTCGAAACGCTCCTGCTGCGATTTAAAGGCTGTGTTGACTGACTGAGAACTCCGTTGCCATANCCAACNGGCAGTGGTGGAAATTCGTCATTCGAGGAGCGGTNTGGTACAAATTGGTTTTCAGTGCTACACTGTTTTCTGCATGCTTCGGCATACGTAATGTTGCATACAGTTTTAATTTTCACTATTTCTAATTCACGTTTGTAAAGCGGGCACGCTGTATTGGCAGCAGAGTGGTTTCCTTTACAATTTGGTTATCTTTTATTGGGGGAATCACAATTCTTCCAATTGTGAGCACCCCCACAATTGAAGTATCTTTTTTTGCCCTTATAGTAATTAGCCACATGCCCGTATCTGTTGCATTTAAAACAGCGTAGAGGCTTAGGGATGTATTGCTTGACTTTGAATTGCAAGTACCCTACTCGCACTTCCTCTGGAATCTGGGACTGAGCAAATTGTAGCAGCACTGTAGTGGAGTCCCTCATGTTGCCTTCATGGTCTTTGAAGTTAAATCTTCTAACATAACTAACGTTTTGAGAATTAAGGCTGGCTTTCAGTTCGTCGGTTGAAAGATCCACCGGGACTCTATAAATAACTCCTTTCGCATTAGCTGGCTGCAGGAGAGAGGCTAGAATGGAGATTGATACGCCCGAGCCATCACTCAAGAAAGCCAAGACCAACAGGCCTTTCACTTGAAGTGTCGTTTCTACCTTTACCATAAGGTTTCCATTTTTGAAAGGTGTACAAGATCGTTAAACTCCTACACATTTATTTAAGCACTTATCGATTGCAATGGGACTGTAGGTACAAAGATTTTTCTTTGTTAGACTCTGTAGGATAACTGGCTGCACTTCAGTCACACTGTCCGCCTCGCGAGGCAGAGTGTCAGACATCGTTCTGGAAGCTTTTCTCTTCCCTCTTTTAGCCTTTTCATGAGGTTCCCTAAAATTATCGGGTGATTCAAACGAATCACCCATTTGGAAGGGCAAGGGCACCTTTGTACTGTGTTCAGAACGTGGTTGGAGGTGATGGTAAAGAACGAACTATAAAAATGAGGCTATCAAAGAAATTACTATCAACCGTCGCAATCGCAGCCAGCTAGAGAACAAGACACGTCGAATACCTCTGCTGCAAAGCAACACCTCGAGAATCGCAAGAATCAACGAAGAAACCACAAAAAATTCTCACTACTCGCTGAACCTTCGACATGGCGAACAACCGGCGAAGAAAGAACTGACAATTAGAAATCCACTACACAAAATGAAACCCGAACAAGAAACTGGGGTCAAGTCAGAATCTTTGGATCTGAAGTGGTGTAGTAGGTAGGTGCGTTTCAGTAGCACAAAATGACACTTTGCTAAATCCTTTTTCCCAAGCCGTGGTACTGATACCAATCCAGGAAGACACTGAAATATGAAACAGTCCTGATGCTAAATTTAGTTAAAAACTATCAGGCTTCCAACCAAAAATGCAACCAAACAACATTTTTTGAGAAATGTACTACATTAGTAATGGTGATCGTTTTCCCCAACAAAAATAATCAAAAATTCGCAGAAGAACAAGCAGTTTGACGTGGCCACTAAGTTTGTTAATAACAACCAATATGTCAAGATTCCTCTTATCACTTTGAAAGTTCCACCAGTTTGCACGATTCAACACTACCCTAATCATAAAATTCTGTAAGGCCATTTGAGGTCTGTCTCAGAAAAAAGTGCTACACAAAAAAGTGGTACACAAAGAAAAGGATTAAAAAATGCCTTAAAAATATCAATATTTTAAACAATCTTCCAGGTTTTGCCAATTCCAGCATATTTGTGGTTAAATACCAATCATTTACGAAATTTTCAATCAGATGGCCTGTCACAAAATTAATCTTGCAAGGAGATATTTAACCAGTACGACAAAGAAAAATTCAAATAAGACTTCTGAAAAATGATTGGAATATACAATTTCATTTCTATTCTTCGAAAGTTACTACAAATGTCAAAAATTGCTGTGCAATGTTTTGAAATTTTTGGAGAGGCAAATGCCCCAAATCCCCCCCCTGGTTGTGCGCCTCAGTAGAAATAAGGCATAATGCTAAATACGCTAACACTTGAATGTATAGGCAGCAAGAAAAGGCTCATGGCTTGGTAGAAATTACTGTGTGTTGCTACAAAATCTCACAGTTAAAACTACAGGCATAGCTTGTTTCTAACTAAGATCATTCGGAAATGATGAGACACTTAATTTCCAAAGGTTAACTTAATTTGGCCAAGTGTAAGCGCCACTTAGCACAGAGTTTGTTGAAGACATTGGCAACATAAAAAACTGTGAACTGGCCAATAACACAGACAATTAGCAGCAATATCAGGATAACAATGTGAAGAGTAGAGTAGGTTTGGTTACACACCAGATCAACCGCATGGATTGTTACAAGCCATTATGGACCTTATGGTCTGTTACAAGCCATATAGCACCCATAACCAGGTATATGCACGTGGCTTGGTAAATGTGCGAATTGTGCAGTGAAGCCGAAAATTTATTTGTTTTTTCTAAAAATGTAAGTCTTGTACACTATCCTCAAACCTTTCACTTTTAAAAAATCTTTGCCTTGAAAGCAGACAAGGTACACCCGTAAATATGTCGCTTTCAACTCGTTCAGGGAAACATTTTTTAAAAGTGAAAGGTTTGAGGATTTCAAGGCAGTCTTGAGGATTTTTGCCGATGTTTCGGTTTGACCTCGATGTTTGTTCGCATCTTGATGGAAATTGTGCAGTGAAGACGAAATTTTGTTTGTTTTCTTTGAAAATGTAAGTCTTGTACTCTGTCTTCAAACCTTTGACTTTTTAAAAATCGTTTCGTGAACGAGTTGAAAGCGGCATGTTTAGGGGCATACCTTGTCTGTTTTCAAAGCAGTCTTGAGGATTTTTGCCGATGTTTCGGTCTGACCTCGATGTTTGATCGCATCTAGATGGAAATTGTGCAGTGAATACGAAATTTTGTTGTTTTTTTTAATGTAAGTCTTATGCTCTTGCTTCCTATCTTTTACTTTTAAAGCAGTCTTTAAAATTTTCCGATTTCTCTTGCAAAGCATCATGCGCTTTATGTGGATCCGTTGGTTTTAATGCTGATTTTGAGTTTGAAACACTTTTTCTCTTTTTGGTTTGGTTGGTGCCGGCGGGTTCATAGTGGTGTATTTTACATAGGCACGCACTGATTTCTGAAACCATCAATGGTGGTGAAATGCTCGGTACTCCCACCGAGTGTCACTTACCCGGGTCATGTGAGGTCATCCACGTGAAACTGCGTAAGCGCGTCGCCACGCTTTCAACTCTTTTTTTTTCAAGCGTCGCCACGCTTTCAACTCTTCAGTAGCTTCATCTTTTGTGTGGCTTGTAAATAGGTGCGCTTGCGGTCATCCACGCTCTTTTCGATTTTGCAAAGGAGCGATTTCGTCACGATTTCGGGTCACGCTGAACGGACGTTAGTGTGGGGTGACGAAATCACGCTGAACCAACGTTATGGTTAGAGGGGGGTATGCGCCAGATGGCTGCAAAAGGCTGAAACTCGCTCAGCGCATGCTTCTACGGTTTTGCTTATTGTTAGCAGTATTCAAAAGAAGTTCTTCACGCCCATGATTCTTTTTCAATGAGTAATTCAATTCAGGCATATATGACACCTTCGCTATTTTTTTATCTACTTACTTTTTATCAAAAATCGTATGATATTAGAGTAAAGTAACTTTGTTAGTGCTCAAACTGCTCAGTGAGACTGATATTTTCAGTGTAGTTTTTGTGATAAACTTTAGATGAAGGAAAGTATATTTTTTTCATTTTTGAAAACCAGGTCATGCACACCCGACGATAGTGTTGTTGCGGCAGCTAGCCTTTTAATTGCGAGCCGTGGGGGAGCTAGTCTGCAGAACTTTGAGAAACGCGCCTTGACAATATTTCGCCTAGAACCTGGCCCTTACGAATCCGCACATGAACTGAACTGTAGTCTCTTGTTCCCTACAGCAATGGCAACAGAGCCAAAGGCACTCAGCAAATTCTTTGTTAGCAAATCCAACGAACAACAAACTTCAGGGGCGATTGATCGTCAACACGGTTTCTGAAACACAACAGAAACAAACTAAAGGCATTCTACCAGCGCAGCTAAAACTACCAAGACAAACTTCGTCAGATTAGCTGAACGTGCGACAAGCAATAAACAAACGGACAAACGCGCGGCTCACAAGACTGCGGCTATTTACATAGAACAACTCGCATTAGCACATGATTGTAGTTCAACTAACTGCGCTGAACTGCGAAGAGCACGGCTCTCGTAATTAAGCAGACGTGCTAAAATGACAATTAAAGAAGTAATGAGCATGCAACGTATTAATTCAACAGTTAACAAGAGAAGCACTTGGCTGCGACTATTTTCAATGAATACGTACGACTCGAAGACACAACAGCTAACTTGCACTAAGCTTTACTGTGCTAACACTTCGGCATGAACAAAAAACAAGTTTACGTACCAAAGTGGTGTTATCACCACGGCTCAGTATTTGGACTTTGCAATCAGAAAACTCGCTGTTGCGGATAGCAGAAATTTGGTCTATTTTGCGTAAAACCGAAATCTTTACAAAAGGTCTAGATTAAACCGACCTGCATTTTATCGTGCTCAGCGCGGTACTAACAGAAAAACATCTTCTTTGTTACGACTGTTCGAGACTGCAAAGCAGACGAAGGTCTATCCCAACATCCTGTTTGCAGATGCAAAAGGGCGACATGAGATAAATAAATAGTTACTCAACTCAACGTGTCCTCTAACGACCCATGCCAGGGAGTTGCAAAAAGGTTGCTACTGTAGAAGTATCAGTGCAATCCATCAAGGCAGTCCATTAATATTAGACTTTAAGGCGGCGTTCAAAGAGTGAATCACATTTTTTGGACGTACTAGAGAGTTGCACGTATTAAAATATTGATCACCGGACATGCAGCTTGAAGCGGCTAAACAAGGGTTATGACATGTGGTTGCTGTGCGCCGTTACAAGTGTGACAAAAACTGAAAGTTAGTAATCCAGGGTTAAAAATCTTTCCGTCAACGAGTTAAAAACGACATATTTACGGGTATACCTTGTCGGTTTTCAAGGCAGTCTTGAGGATTTTTGCCGATGTGTCGGTTTGACCTCGATGTTTGATCGCATCTCGATGGAAATTGTGCAGTGAAGGCGAAGTTTTATTATTTTTTATGAAAATTTAAGTCTTATGCTTTTACTTCCTATCTTTTACTTTTGAAGCAGTCTTTAAAGTTTTCCGATTTCCCTTGCAAAGCCTCGTGCGCTTTATGTGGATCCGTTGGTTTTGAATGCTAATTTTGAGTTTGAAACACTTTTTCTGTTTTGATTTGGTTGGTGCCAGTGTCGAGCGAAATTTCTGACTTCACATCATGTACGCATGCACGGAGTAATATTCTACGTACCAAATACGCTGATAAAACTGATTATTAGGGCTTAGGAATTCATGTTTAGGTAAGTATGTGGGGTTAGGGTGAGAAAAAAAATAATTGAGATCACGGACTAAGTCCGAAAATTTTCGATGGTAAAAGTTATTAATATGTTATAGATTGTTGTGGGTATCTGACATCTAAGCAAAATGTTTGAATTTACCCAACACACATCAAAAAACTAATTGCCAAACTTTATTTCTTAATTCTGAGAAGCAAAATATTTGAAAAACAATAACAGGTCAGAAATTTAAGAAAAACAAATTATTTATTACGACGGTCTATCATTTTCAATTGCAAAAAACATGAGTTTGAATTACAATAAATGAAAATAGAATTGTAAATAAATGCATTCAAAATATCTAGGTTTGCTGTCGACCAAGAATTAATTCAGCTGATGCGAGGCCCCAGCAAGGTTACAGGTGTGGGGGTGCATGACGAGGGCACTTCCCCCTGCTATTTGAAAGGGGTGGCAACGGGTGCACAGGTTCCCTTACATAGCAGTATCATAAGTAAATTCATGATTTATCATTATCAAGATCGAATTGAAACAAATTTCCTATGGTTTCTTTTATAATTTTTGGGGTCAACATTGTTGTTTGACAAAAGCAAGCATAATTGGTGCTTGCTTTTGTCAAACAACAATGTTGACCCCACTCACAAAAAAATTTGTAAGTTTCTATTGCCCTCAACTCATTTACTGCCCTCTTGCCGTGTCGCTGTTCCGGCATCCCTGGGCCCCAGGCTAATCCACTTGTGAGGCCCCGTTTACCAATGTTACGACTTGCGAGTAGGAGGAAATGATAAAAGGCCAATAAATTTACCCAAAGCCGAAAATGACGATCTAGACTTAGAGTATAAACGCTCTCCAGGTGCGCTCAATAAAAATTTATAAACCTTTACTGCAGTAAAGCGCCCCACGATCATTGCTATTTGATAATTTATCCTGTTTAGGTGTGTCACATTTTGCATTTGGGAGGGCAGACTATGACTTTAATGATGGCCTAGTTCATGGTCGAGGTCATGGTGGAACTGCCATATACTGGTCTAAAAATCTTAAAGCTTCATCTTTTTCAAATTGTGATGGCTCGATAATAGGCTTAAGAGTATTTTTTAAAAAATACATACTGCAGTAGAGCTAATACTGATGAATTT
>JGI24159J19872_10013822_pt1 | contig 10474 bp, 5 predicted proteins | sample Ectturendosymbi4_FD_19872 | JGI IMG/M metagenome (IMG submission 19872)
TTTTGCACAATTTCTTGAAAAATTGAAATTCGAAAAGGCACCTACACTGGATGTGATTTTATCGCAGATATTATCATATTTTGTCAGTAGTAGCAGCTCTCTCGTGTCTGGTGCTCCTCTTGAAAATTAGTGTGGATGTCCGGAGCCCTACCCCCTTCTTGCGCAGCCAGTAAAAGTCATCAAACATTTTACAAACTTACTCCCTACCATGTCACGCTGTAAACCAAATCTTGAGTTTTAAACGTTGAAAGGTTTATTGTGGATATAGCAAGCGAAAGTAATCGTTATGGCCAGCCCATAGCCAAGTGGTTAGTGCCTACGGTCGGTGCTGAGAGGGTAGGAATTCTACTCCAAAACGGGTCACAGCAAGACTGAATAAATCATTCTGTAGCCTTCTTGCCTGGCGCACGGTGTGGATTAAGCTGCTGAAAAGTTCTCAAGTCGGACATTTAAGATGCAGCCCTCTGTGAAGTCCGATTTTCTCGGGCTGTCTTCTAATCGGAACACATTCATGGCTGGCAAAGTGCGTGGGACCTCAGGTGTAGACAATCTCTGCATCACCCAAAATAAAGCCTTTGCCTACGAGTCATTGTGTTTGAGGTCTTGTACATTGTTCGTATCTATCTATGCGTTCTTGTATATGTGCACTGTGTTGGCGGTGCACTTGATTGACACGTGAAACGGCTCATCATCTCATCATCATCGGATAAGCTAAGTAGTAGTAGGAGGTAATTAAACATGCAACAAATTTTCGTACCGACAGTATCTTTCTCAACATATTTTTATTTGTGTTTGCAATCATCAAGAGCAACTTGTAAGCAAAAACGTTTTGAAATTACAGTACTGCTCAAAAATTAACTGCCCCGCCTCTTGTCATGGGAACACCGGCCTTTGAAGAACCGGCGTTGCGGCTTGTTTGCCTCCGTTGTGCCCTCAGGCTAAGCCAGTTCATGTGTAAATAGGTAATGTGACCTGCCCACCTCCGCAGGTGCCAATATCGAAATTTTCTTTTCCTGTGCTGCACCATTTTTACAGCTCGTGTTACACAACACAGGGGAAGTGTCGGTGGTAAGCAATCGTTACACCTAAATTATCAAGTTTCACTCTTGCCTACCCCATTTGATCTTCCTCAGGCTCCCAAAACTTTTGCCACTCTTTGATTAAAATGATTTGAGTTGTTTTGTTGGCAGTGTTTGATGTGGGTGGAGTAAGTGACTTTAGAAGCCTTCAAAAACACTGAGGTGTGGCTGATATTCTGCACGGTGCTTGGGTGAGGTTGTGGAGAATATTAATTTGTTGGTTCACTGTGATTGCATGACAATCTATCAAAGTCGCAAATAATCGCGCAGGTATAGAGCCATACGACAAATAATGAAATGAAAATCAGAACATTGCAGCGTTAGGTAGCTTTCAGTGTTAAATGCTTCTTTTAGACGTTAGAAAGTATTTAAGCGACAAATGTCTGGTTACTTTGAAAACAACTAGGAGATAAAGACGTGGTAAAAGTCTTGTGCTTAAAGCCAAATGAAAGTTATAGAAAAGATCGAAATTAACACAAAAACTCCACTTGAGATAAGAGGGTTAATCAATACAATCGTCTGCAATTTAAACTTGCGGTGCGTATGTTTGCGTTCTCAGACAACAAACTAACTTGGTATAGTATACAACCATTGATAGGCTCTTGCAAAAGGGCCCTCCCATAATTTAAAAATGGGACAAATGTTTTCGAGTTGTCTGAGGTATTTTGCAACATTGGCTCATAAATATTAATAGCTGTTTTTTGTTTGTACTATTATTGTTCTCGTTTTTTGGGCAGTCTGGTGAGACGTTCCCATTTGCTTTGCATTGTGGCTAAAGCAATTCAATGCAATATAAACCTCTTTGTATTAAATATGAGAATCTAAGATAACGCAAAAACTATTCAGCGTGTTTAATAACGAGCGGTTTTTCAAACTGCGATGGTCCAAGACAAGGAGAATGTCAAAGTGCTTTTCTTGCATGTGTGGCCTCATCAATCAAAATATTAAAGTTGATAAGGGTCCGACAATAACTTGCCGCTAAAACAATGCTTTGCACAATATTTGAACATAAATTTTACTGTAAATACACACTACAAATGTCCAAGAAAGAAAACCTTCCAGCAACTTTGTTGCTTAGACTTTGACTCAGCTGCAAACGTGGCGGGAACAGTGTACAGTGTATGTTGGTGCATTTTCTTGCCGGCCAAAGTACTGTTTTCGACTTTTTTATTATATGTTGTGACTATTTCGAATTTAGATGGTTCGGCACCTTATCGGCCAAGTTTATCTGCAACAGAAAGGAACGAACCGCTTGTTGTCGCACCAGCGGTGACTTTAACTACTTTGCACAAGTGCATTCAATGTGATTCAAACACTGTCGCAATGTCACCGTGTCTTTCACGATGTCTTCCTTTCGCGATAGCTTCATTTGTTATTTATTTCCGAATACATTTAGGCGTTTACTTTCCTGTCCAGTGCGTTCTAGTGTGTTAACCAGCGGTTCGCAGAGTTTTCAAATATCAGCGGAGGGACATTGTGTGAGTGCAATGGCAAATCGTGTCGCAGAGGGATTGTCAGACAACGCGTTGCTTGAAACACGCAGTCGACTTGCAGTGGTCTTAGATTCTTGCGTTGGTTGTTGGAAAAAATTTCTTTTCAAATTATGCGAGAAACTTTATTTAACTCTTTATGGGAAACGAAAAAATCTTCATCTGGAAAAGTGATAGCACGATCGTGCTGCGGTTTGTAACTGGACCAATTGGCACGGAGGAGTGAAGACTAAAAGGCAACCTTACGTGCGTTCTTGTAATTAAGGTACTTCCGTTGCTGTCAAGCAAATAATAGTCGACGTGGGAAAGAAAAATTAAGCCTGAAAAAATACAAAAAGCCGGAAGAAAAATATCTCGATGTGCCCAAGTTCGCGCAAAATTTTCTGATGTTTGTGATGTGATAAAACTTTTCCATATTCTTGCAGTAGAATGTTTCTGTTGTGTAGCACTAGCGGGAATTACTCTCTCTGGGAAATATAGGCCTACCTAGTGGCAATCAAGTCGGCTGTACAGCAGAGGTTTCAATCCAATACAAAATTTAGCTTCAGTGTTGCCAGATAGTTGTCACCTAGACCTGCTAAATCACGTCACGAAAAACTGCTAGATCCTACTAAAAACCATGTCCCAAATTTTCAGCTAAAATCTGCCTAAAATAGTGGAATTCTACTAAAAAAACTGCTCTTTTTGAGATGTTTAAAATGAACTCGCAAGGTTATATGTCAAATTTTGGTCTTGCACTCACTATCAATTGATCAGACAATAGGCCAACGACTTCCTGGTGCAACTGAACCACCTGGAAAAATGATGTGTTGTGGGATAAAAATATATTCTGCCAATGTAGTCTTTGAAACCCAATGCGCTCACTAAGCACAAGAAGCAAACCATTTAGGTTTCAACAAGCCATGTAGTTACTTGTTAGTATGATGCAATTTATCTGCTTGAAGCAGCTTCGCGGCGTCATAATAGAAACTCCAATGTTAATAGCAATGGTATATTTATGCATCAAAATGATTAAAGGCAGCTAGTTGTGCCTGGTTGTCCTTGTGTTGTCCAATATAAAGCGTCAGAAAGAAGGTAAAGAATTTTTTGATTAAGAAGGTCACAAGGTGTAAAAGTTTTCATCTCTAAAAGCTGTCGGAACAAGGATTTGGCCAGGAACTTTTTACCTGCTTAACCTGCTTGATGGTTTTTAAAATCCTGCTAAAAAATGAGATAACTGCAAGATTGATAATTTTACGGCTGACAGTGAAAAAAATTGCTAGATTTAGGCCAGCAAATCAGCTAAAATTGCAGCATGTCGCCATGTCATCTAGTTACAGTAAGCTACTTGTTATTATGACACAATTATATGCTTAAAGCATGTTGGTTGCGTCACAATTAAAACTCGAAATGATTGAAGCAAGTTGTACTTGGCCCTGGTGTTGACTGTTGACCATTTCAAAGCGTCGTCAAGAAGACAAAGTATTTTTTGATGAACAAGGAGGAAAAGTTAAAAGATATATCACTAAAAACTGTTTATACAATTTTCTTTTGTCAGGAATTGGTTACCTGCTAAACGATTTTCAAACTCCTGCCAGAAAACCTGCTAACTGCTAGATTGAAAAATTTCCAGCTAACAGTGAGAAAAACCTGCTAAATCTAGCAGCAAAACAGCTAAAATGGCAACACTCACCCTCTTTACACTGCACTGTTATCGGATTCGCGTTGGATTGGGAATCCCATCAATCGCTCAAGCACCAGAGATGAGCGGACTGTGAAATTTTTCAGTCCGAGTCCAGTCCTGATCCGATAAAATTCAATCCGATCCAGTCCTGATCCGCAAAATTTTTGAAAATCATCAGTCCGATCTGTCCTGATCCGCCAATGTAAAATCATTCAAATCATTCAAAAGAACTTCTGGAGCTATTTTGCCTTTAGCCAAATACGATTGGTTGAAGGCAAAATGGTTCCAGCAGTGCTTTTGCCACATGAGGCAGAATAGACACAGCCTTTCGGCATTTCCAAAATTTAACAAGGAAGTGTCTATTTGGCATCAGAAGGAAGAGCACTGCTGGAGTTATTTTGCCATTAGGAGAATCCGACTGTTTGGATTGGTCAAGTGACAAGGATGATACACTTGGATAAGCGTAAGGTCCTTGTTACATGACCTAAAACCCTAAACCAAAACCAATAAACCCAAAACCTAAACACAAAACAACTCAAAACTTAAACCCAAAACCTAAACCCAAAATCTAAACCCAAAACCTAAACCCAAAACCTGAACCCAAAACCTAAAGCCAAAACCTAAAGCCAAAACCTAAACCCACACCTTAAACCTAAACCCAAAATTCAAACCTAAACCTAAGTGTTGAACCTAAAAGCTAAACGCGAAACCTAATCCGTAAACCTAAACCCTAAAGGTAAGCCCTAAACGTAAACCCTAATTTTTTTTAAAAAAAGTACATTAAAAGCACTCTTATCAAAGGTGTAACCTCTACAAGCTAACCCAAAGGAAATGGTGAGAGTAGAACCAACGAACAATCACACAGCAGGCATAGGCCCTAACCACTCAACTAAGTTTACGTTACTACTAGAATTCAACGTTATATGTGAACAAAAATGGATACAGTACGAATTGCAAAATAGTCCCAGGAGAGTTTTTGCATTTGATGGCAAAATATACTGTATACTACCATTTCGCAAACCTGTGAAATCGGATCACAACTAAAATTTTTGATATTTTCAGAATAATCACATTAAAACAACAAAAATTTTCTCAGTCCGATCAAGTCCTGATCCGCTAATTTTCAAAAAAATTGCTGTCTGATCCAGTCCTGATCCGGCCAAAATTGGCTTCAGTCCTGTCCAGTCCGATCCAGTCCACTTTGCACTGCACTGTTATCCGATTGACGCGTGAGCGATTCGTCGCCCTTGGCTTACCTTCGTGAACGCACTTATGAACTCGATATTGGGGCGTTTTTACACTGCAAGGACTCAAAGGTTTGCTTCGTGCGCTTAGCCTATGGTATTGCGAAAGCTGGGGAAAAGCACCTTTGTGCAGTGGAAACAGCTTCCACCTTTTCATTTTCACCTATTCCCCCGATTTCGCAATACCATAGGCCAAGCGCACGCAGCAATTCTTTGAGTTNCTTGCAGCGTAAAAACGCCCCAATATCGAGTTCGCAAGTGCGTTCACGAAGGTATNCCAAGGGCGACCAATCGCTCACGCATCAATCCGATAACAGTGCAGTGTAAAGTGGGTAACTGTTTAGCTTCTACTTGAGATCAATTGTACTGTAGACCGGGAGTCTCCAAACTAAGGCCCGCGGGCCAAATCTGGCTCGCGAAACCATTTCATCCGACCCACGAAGCTATTTTATCCCGCAAAGACATTTTTTCAATAATGAAAAATAATATATTTGCGAAAGACTTGTTGATTTGGTAAAATGTACTATACCCCGAAACAATCATATTACGTAAGATGTCCGGCCCTCGAACTGCTGTGTAATAGCTTATGTGGCCCTCAGGTAAAAACGTTTGGAGACCCTGCTGTAGGCAAACAAGTTAATAAATGTAAGCATTGTTTAAGTAGCAATTGTTTTAAAAATTACCCGCAGAGCGTAAGCCCTGAATCTCAAGCATAAAAACAAACTCGAAACCTGGGAGAAATGCATGGGGAGTGAACTGGGTCAATTGCACCGTCTTATTTATTGTGTTACTCCCACGCGGCTAGCGTTTAAGAGGGGAAACAGGACAAGCATTCGTAGATCCGTCCTGCTTTGATTCGGTTATTGTTAATAACTACGTATTACTCCTCTCACTCTCCATATTTACGACGTAGGTGGCGAAAGGTTCGTTGGTATGTTATCGAACGACAATACCTCTGCTCAGAACAAGTCTTTCACTCATTAACGGGAGCTATTCCAGCATGAAATTGATGTACACGGGCAAGATTTTGCAGTTATCTAGCGTTGTAGTATTGGGCATAGACGTACACTGAAAAAGTAGCTTTAAGAGAATTCTCTATTCTTAAAATCAGCAGTAGCATTGAAAATTAAATTTTACTGGTTTCTGATCGTAGAGTTAACGTTCATCAACCGCGATTAATTGACACAAAGATTTATTTGAAGGTTTCAGCTGGATAAAAGTCGAAGCTGCCCATTAGTACACTGAAGTGGCGTCAATGAGGTTGAAAACCCAAATAGATCCCGTGCGTACACATATGACGAATTGTGAATCATTAAGAAGATTTAGGCATCAACCGTAAATGCTGTCAATTTTTACCTTCAAGAAAGGAAAAAAGGACGGATCGGTCAATGTCTGCCGCAAATGGTCTTGAAAAATAGCGTTGTTGTGACAGTTCTTATTACGCCAAATGGCTACCTAACTTCTCTAAGAAAGCAGGTCCCTTCTTGCACTGCAATGCCTTTCCCCTCAGCAACGAAGCTGTGCTTACATTTAAAACGTTGAAAAACGATCTATGTAATGCTAGCCTAGCGTAAGAGAGTCGCCTCGCAGGCCAAATCGTGTCACAATTTTCACAAAAGTACACAGAAGCCTCAATTTAAGTCAAAATGAAGGTGGATGCACACGGCACTGCGGCTGCGTGTGCGTGCCGTCATGGGAAAGTCCCCTGCCGCACCGCAGGCGCGGTGTGGGAGAGCCGTTCTGAGAGTGCCCGGCGGCTGTCAATTACTGATTGAAAGTGATTTTTTGTCCCCTACACCCTTTTCAGGGATTTTTTGGGGATTTTCGGAAAAGTATGAAAACGTGTAATTTGAACTATTTCCGTTTATTTTGGAAATCATATTTCATTCTCATTTTAACATTTATCATAGCACTCCGATTTTGTGCTACACCGCCGGTGTAGGAGGCGGGGGTGCAAATGCACCCTCAAAAGTTTTGATTTGGTGAAAATCCGGTAAAAATCTGTGGAAATCTGGACAAAATCTCTGAAAACCTTCATAAAATCTCTCAACATCTGAGCAAAAAATAGCGCCCAACTGCGACTAAATCAACATGAAGAGCTTTTCTCTGGAGGTCATCTTTTATTGAGTTTTTTTCGGGCAAGTTTGGGAGAATTTGGGAAAAAATCTTTCGCACCTCCAAAAATTTGCNTGCNCCGACGCCTGTGTGCTGCACCATCACAGATTTAGGGATTTTTGGTACTGTTCTCGGNATTTTTGGAGTTGCATTTGTGAGAGCCCTGCTGTCAANGCACACATGCAAACGGAGCTGGCGGCTGCGGGTTGTCCACTTAACATTAAATAATACTTACAAATGTCTTTAACTAGCATTACANATTTTAAAGTTCCAAATGCTACTTCCTATTAAACTCAAGAAAATTATTACTTTTGGCACAGAAAGTAGTGGTGTAGGCTAGCCAGGCAGGTTATAGAAAGAGTTGGTAATGTAAGCATAGTTGGCAACCATACAGCAAATGCAACCGGCAAATAAAAATTTTTATTCTACCTAGCCTACCTGTCTTCTCTGATCCTGGTATCCACACTTGCAATTTGCTACACCACCGCCACCAACTCTACCGTGCTACACTGGGAATGTGGAGATGCAGTAGGCTAGTGTTCAGTTTGAGAAGTTCAAACTTCTGTAAGTAGCCTACTGTAATATTTAGCACATTACCTTAACAAACAACAATTCAAAGCGTTCACAACTNTGAATCACGCACACTGTCGAAACACCGCCCTCTTCAAAGCATACCCCAGGGGTTCCCAANCTGAGGTACATTTCCCTGTCTGAAGGGGTACATTTAAGGTTGGGAATAGAANAGAAAAATATATTTATATATTATTTATTTCCAAATATTTATACATATATCAACTAATATTATTTTCAAAAATCATTTTATGCTCGTTGTTAAATATATCCGTGAATAATCATGACAAAATATTTTGTCAAAAGAAATTATAGGGATACATGTTCATCTGTCGAAATGCTGAAGAGGTACATCCTCATCTGGTGAAATGCTGAAGGGGTACATATTCATCTGTCGCAATGCTGAAGGGGTACATGGTAAAAGAAAGATTGGGAACCTCTGCACTAACCACAGGCACATTTCATCGAGCCGCGCGGTTCCAGCGGCAAAGTAGGATTTTTTCTACTTTTCCGCAGGGACCGCTGGAGCGATAACTTCACCCGCGGGCAGCCCGTAGTTGAGCACTGTGGCGCCCGCAGTTGAGCACTACGGCGCCCGCAGCATGTGTGCATTGAACAATCGCGCGGTCAGGCGCCACCGGGGCCAAAGGTACCGCTGCCGCGCCGCAGATGGCTCTGTGTGCATTGGCCTTAAGTAGGAGAGACGTCATCGCACCGATCCGCATTCGAACCTGAACCTGACCAATGACCAACATTTTCAGCATGCTCACGTAAGGCAGCCAAGACATTCCATGTCAAGATCTTTCAACAACTAAAAAGTTACGATAGATACAATTTACCAAAAAAAATTTCAACAAGCTCTTTCAGAAAAGAAGAAAAATCTTTTTGAAAGCTACTGGCTTAAAAAGATTTTTAAGTTTAACCTCCGTTTGATGGAAAGAATTTTATACATATCTTATCAGGCAGTAGGCTAGTTCGATTGGATGAAGTTTAAGGAAGAATGAAGATAGCTTTCCTATAAAAAGACTAGTTCGCTGCTCTGACTCATTCCCCTAAAACAAGGACATGAACTCTCCCAGTGCCGGATTAACAATAGTAGCAAATGTAGCAATTGGTTCCGGCGCCGCACTTTTGGGGGCCCTGCGGTCTTCTGGAATGAATCTTATTTATTACATTAAATAGAAGATTTTTTTCAGTCAAACAAGTCAGTATTTTGCTAAATTTTCCGTAAGTAGTAAAAGAAGATTTTCAATTGAACGCTGTCTCTATCCAGAAATTCTTATTTGATTTTATGTGTACAGCTACTTAACAAAAAACATGAGATTGCGGGCAGTGTTGCTATTTTAGCTGATTTGCTGCTAAATCTAGCAGGATTTTGTCACTGTTAGCTCTAAAATTTTCAATCTAGCATTGAGATGATTTTCTAGCAAGATTTTACCAACCATTTGGCAAGTGTAGCAGGTAAAAAATTCCTGATCAAAAATCTGTTTCAACATTTTTCCAAAATGAAAACTTATATACCTTAATCAGAACATATACTTCTCTTTATGACGTTTTTGATTGGGTAACAGCAAGACAATGCGCAACCAGGCCAGAACCGTCGCCAGAAAGCTTTCAATAGGGGGCTTTGCAGTTCTACGGGAAGCTTTTGCTTCGTGCGGGGAGGCTTGACATTATAAAATTAACCAAAACACCTCTTCAGGGCCGTCGCCAGGATGTCGCAGTAGGGCCAAAAATCACTTTCGGCGCAAAAGCCTTCAATGACTCAGAATTGTGTAATGAATGCTTGGCTGACCGGAACACTACTGCAATTTCGACAGGGGATACAAACAAAAACGTCACGGTTAAATTTTTGAAAAAACACCTGGCCTACGTAAACTTTACATCTTTTTCTTCGCTGTGCTCAACAGTAGCACCCAAAATATACGATTTCCTAAAAACCAAACACACTACACATATAGCCTATGTAGCGGCAGTAAGGACAAGGGCTGTAAAAGTCTCGCACACACGAGCAAAACACGTCAAGTAAACATCCCAAACGGTTGCAACTGCCAGGATCACGATTCGATTGTTACTTTTCTAGACTGGAAAGAATCGATGCAAGGAAACCGTCGCACGAAAGGATGTGAGGCTTAAACTTCCTTTATGCTGTCAATATTGAAATACGTGTTAAGAAATAAAACGCTAGAATCACCGAATAAAGTCAGGCTGAACAGAGCACAGCAAACAATTAAAAGGGTTTTGTCCTGGATTCATAACAAAATTATCTAGGATTTCATTAAAATTTGTTTGCCTAAGTTTGTCATTTTTAAT
>JGI24159J19872_10013824_pt1 | contig 10474 bp, 9 predicted proteins | sample Ectturendosymbi4_FD_19872 | JGI IMG/M metagenome (IMG submission 19872)
TGGCATTCAAACTTGACAAAAATTCCACTAATTTATAGTGTTTCGTGTTTCAATTTGGGGAGGCTTGGAGGTTTGTTTGGGGGAGCTAAGCCCACCAAAACCCCCGTGGCGAGGGGGCTGAGGTACGTCATCCAGTTACAATCATTGTGCTCCCCAAAAATATCAGCTGGTTGCGGCCCTGCACCTGCCGCTATTTGAAACAGATTTTATAGCTGTGTGCACACGGCATGCGTCTTGTGCGTTTTTAGGCGCATGCGTCTGATTTCGTAACGTCACGTCCTTTTCTGATGCGTCTGGTGTGGTCTGCGTTCGAGTAGAACCTGTTTCTATATTGTCGTATCAGACTCACTGCTTACGGTTGGGAAAGAGCGGTGATGGGATTTACTCGCTGACACTGTTTGTATTGAAGTAAAGAAAAGGATGCAGAACGTCCAACGAGCAATTGCTAACAGTTTGCAGATAGCTGAAATACACTTGGCAGATAGCTGAAATACACCTGAAACAGATCGTAAAAGCTCGAATCTGACATTGAACCTTGACGAATCCCCACGACAAGATTGAAAGCTCTCAGGCGTACAGATCTGGACTGGTGCCTGCAAAGCGTGCATATACCAGAGAAGTTGGTAACGTACATTGCGTAAATATGTTTGTACATATCACATTGAGCTGTTTTGTCCACCCAATGCAACAAGCATTAGAAGCTAGTCCTGGCACTGTCTAGGCCTACATGCAACGGGAGGCACGCCCAGCATAATGGAAAATCGAAACGCATCTCTTGCAAAAACCTCAGAGAAAAGACCCCTTTTTCACGTTGTGTGTTGCATGGACTACTAGGACACCAGAAACGCATTCGACGACGCATACGAATCTACTTCCCAACACGCATGAATCCACTCGCCAACAGAGGTGGCCATGGATCCGGAGTGCCGGAGTCGACTCCAGCAGGATTCAGCCTTTTCCTTTAGGGCCCGGACCCGGAGTCACTTTTAAATTTCTCAGTAGCAGGAATCTGCTTGGTCATCAGTAGGGCAAGTTTTTTCAATAAAGTCAATTTTATGGTAGTAAGCTTGAATGACGTGATTTTTTGCAAGAACTCTGGATAGAAATAGTAAGTTGCGTATTCTTAATTTGGTAAGTCGATAAAAAGTCAATTTTTTACCGTTAGGTCAGTATTCTTTTTATAGGGCAATGAAGTCAATTTTTTATAATTATTAGTTATTACTAATAACTCTTAAGGGCCAAGGACAGAACCTTTAAGGCCGAAAATGTACAACATCATATGATTATACACTTCAATTCGTCCACCTGGTGACTGACTTATTTCGTAATAGCACATAGACTTGTGTCGCAAGTATCGTTGAGAATTTGCGTGTTTTCGTTAAATAAGTGTTCGTTAAGAAATATCCTTTATTCAGTCTAAATTTTGTCAGATCAATAAAGCCAATTTTCTTTTAATATTTAAGTAAATTTTTTTTAGTTTTTAAGTCTATAAAAACTTGCTCTAGCCATCAATAAAAACATGGGTAAATTCCCGTTGGACCGATGGTAGCTGGAGTCTGAACAGGAGTCGGATTCTCAAATTAAAAAAATTTCCAGACCCGAATTCAAAAAGTTTGGTACAGAAGCGGAGTTGGAGTCTGAAAAAGTGACTCCGGCCACCTCTGCTCACCAACACGCATGTGTCCAACTCGCTTACGGAAAAAATTTGCACAGCAGTTGTACGTCACAGCATGATGGAGCTTGTGCTTCTCACACAGGAAAGTTGTTAACTTCTGCAAATTCAGTATGGCGTGTTTCGCACACTGGACGTTTTCCAAAGGCTTTTAATATGCTGGAAAGCCGCAACTGTTGGCAATAACTTGTTTATAAGGAAAACTTTCTCGTTGTTTAAAAATCATTCACGGAGTGCAAATAAGATTCAATGAAACCCAAACATACTGTATTTCGCGCTGGTGAGAGAATTATTCTGCTTCATTGAAAAGTTGTTATGAAATCAAATAATTGATGACACGCAGAAGTTTGACAAATATTTATAGGAGTGTACATTTGCTTGTTATACGCGTTTACTTCGTTGGGGCACGTGATGGAAGGCAGCACATCGTAGTAGGCAGCACTTTGCTTGTCACAAGGCAGCACTTCAAACATTACAAAAACCCAAACGAAACTTTGCTGTGATAACTCACTAATGTTTCAATGTTAGCGTTTTAACGTGATCAACCTGTAGGTTCACGAAGAAAAACAACAAAACTGGTTGTATATCTAATCTCGAAGGTAACATTGCATAGAAAGAAGGAAAGAGCAATGAGGTAATACATCTCAAAAAATAAACAAAGAAAAAAGACAGTAAACAGATCAGCTGAAAATTCGTCTGATCTTTGGTGTCCGGAGTGATCCGTTACTTTGACGCAACACATCGCGCGAATGAAAATCATTTGTAGTACTCGGCAGACTTTGCACTCTGCATAGTAACCGGTCCGCCTGGAACGCCGGATTGCAATATCCTCTTTCTGTACATACTTCATTCGCAGCATCCGATATTCCATCATGAAAATGTCTCCCTTCACTTGCTTTACCGTTGATCTTTTTTGAATTGTCAGATTTCGCGGGTTCATCCACGGCATGAACGATTTTTGATGCGCTGTTGATGTTCTTCTTTATTTTTTCGAAACTATCTAAGACGTTTCTCTCCCAGTTTTCGCTTCCTCTTGACGTCACCGAAGCAGTGTCGCAAGCGACCGTTGCAGGTGCAGACACGTCATCATCACAGTTTTCAAAATTTGCGTTGAAATCCGATACATCTATGGCGTAGGGTTGGGCCAAAGCAAGACGGTTGCCCTGCGATGAGGACCAAAAGCAGTCGGTTAGTTAAAATTATGGTTGCCCTGCGATGAGGACCAAAAAGCAATCGGTTCTTTATCAGCCTTGTGACCATGCACCCAGGGCCGTCGCCAGCGGGGGGGGCAGTGGTGCCCGGCCCCCCATTTGAAATCTGTGCCCTCATTACATGTTTGGCCCCCTGGTTGCTGCATACATCTTATACAGTATTTAAAAATGTGTCCCCCTCCTTCTGGTTTTTGGACCCTCTTTCTGGTTTTTGACCCCCCTGCTGCTAAATCATGGCGACGGGCCTGCATGCACCCCTGAACAAAAAGGGCTTCCTCTGAAAGCTTTCCCAAGAACATACAGGCATTTTGTCAACAAATCTAGGTCTTAAACTGTACAATCCCACCATGGAAATGAGGCACGTATGCACAGGTGTAGACCGTTATACGCAAAGCACGAGGTACCGACACGATGAGCAGAAAGTGCAAGGTAACAGACCAGCACACGCTGACCATTCAAAAGTTTCGGGCTTTGACAGCAAATGCACAACGAGGAAAGAATCGAAAGATAATTTTTTAAGCCACCACTTATTGTAAGGTCAAAATAATTGGAGTAACTTAATACCCACGAAACAATTGAGTCAAAGCTCTATCTTTCCGTTATCAGTAAGCACAGAACTTCCTCGATTTTTGAAAGACCACTTACAAGTAATGGTGGGACTTAGCAATGCTTATACATCACTTTTACGCCATTTTTTGACATAACACTCAGCATAGAAAGGCTTTTACCCCATCGCTATCGCCAACGTGACCATTTTCTCCTTTCCCCTCCCCCGTCCGCTTGTCCTTGATCTTCTTTCGCGGGAACTTATGATCGCCGTTCATGGTGGGTAGCTTCAGCTGCGTGAACGTTTGCTGCATTGAGATGGTTGTTTCCGCGCATGAAGGCCGCGCCCTGTTCGCAGGACCTGGTGACGCAGGCTGCGAGTTGCTTTGCGAATTGGGTGAGCGGACCCTGCTGCCTGAAAAGCAGCAGTAGGCTTTTCTCATAATTTCGTGGCCAGGTAGTGCCAGCGGCAAAGCTTGCGAGAAAAACACACAATTTCATGTTACGAATGTCTCGCCTACCAATTGCAAAAATAAGGTTGCATTTGCTGACTTGCAAACGGCCAAACGCCACGTGGACCCTACAACCAGGTGCCCCCTGGCAAAGAAACCCTGAATACCACAAGAATTGCATTTTGTTGAAACATTGTTATGTGCCAGAAATGGTTGTTTTTCATTGTTATTTTTTTCAATTTTCTCGTAACTTTTTTCAGTTGTTCCCACAGTTTCTTACAATTGTTCTCACATTTTTTCAGGAAACGAGGGTCTCATTGTGGGAAGAGGAGGATCATTGTGATGGAGCATCCATGTATGCCACACAACGAACTTTTATATAACACATGAGAATGTAAATAAAATCTGCAAACATAGAAATAGCCTTTGCTGCGGAACAAAAGTTTACATCAGTTTTGCAAATGTTTAGGCATGTTGTTTAGGCCCAGCTTTGGCAGCAGGTAACCAAAAACACCAGCGTTTTGAGCAACAGGGAAACTGCTCCTTTATGGCCTGTGAGGTTGACAACTTTCTTTTTGCAATAATGAGAGGACTTATTCTGTACAATGATTAAATTTATTGTTTTTGTTCATCGTAAGATGTTTACGTAACAACTGCTATTTCGTGTAAATAATTGGCAAAAATAAAAAAGTTTAAAATTAATGTAGGATTATGTCCACACGCACGAAAATTTCTTTCACTGAGTTAGCTTGTGTTTTGTGGCTGTGTAATCCAAACAGCTCGGTGGTTAGCAAAGAGTTTATACTTTCGCATAGGCGATTTATTATTTTCATACACAAATTGAAAAAGAGTCATCTTTTCAAAAATACTTTACCTGAATGCAATTTGCGATTCATAGCGCCATAATTTTGCCATGTGTAACCTTTACGTCACTATCAGCCTTGTACGTCGTGTTACCAAAGCTAACGTAAAAATATATTCACCTTGTTGATGATGGTGGCAGTGATTACTGAACGTCTGAATGATGACTCTACAAGTGTAGGTAACTATAAATTACTGTCTATCGAAAAGAATTCTTGCACAGCCAAAAAACAGACACTATAAAATCTTATTAGAGCAAGTTATTTTTAAGGTGTTTTAGGGACCCGATTCGGGTCCCTAGAACTGAAAATCGGGTCCCTAAAATCAGGGGAAGTTATCATCGGGTCTCTAGAATCAGAGAAAATCAGGTCCCTAGAATCAGAGAAATCGGGTCCCTACAGGTCCATACGGGGTACATAACATTTTCCTTAAAAAACCTGTATTGGTGTATATATTTCGCCTACTAGGTGGCACGGAAAGGTAAAAAAGATAAAATTTGATTTTCTACACAAATAATGCATCCGGGCTGTAGCCTAACTCTTTTCAACAGAAGGTCTGCAGCTTTCACATTCATGAACAGAGTTCAGTCAAAATGAGGCGTTTCTTTTCCTCATAAAACGACACCGGACAGCATGACACAAGGTCAAAGCAGCTACGTAACAATTAGCAACCGTTCGCTTACTTTGAGGACCCATGACCATCCTTTGATTGTTCTTCTCAGATCTAAAAATAACAATGTAGACTTTCGGCCCAAACATGGCAAATAAAATAACAAGGCCGTTGAGGGAAAGTCCCAGACAGTAGATGGCATCGCGGAGCACTATGTTCGTCGATGCGTTGGCCACATACGTCGACACCTGCAAGTGATGAATGTCGTGGTTAAAAGCTGTTCTTTTTGAAAATGTGCACAGGTTTTTGCCTCTTTCTCAAACACACATGCACAACCTTGCCCAGCAGCAGACGCCAACGTATAAGCTCATAAATTATTTCCACAACACCAGAATCAATTTTACAAACCGTTGAACATTTACATAACGAAAAAAGTACCAGAAGCAGAGAGTATCTTCTACGTGCAGCTCAGCGAGACTTTGCCAAATGCATTTTGGCGATTCACACAACTTCATGATTATCGAACAAGCTTGTCACCTGCGCCAGCCATATGACGAGGGTCGTGTAGACGGCAAATCCAATGTGCTTTGCTTCGTTGAAGCCTTGAGGCACTTTTCTAATTCGAAAAGCATAGACGGAACAAACCAGAAGTAGGAAAATAGGAAAAGACAACCCGATCAACAAAGCATGGCTTCGAAGCCCTTCGCAATCCAAAAAATCGACCGGAAGGTCCTGAAAAAACACTTCTGAAGTTTGCAAGTACAGTAGTTTCATCTCTTCATGCAAATTTATAGCAATAATAAGTAGTACGAAGGGTGAGTAGCAATTGGAATATTTTTGTGAAAGGTTCGTCTGGATGAGTATTTCGCAGGTGCGTGGAAGGTTTCATCTCAGGGCATACTCGGCTATAAAACCAGAACCGTCGCCAGAAAGTCGTCAATAGGGGTCTTTACGTTTGTGCGGGGGGGATTTACGTTTGTACAGGGGGCTTGACATTCAAATTTGACAAAATTCCACTAACTTATAGTATTCCATATTTCACTTTTGGTGGGATTGGAGCATTGTTTGGGGAAGCTAAGCCCGCAAAAGCCCCTCCCCTGTGGCGACGGGACGGCACAGAACACTGAAACACCGTAGATGAGACTCAGTGCTTCGCAAAAGATGGTTGTTGGTTGAGAAATAGGCTACAACATGAAGCGCGAGTTAGTTGAGACGAAGTGAGACCCTGGAGGTATTGAGATCAACAGACACAATTGCTTTGCTCGTCCCATACAATCAGTTAATTTTTTAATTGCAAAGCACTGTGAATCTCAAGCGGAACAGAAACAGAGTCAAAGTTACCTCGCTACCAGTTGCTGTTGATCTGGTTTTAGTCACACGAGGCGGTTGTAGAACAATCCAGATTCCAAGTAGAAACAGTTCGACAGAAGTCAGCAGCAGAGTGATGACGATCTTCGGAAATAAACCGCATTATGTCACCAGCAAAGGATCGCAGGTTGTATAGCAGCAGCAAAATATTTCTTTTTGTGAGAGACATTTTAAAAGTTCTAGACAAAACAATGATCGTTTGGGTCGTTTAGAAGCAACTGGAAGTTATTTTCAATTTAACAAAAAGCAAGTTGACAAAAAAAGGATTCCGAAATGAAAGAAGAAAGCAAAAAATCTAGCTGCAAAAAAAGACAAATCAAAGTTGCTCAAAACCAGTTAAATAACAATTTTCTGCGCATGTCCATGAAGTCGCTTTACTTGATGTAGCAAGCAGTTCCCCTTTAAAATGTTTTCAAAGGAAGCAATATCAAAGAAAACCAGGCACAAAATTTGTAACTCGGGGGTCAGAAATGGCGACCAGTAAGCACGACAGAGCGTGTTTACGTAACAAAGGTTTCAAAATCAAAATTTGTTACCTGCGGTGCGGGCCGAAGGAGACGCTTGAAATCTCTGTCTAGTCGCTTCCCCAATGTGTTGAAAATAAGAGAAATGCGAACCGTCTTGACCAAAAGTGCTGAATAGACCAAAGTGAAACTCAAACCAGCAGCGACTCGCCTGGGAAAATAGAAAAAGCGCCACTTTGTCTGTAATAGACGGCATTTCAAGAAGTTTAGACAGCCCGTCAAATAGCGTTTTTGCTGCGAGTCAGTCATGTGGTGAGCAAACGTGAGAGAGCAGCACATTTTAATATTGGGTGGTGGGGTTTACGTCAACGCAACACATAGACATGGGCATCGAAAGGAGGGCAGGGAGAACAAAACTTCCTGGATTTCGAAATTTGACATTCCTATCACGATTTTTGCAAAAAGGTTGTTTTCTCAGTTTCGAGTGGGAAAAATGAAATTTCACCACTTTTGACTTCCCCCTGGAAAAATCGTTTCAGCTACTTCTGGAAATTCCCTCTGTTGGCCCCCTCGAAAAAATCCTTCCGACGCCCATGCATACAGACAGCAAGATTAATAAAAACAAGCACATAATTGATTGTTTTTCTAATCTGCTGTAGGTTTCCGCGGGCCGTACAGGACCCGGCAGAGGGGTCCGCAGTTTGCTCTTCTTGTGTTGCCCAGTTTGATTACCTCATGCCGCACAGTCCAACCGTCGGACGAAAACAAAAAAAGAAGGACGAAGCGAAGCCGAAGGTGAGTCCACTCAGGATGATGGACGACAATTCTCTCCCTGATGCCCGGGTGAGAGCGGTGTCCCACGAGAATATATACGTAATGGCGGTGAGGAGCGTGAGGACCAATCCAAACAGCGCTGCTGCAGTTACAGGCCACGCCCATGACTTCTCATAGGACAGATAGGAGACCGGGACTGGAATGCATGTCTGACTGAAAAATACAAGACGCAGTGAGATGCAATTTTACTCGTGGCAGCCGAAGGTGTGGTAAGCTCTCGCAGAGCATTCAGTGTGCTGTGCTACTGATAGCTTCCTCGTACGGTACTGAACATAATATTCAAGATTTCTAGTCTGCTTGACGAGTGTTGTTCGTCTGTTTGACGAAAACTAGTCTGTTTCTCAAGACTTTTCCACAATTTACAAGTGAATGCCTTGACATCGTGAGCTTTACGGGTGATCTAATTCTGAACTTGTAACAAGCTGCACATGTTCTATTTGCAAAGATGAAGACACTACAACAAAACAAGAATGATTCGTGATTAAAAAACTCCAAAGAAAACACGACTGTTTCTAACAAGTAAAACTGCATGTATCCACGTATCAAATTTAAATTAAAGAAGCTGAGTTCGGTGTCGATCAACGGATTTTAGTAAACCGTGGTCTGACTTTAAAGGTCAAAGGACTCTCACATGTCTCACTGCTTTTTTCTCACAAAAATCGAGAATACACATTAAAAGGAAAGTTCCACTAAACCTTCTAAGCAATTCGCATGTATTCATCAAAACATTTTGAAAAAGCATTGAAAATTACCGAAGCAACTGTTTATTGATAAAAGCGTTTCAGTACTCACTTTTCAAAGTCTACAAAATGTTCTTCGCCACAAGACAGGCAACCGCTGTCCGTCGAGTTCTTCACGACAACGCTGTTTTCACTGCATTTCAGGCACACCCAGCAGCAGGTTTGAACCTTTGAAACAACAATCACATGCGCTGTATAAGCAGCCTCTTTGGACTTGACGTTGTCGCTACTGCAGCAGTCATTAGGCAAAGTATGTTCGTGGCAGTTTCGCAGTTTGCACGTTTTTCAGCATTAAAGCCAACAACGTAGTCAAGCTTCGGTGCAAATAACTTTCAGTTAACATCTACCTCTCGAAAGAGCTGGTATTCATCCTTGGCACATTCTTTTCCACACGTGGAAACCACATTTCCTCGACCGGAAGCGCCGCCATTGCTGAATTTAACTGGAAAAAATGCCAGGGGTTCACGAAATAGAAGCTGCAACTTCTTGATGTCAAGAATTCAGGACAAATATTTGGAATTGTCGAAATCTTTGCTAAGCAACATCGTATGTTTTAACAGTGGCGTAGCCAACCCAAAAATTTGGGGGGGAGCGAATAAATTTGGGGGCTAAAATGTTTGATTTTAGGCGAATAACACTATTTTGTCTAGAAAAAGGCCTCTCAAAGCAGAAAATGACTCTATTTTCTACAAATTTGGGGGTCATAACCCTTTTGCTCCCCTGGCTACGCATATGTGTTTTGATAGCCCATTCACCCATAGGCGTAGCCAGTGGGGCACCAGGGGGCCATGTCTTTCCCCAAATATTTAGCATATGAAGTCATTTTGTACTTTGAAAAGTCGAGTCCCGAACAATAATACCGTTGCTCATCTAAAGTCAAGTATTTTGGTCCCCCAAAATTCTTGGCCCCAAAAAGTTTGGGCTGGCTACCCTACTGCGTTCACCATGATACAAATAAATATTGCGTAATCTGTTTTAAAGTATAAACATTCAGACACGGCATTTAAACCAGTTATCGATGTTTTGCAAGTAATGAGGAAAAATACATGTGAAAAAAACACACATACTTTTCTGCAAATTTTTGTCAAAAGTTTCATTTGAAATACTTTTTCTCCCTTCACCCGAACAAATATGCGATTTTGCTTTTTCCCACGGCTTTGTGTTAATTTAGGTTTTACGGCGTCAAGTTACATTAAAATCTAACTCATGAACCACCGGGTCACAACTGTTCGACTTCTTCCCCATGACTATTTAATTGCGACCGACCCCAAGTCAGGACTAATTACAAAGGTTGTGGCGACCTGTTTATTATGTGCATTGGTTATTTCTTAAATATTAATCAACACTTCAAACAACTTGGCTGGAGTCGACTATCTTTAAAGCCTTGAATGAACTCCGATTCGTTTGGCTTAAAATCGGAACTGTACATGGTTGTGTTAAACGTCAGGGAGGAGTCTTTTAACTTGAAAAGGCACGCACATTATTTTCACGTCATAAAGTCATCAGAGATGGGCGAGCTCTTGAAGTAGCACATTGATCGTGAAAACTGCGGCGTACACGCAGCCTCGTTTCGCACACAAATCCATATAAGGCGCGGGAATCGCATGAACGCTTTCCTGAACATACGTTAAAACGCATTTCGTGTCGATGGCCGAGTATGGCAATTTCAAAAACAGCTGCTTTTTCCGGCAACTAACGGTCTGAAAACTTTTAAAAA
>JGI24159J19872_10013826_pt1 | contig 10474 bp, 4 predicted proteins | sample Ectturendosymbi4_FD_19872 | JGI IMG/M metagenome (IMG submission 19872)
GTCGCAAGTTTTCGGAGACAGGACTTTTTGAGTACCAGGCTTATATCGAACTCTATCTCAGTAGAAACCAGGACCTCCTCCTGGGTGCTACAAAAGCATTTGGAAGATCACAATCAAACACTCACAAACTGAAATGGGTCTTGTTTTTCCTTGTCGATTACGAGTCTTACTTTTTTTCTGCTTGTCGCCACCTTCTTCATTATTACTTTTCCTAATTTTTTGCTTTCTTTGCTTACGCATATATGGACACAACATGTTTCATCAAATATTCTTCCCTTTTTGTTTTTAGTCTCCGGTAAGACCACCGCTTGGATTTTGATACTTATTCCAGGGGGTCAAACCAACCAATTAAGGGATGTGTTGGCGGCATACCTACTGTACTTTGCAGATGTGAGCATTTAAGTATGTTATTTCGTGTAGTATTCCTGTCTAAAACTTAAAACGTATTTATACCGCATATAGCAGTCTATAATATTAATTTCATAATATGATTTCAGTGATGTTAAGGACTTTTCATTGATCACTTCACGTTTCAGTAGTGGTTTAATTATCTTAGAATATATAAAAGGCTTCAAATGTTAACTTCGTCGGCACTTGCGCGAGGCCCTCTATAGACGCGGGACCCATTTTGATAAAATAGGTCAAATAGGCTTAAAACTGGCTCTGGGTGAGAAATGCTGGCTTGCAGCCTTTATCGTGACCTGCACACTTGGTCTAGCTGTTGGACTTTTTCAGGGGTGTAGTGGGGTGGGAACGGTGTTCCCACACCTTTTTGCACTACACGGAAACATGGCTGCGATCTCACAGACGTGATAGTGACACGCAAATTCGCACTGCTAGACATAAGCCTGCAGTAAAACAGTAAGATCCATGGAAGTTCTTGTGGGCAAATCCTCACTTTATTCAAACTATTTGGTGCAATCTTCCTTTCATTTGGTGTGGGAACGGCGTTCACACACCTATTTTTTTAGCACGACACACCTGGGCTTCTTCCGTTTACACGTGCATAATGTTATTCCTTGCCTTCGTCCTTTACCAACAGAACCATCGCCGGAAGACCTTGATTTACGTTTGTGGAGGGGTCTTGACATTCTAAAATTTGATAAAAAATCCACTGATTTATAGTGTTTCATAGTTCAGTTTTAGGGTGCTTGGAAATTTGTTTGGTGGGGCTAAGCCCACCAAAGCCCCTTGCTGAAATGACTTTTCTATGACTGCAAATGTTGGTATACCGATGAACAAAGAGGACTTCTTCGAAACTTGACTGCCTACCGGTTGGCTCTTCACTCCACTTGCAGTTCAAACTTACAATCTGAATTTCTAAGTTAGCCACGCAAACACATCAACTGCACTACCCGCTTCAATAACGTCATTTTCCGGCACCATCACGTCATGTGGAAAACCAGTAGTTGCATTGAAACTGAGCAATGTTACCTTTGCAGAGTTCATCACTTCAACCGCCAAAATGTAATGTTGATAACCCCACCTAATGATCAGCTTATGGCACGTCTTGGAGATATCTCCCTGAACATAAAAAAGTAGTATGAGATGTGCCAAGAAATGTCTTTTTTAAATTTTGGTGACGGCAAGCAGCGATAAGCGAGCGCCTGAACTATGTTTCTTGCCAGGGCGGTTGAGGGAACACTCTTACCAAAGAGCACTACGGCGATTAACTCAGTTGCACGTGGATCGAACACCAAATCCTCCGATTGAGAGGCGGACTAGCTATCGCCGCTCCAACGAAATGTTCGTCGCCAATATTAGGTGTTAAGTGATGTTGTGATCAGTGGCGTAACTGACGGGGGACAAGGGGCGAGCCGCCCTCCGTGGCAAATTAGATGTAAAAACTGGGCTCCCTTTAGTTGACGTTTTGATATTTAGCGTTCTGTAGGTTGGTGTTTTTATGCGTTTTTCGGGGTGTTTTCTGTTTTATTTAGCTATTGAAGACATCCACGACATCCAGGTTTACTAGCATTTCTTAACGTTTTTCAGAGTTGGCTAATGACCCCCTTGTGTTGACCAGTGGACCCCCTGCAGGCAAGCTTTGCCCCTCCTCGGTTCAAACCTCTAATTGCGCCGCTGGTTATGATGTTGGGGCGTTCCAGAGAAACCAACGATAGGAGAAAAAGGATTAGGCTACCCTTGAATATTTGCCGTGATTTCATGGTAGGGCCTTTTTCATCAGATTTTCAAAGGAGCAACATTAACCTCGAAATACCAGATCAATAATGTTTTGTCATTTGCGGTCGAATGTCATCTCTTTTCTTTGTTCTAAGGAGTTTTGACTGGGATGGGGAAACGGCTTTTTCTGGAGAGGTAGGTGTATGGACCGGGGCGCCATTACTCCCCAAGAACGAGTGTCAAAAAAACCCTGATTTCCAGACAAACACCTGGGTAGAACATTGGATTTGACCCAGATTTTTGAGTAAACATTTCATCAAATTTACTCGCTCCACAGCCAGATGTGTTTTTTAGGGTAGTCTACCAGTCTTGGGCCTCTCAACACAAAAACTGAAACGAGTTAGACCGTTTAAAACTTTATTTCAAAGTAATAAAGAAGAGTTAGAGAATTTTAACTCCTTTCAAAATTTAATTTTTATCAACAAAGTGCCTCCCCCCCTTGCTACGCCACTGACAACAGCCAATACTATTTGTAAAACGAAGTGGAAACATTCAAACCCCAAATTTATTTTGACAATTCATAAAACATTTGTACAGCTTCGACACAGGTATTTTTTAAAGAGCCAGAAAAAATACATTTTAAAAATGCCCGATTTTTAGAAAAGTTCAATCACCCTCAAGCAAATATTTCAACGAAATTTAAAGATTTTGAGTGTGTTGAAATTTTTACCGGAAAAATACCTGCTCTCATGATATTTTGTGGTAATCAAAATCTGAATTTTTAAAAAATGATGAGGATGCTTTCCTTTTCTCCGATAGCAACCAAAATGTCGCATTCCTATCATGGTATTTAGTAGCTCTGCGTTTGTGTTGGAGTAGATGAAACCCAAATGTCGGGACACGCTATCTGATGATAATATGGAATTAACTTCATTTGAAATTGCAGTGAGTTAAAGTTTAACATCCGTTCACTGCGCAGATTTTCCGAGTAGCAAATCCATTGCGATTGATGATGTGATGCTTCTTCCTTATTCAAGTGGAACGACAGGTCTACCTAAAGGAGTCATGATCACGCACAAGAACGTTGTTTCTTGTTTGTCTATCTGCAAGTATGTCTATTAAAATCATGTGGGAGTTACGTTTTGCCAAAACACTCCTGTTGGTCTTTTAAATTTGTTTTAAAATAACGAAGTTATTTTCAAAACCGCTGACTGTGTTTGCAAAAATTGTCAAAGAAAATTTATAAAAAAATCACAAAATCGCGACTCAAGTTTTTCAGGAATCATAAAATTTAGAAGGCTTCAACTTTTTCGCAATCAAAGTGATTGATTAAGAGAGATATTTGTCGTGTGTCTTTTTGATGATGTTTCTGTACCTGTCATCAACAAAAGCAAATCTGTTCACATAAAGATGACCCGCATGGAGTTGTTTGTAACTTTGATCCATACATATTGTGATGTATTTAATGCTTGCACATTGTCTGGCTTGAGCCATGTGCCATTCAGTTTTTACTATTTGTTTATATTCATTTTGCTGAAAGTGTATTTTCTGTACGTTCTTCATTTCTAAAGCATTCAGTGCAGTCACCGCTAAACTTGGAATTTAATTGTTTTTACTTCTATCTTTACGTTGATTTTTAGTTTGAATTAGACCTTCTTCAAACACTTATTGTTTTAACCCTTGAATGTAGACCAGGGGTGTCAAACTCGTGTCAGTTCAGGGGCTACTTCACGCAAGTTTGATCTCAAGCGGGCCGGATCAATGTAATCACTGTATAACAACCTGGTTATAAATATTGACAACTTCCAACTGTTTTCACAACTTTAATGCAAAAAGTTCAAGCTTATCTGAAAATGATAATTAGCACACAAAGTTTTCAATTTCCCCACGTGAATCAAAAAAACGCCTTAGACTGTCAAACTGACGGTGATTAAGACCTCTGGTTCGGATGAAATAACTCTCCGGACAACCACTTGCATGACGTGATCAATTGTTAACGACTTGCAAGACAATGCCTCCTGGTGCGAAATACAGCCAAATGTCTAAAATTCACGTCATCCACTTACAACCTGTACTTTTTCTCTAAATTTTGTCGCAACACCCGCTTGTTTACCGATCATTGATGGCGCGCTATCTGTGGTAATGCAGACAGCACGGGGCTAGTCTACTCCGACCCTGTTCAGTACTCCAACGAGAGAGTTGAAAATACCATTGGCTGTTGTAGTATCCATCATAGGCACCAACCCCAAGAATTCCTCAATGACAAAGTCTCAACATGACAAATAAATATGGCTAGTTGTGCAACGTCCGAAATGTCCGTGCTTGACTTGACTTTGTTCTTCAGTTGGATGTCTAAATTCGCAAAAATGTCCGAAATCCTCTCTGCTAAGTGTTTCTCGTCAGGCTAATATTAGCAAAAACTTTAGCTTTTCAGAACACACGATTTCTGCAGCCTTTAGGGTGCACGTCTTCACGAACTCACACTCAGAGTATGGCTTTGATGCTAACACTATGTCATTAGCAATATTGTAGCTAGCCTTCACAGCTGCTGCACTTATATCTCGGCTACTGGTGAAAACGTACTGCTGTTTTTTCAAGCCTGCTATCAATTCCTCTACCTTCTCTCGTCTCGGTTGCCCTTGCAAGCCACGGTATCTTTCGGCATGATTAGTCTCATAGTGACGTCGGTTGTTATATTTTTTCACCACTGAAACCTGCTGTGGACACACCAAACATATACAGGTATCGCATTCACCTCCGTAAAAAATAGGAAACAGACCAACTGTCTTGGAAAACTCTGCATTCTTTATCAACTTTTCTCTGTTTCGATAAAGGCATTTTGGAAACGAGGCTGCCACAGAATAGAGAATAAAGGCTAAACTGAGCAATTTTGGAAGACAAAAGCCCGAGTGCAAGCGTAGAATAGTTCTGCAACTCAAAATCTGTCCTTATTATGCCACAATACAATTTCCTTGTCTCTTATTTTCGCAAAAAAACTACAAAAATGTCCTCCCCGTTTTCACTCCAGGTTAACATATTTGAAGCATGAAGTTGCTTGAGTCGTTGGTTTTAGTTAACATTTCTGTGTATTTTTTAACACTAGAACTCCGGCGATGTCGATTTCGACATTTTTTATAATTCAGTGCGCTATTTGCTGCAGTTACTGCTTTTCACCGATTCTCAAATTTTACCCTGTCGAACAGAATTCTGTGCAGTTTATTTTTCGGTCAATAATTGGAATAGAATTTTACGTAGCAAATTTTAGTTAGAGTTGTACCTAGAACTCCGAAGGTTTCGAGATCGACATCGCTGGAACCCAAAGTATATTTTTTCCCTGAGTTCTAGTGTTAAACTTTATCAACAGTAAGTTCAAACCGGTGTGAACATGCAAAAGGAAATATGCAGAAAACGGAAAAATTTCACGTGAGAAAAACAGAGGAAAAATATAAAATATAAGCAATTGCGTTAAGGTTACAAGTAATTGAAATCTAGTCACCAGTTAATGGAAGTATGACTGGATATACTTCTCAAGCAAACAAAGACGTTTTTACTTTGCAAAATCATCCCGCGGGCCGGATCCAACATCGCAACGGGCCGGTTTTGGCCCGCTCGCTGTATGTTTGACACTCCTGAATTAGACCTTCCTGAATCATTTTTAATCGTTAACATACAAATGCGACGTTGTTCTATCATGAACCGGGTGATTAGTTCGGGTTTTTTTTTCAATGCCCCTTTTCCTTCGAAAGTGCGTTTGAACTAGTTAATTGATTTTGTTTGATGATGATGTATTTTTTGTCTGCAGACACGAAGTCTATATTACAAACACACATTTTCTGCACAACGCAGGTTGATGAAAACGTACAGAACAGAATGTTTTACAACGGCGTTGGAGGCTGAATCACAGGGTTACAGACACATTCTTAACACTATTTTTCGCTAACCCATTTCACTTGGCACAACACTAATGAAAGAGATAGGACGCTAATTCTAAATTGGTCGAAGCCAGGTTAAGTACCAATGTGTTGTGTCATGATACACCTTCAAAGGAACAAACACTGCAATGTACGAGCACTCAGTCGCAAAGTAAAATGCGGTTGCAGTGTTCAAAGAATAAGAACGAATGTAAACAATCAGACTGAATCAAAGCACGCAACCATACGTTGTTAGACCTTGTGCATCTTTCGGGAAACAAATACTCGTTTTTTGTTAGTAATGCTTCAAATGTAGGAATTTTACATTGAACCTTCACTGAAGGTTACATTGAATAATGTTACGTTGAAGCTTCAAATGCAGGAATGTTACATTGTTTGTATTCAATCTTCCATTTTCTTTCTAAAGTGCGTTCATCCTTTAACGACCGCGCGGGCCTATATATTGGCCCGTACTTTTTTGGTTATAACTCGCCAGCCCCTATAGTTAGAGCGTTGTTCAAACCCTTTACGGATACGGCAAGTCTTCTAGGTTTGATTAAAAAAAACTTTTTTTGATTTGAGTGAGGGGTTCGCCTGGCAGGAGCTCGCGAAGTGGGGGTGTTTTTGGATTTTTGACCAACTTTGACTGCCCTAGACGCCAATCCAATGGGCCAAAATTTTGGATCAATTTTGTATGGAAACTAGATAATCTCCCGCGTCGATAGAGCCCTTAACTGACCTTCTAGCGTGTCTGGAACCAATGTTATGGCCCAAAAACTCAATTTTACCCCAAAAATCAGAAAATACATGAGTTTCCCGCTGGCGGGTACTGTAGCTTGCGATAACTCCCCGCTAGAATATGCTAACGAGCTATTCGGCCCTCGAAAGACCCTTGAAGTCTTCTGGTTTGCATTGAAAAAAAAACATTTTAGATTTGGTTGCGGGGTTTTCGGTGGGTGGGGTTAGAAAAAGGGTAGATTTTGATTTTTTTGGTTGTTCTTTTATGACGTCATCACACCAGCAAAGGGCCAAAATTGTGGCTCAAAATTTGGTTGTATTCTAGGCTGGAATATAAAGCTGTAGAGGCCTAGATCGACTTCCTAGCGTTTCTGGTGCCAAAGTTAGGGCCAGAAAACCCCAAATTGTTGAGGACATTGCTGAGTAAATTCAAGGCAAGTCTCTAATTAAAATCTGGAAGATTGAACATAACTTTTGAACCAGAAATGCTAGAAAGTCCATCAAACCCTCTAAAGGCTCGTATTGAAGCCTAGAATCCAAAAAAAACTTTGAGTCACAAAATCTGATGGATTGTTCGACTCCCCGGATTTGACGTCATTATCCAAATGTAAACAAATATGCATAAACATCCTCTCAATATGTGAACATCAACGGAAAACCCGAGATTTCAGGCTGAAAATTTTTTTTTTCCAGTCTAGACTGCTAGTCTTCACGAATCTTTAGAGGGTTGGAACAGCTCTCTAGCTTATTCTAACGGCGAGTTATAGCCATATACACAAGGGGTGTTATTCCACCCTGGTTACCTTTTATAGGGGTAGAAAATGTGACTACTTTTTGGTTTTTGTGGCATAATTTTTGATCCACATATGTTAGAAAGCCAATCAAGGGCTCTAAAAACTCGTAGGATAGCCTAGTTTCGCACAAATGCTTGGGCCAAAATGTGGGCCACTCGATGGGGGTCAAGGGCCGGGTAAAGTAGGCTATAAAAACGCTAAAACACCCCCACTTGTGACGTCCCCCCAAGAGAACCCCAAACCCAAAACTGAAAAATTTTTTTGACTCGGAACTACTAGACTTGCTGAATTCGTAGAGGGTTTGAACACCTTTCTAGCTGCAGCAGCTGGTGAATTATGGCCAAAAAAGTACGGGCCAATATATTGGCCCGCGCGGTCGTTAAAGGGTTTCATAGACGGAAAAGCTTCACTAATCCTTTGCATGATCGAAAATGATAGAACTTGATTATTGTTGAATCAGTTAACAGTCTTACAACCAAATGCGCAGAGTTTCATTGCTTACGTCTCGCTTGGATGTTAACTACCTGGTTGTGCCGATGTTTCACATCTATGGAGCGCTGGGATCAATGGTCAATCTTGTTCAAGGAGTTAAGATCATTTTAGAAAATCGATTCGACTTGATCAGTTTGTTTCAGCAAATTGAAAAACACAAGGTAAGATTGATCATCCTAGATGTTCTTTCTAAGAAGACACAGTTATGTTGTTTTTTTTGTAAAAAGTAAAAAAGAACCTTGGGCAAGTTGCTCGCTTGTTTTCAAGCTCAGGGAACTCTAATAACTACAGCATGGACTTGTCTTACAAAAATATTATTTCAGGTAACAACTTTCAGCGCGGTTCCGCCTATTCTCGTTGCAATCGACAAACTCCCACTTTCTCAGCAGTTTGATATTTCTTCCTTGCGAGAGATCGGATCAGGCGCAGCTCCTCTCCCAGATGGTGTAGCTGAGTCAGTGCAAGAAAAATACAATGTCCAAATATCGGAAGGTTCGAGTCTTAACAACACGCCGTTTCGGGTCTACAACGAGTAAATTTGTTTAAAGTTTTTTGGCAGAGTAGCCATGTAATTTCGTATTAATTTCGCATTTCAGCAAGGCTAAAGGAAAAAAATGCTTGCTCAAGTCTGATTACTTTTTTCAAATGACCTTCCAAATTAATAAAGCAACAATTGGTAAAAAATCATGGAACACCGAAGATTTTTCTTGTGCAAAATACTTTGATACTTCAGGTGCCCTTCAAGTACTGATCATCGTCTGTTGTAGGTGGAGTCATAACAGCAATCAGTGAAATGATAGATTTATTTCAAAACAGACATAAGTTATGGTAAAAACACTAACAACCTGTGTTATTGGTTGTTCAAAACATATCGATGAACACTCTGCACAATAAATTCATAGTGCTACCAAGCGGAACAGGACTTTTCGTTCTGGCCGATTCGGTCTGGTTGTGTCGGTCTGAGCCGTTTCAGTCATGGGACTTTTCGTTCTTGGTCGTTTCGGTCTCTAGACATTTCGGTCAGACTATGAAATCTTGCAGAAATCTTACATGCTAACTTTTTAATGCAAACGTACTTAAATCAAAGAACGGTTTTATTTGAAAAAACTACAAACATGGTCCAAGATCCAACAGTTAATCGGGGGGTCATGGCCCATCCAGGCCTCCCCATAGAATCGCCACTGGGTATAACACCGGCTAGCTTGACATTTCACCTGTCAGACTGTTTTGTCACTTCGCTGCAACATCAAAGGGAGTTGGTGTAACACCAGCTAGTGTGACATTTCGCCTGCCTGTATAATCATTTAAATCAGGGGTTCTCAATCTCTCTCTGGTTAAGTAGCCTCGAGTCATAAAACAGTCAACCCGAACCCCAAGTAAGCTGACTCTAAATTAAGGGGAAATATATTGACTAACAGTTAGTAACTAACAATTTTAAATGGCAGTACGAAGGATATTAACAAAAGTATTTATTTCAAACACTTTATACTGAACATTAGTGTGAAGGCTGCGTCTGTTTGTTGCAAATAAGTTTTAAAAATAGCAATACATGAAAATCAACTGACATCCAAGTACCCCTGGAAATCTTCCCGTGAAACCCTGGGGGTTCGTGAAACACGGTTCAGAACCACTGATTTAAATAAATAAATATAATCAGTTGTTTATGTACAGAAACGTCGCGACCAAATTGCCACCAGACCGAAACTGCCAGACCAAAATATCCCGTGACCGAAACGCCCCAACCCAATCGGCCTGACCGAATCGGCCAGACCGAAAAGTCGAGTATCATTTCCAAGTGCTAGACATTTCCATGGATACACATTTTCAATGAGTATAGCCCACTGCAGTCGAAGAAAATTTTCAATTTGAGCGATTAAAACTCTTTTAAAGCTGTAAATAGCTTGGTTTGAATTCATGCAAAATTTCAAAGCTAAATTATCAAAAAACACCCAAACAAAACAAGCACAACAGATATTCTTACAAGACAATTTCTATTACTTTTTCCAACTATAAGATAACAGCTAAAAGGTAGATCAACATCGCAAGTTGAACGTAGCATGATTGCAACTTTAGATTCTTCACGCTTGGCCAGCAACCGAATAAGCTACATGTGAAAAATGTTAATCATTTACGCAATCACTTGAAGGTATTCTCAGGCTTGTCCATAGGAATGTCATTCCTATGGGAATCCCATGGGAAACATCCCATGGGATGTGACAGCACACATTTGTATATTTTCCCATGACAGAGTAGCCATGTCATAGCAACTTCAGAAATAGAATGAGAGTGTCAGAATGATAATTGAATTGTCATACTGAGACTATACTTCTGAATTTTAAAGTCAATAAATTTTGTCGTTTTGCATGTCTCTTTGTACATGTAGTCCTATTTAGTAGATACTGAACCTAAACTTTCATA
>JGI24159J19872_10013829_pt1 | contig 10472 bp, 10 predicted proteins | sample Ectturendosymbi4_FD_19872 | JGI IMG/M metagenome (IMG submission 19872)
TTTTGGCAAGGCTTTATTAATTGGTTATCATAACGAACAGTTACGAAAGCTTGCCTGTTCGTTCTTCATCGCTTTTCATGTTAGAACCGCGTTTTAAAACTGTATCTATATTCATCTTCCTGGAGAAGTTGAATGCATTGGGAAAAATATGTAAACCAGCATAAGCTTATTTTCTGCAAAATGGCACTGAATGAAGTAAAAAGAACTGCGAGAAGCTTTCCAGGAAATATTCTTTGTGTGATGTGCACTCAGGCCCGGCCTCAAGCCGATGCAACCGATGCAGTTGCACTGGGCCCCGCGCCATAGTGTTTAGGTAGATTGTTCATTTTTTCCAGATGCCACTTGCGCTCGAGAATTCAGTAGAAACGGTTTATAAATCTCATTATTAACAAACAACGTTCTCGTTAAAACTAGCCATGAATTTCCTCTATTGTCGGAGGTTAGCAAACGCGTTCAATTCTCGTCCTAAGGCTTTATATGTGCTCCCTACCATGGTCGTATAACACGGTTGACTGAGCACGATAACGTCATAAAACAACTGCTCAGAGGGGCCCCGCGCCTAGGTCTTGCATTGGGCCCCGCATCTGCTTGGACCGGCCCTGTGTGTACCTTGATTCGTTGCTTCAACTGACTCACTGATTTGATTTTTAACAGTTCGTCTACTCATATTCCGTCCGTTTTGTTTTCTCTATTTGGCAAGGTAGCAAGCAGTCTGTTGCCAAAATTGGTAAAAAACAAACTTTTCGTATGTTTTCATTGTCGGTGTTTATTGAGCATTGATTTACTGAAAACTTTGTCTACTTATTTTTTCCAGGAGTTTAGTGAAACCGGTGTGAAAACTGTGATTCAATCTAACAAGAATTTTAAAATGTCGGAGACTCCAGCGCGAATGAGCAGCGAAACGTTCGAAGCAATAAAAGCAGGCACAAAGCCTCTCNACAGCATCCAAGCGGCTCACGAAGAAGTTGATAAAAAAGANCCAGAGCATTCTCCCCTGGACGCTGACAGCGGAATATTCAGCGTCAGAAACTCGTGCGATTCTCCGGCNAATACCATGAACTATTACGTTCGAGAACAACAGAACATTAAGCCAAGCTATACACAGGTAAATCGTCTGGTCAGTAGCCTCGCTGCAAATAAACAAGATCAAGTTTGCATAGCCCACAACAGTTTTGCATATTCGTGAGCAGCCAAGGTGATGATGGTCTAACTCCAGCTTTTTTAAAATCATCCTTGTAAAAATGTGGGTGTTGCAGGACCAACTCTCGAACGAAAATGATGACTGAAAAGCTTAGCTACAATTGCGATGTTCGAGCAAAAATTGCTCACAAATTTGGCAGAAGAGCAGAAAGATTTTTTCGTTTGGACTTACAAACTGAAAGTGGAAACTGGTGCAATATCTGTATACTGTATTTATCTACTGATGTGCGCAATAACTAGATGACCGAAAAATACATATTTTGCCACGAAATTTTACTCACATAGCTTTCCTCACCCATTCACATCGCTTGAAGGAACAAAGTACAAAATCGGCGTTTCACGCTCACCTTCAAAATTTCAAAACTCTTCTGAGCCTTTGAAATTTTCGATGACGTAGTCTTTATTGTCTTTAAAAAGTGTCTTACAAGCCATCGGCAAGAAGGTACAGCGACCAACATCCAGTATTTCGTGCATCACAATTTATTGCAACTTGTATCGGTTGCTGACAAGGGTTCCCTGGCAAAACAGATCTGTTCATTTCATACCACGCAAAACAGACCACTCAAACAGACCACATTCATAACAGACGCGTTCATAACAAATCGCGTTCATAACAGACCATATTTCGTAACAGACCCGTTCATAACAGACAACCTTCAAAACGGGTTAATTGTGAATGTGGTGTGTTATGAACGTGGTCTGTTATGAACGTGGTCTGTTATGAATGTGGTTTGTTATGAATGTGGTTTGTCATAAACTGGTCTGCCATGAACGTAGTCTGTTATGAACATGGTGTGTTTCGAGTGGTCTCTTATAAACAGGTATGTTTAGAACGAAAACCGTTGACAACAGGCAGATTAAATCTTTGAAAATTTGGCATGTGCACTTGGGTATGGCCTCTATCACAGTTTAGGGGTTTTATGTAGGTCTTTATTTAAATCAAAAGCTTTTTCAGGCAAGAAAGTGTTGGTGTTATTGCTCCCAATGTAAAACATTTTTCATGTAAGGTTATCGTATGGATGACACCCCAGGCATGCTTGGAAACTTGCATAGAGTATAATTGCATTTCAGATATTGCAAGGCAGCTACCCTCGTCATCTTCAATCTCCTGTCGAAAGACCTTACGAAAAGAATTTGCCTTATTACCTCAATGGAGCGGCTGGTCAGCCCGTTTCATCGGACAGGGTCTCTCCCTCTCGCAGCTATCCGGGTCTTGGTAACGTCGAGCTCTATGCTGCGGCTAATGCCCGCAAAGCCGCGCAAAACGAACCGGCAACAATGATCCCCTATTATTTGTTTCGCCGAGAGAACAATGGATCGAATCGAATGAGGCGGAGCGAAAAACCGATCTATGTTCACACATCAGAAATTAATTTTCGTTAATCACAATGCGTAGAAATCTACTTTTGCGTGATGAACGGTTCAGTTTGATTGCACTTTTGTTTATGGGTTAGAAACAGGCCCGTAACCAAGGGGGACGCGGGAGGGGATTTTTCGGCCCCCCTGGAAAAATGTGTTGGACATAGTTTAAAAACATTGGACATAGTTCAAAAAATTTGGGCACCTCTCGGAAAACTCTTCGCCCCTCCTGGTGTCCCAAGCTGGTTACGGTCCTGGTTAAAAGGTTATTCAGTTTTCCTGCTTTCAAATATTTTTCTATCCCTTCTCATTTTTTGCGGTCATTANGTCAAAGCTTATAATCTCGTGTAGAAAAATATGTATTTTTGGGACGAAGAACAAACCATCTGCATTAGCATATAACGCCACTCAGAAATGCCAAAGACAGAAAATAGATCAGTGAGCTTCCGGAAACGAATTTCCGAACATCTTCAAAAACGAGACCCAAAATGAATTTCACGCAGTAACAACCACCCTAATGTAACAGCGACAAACGATGCAATGATTGCTGAATTTGAAGATCCAGCAAAACTTAAGCGAGGCGATATTGAGCTTTGACAAAGTTTCAAAAGCCATTAGGCTAAGCGGCGAATTGTATCTTTGCTCTTTCAGTTGTATAGAAATAATAAAGTTAACAAGACTGTCTTTGTAAATGCTCTGGTAGGCTGTAGAACCATTGTCCTGATTGCTTTGCATCTGTACGCACTTCTAATTTTGGCGTCGTTTTTCTAGTGTTGTTGTTACGTTTCAGTTCTGCTTCACCTTTTTTTGTTCATCCGAAAAGTAGCAGGGAAAGCCATTTTTACTTGCGAAATGTATTGGTTTGGATGTATGAGTTCAAATGCATTAAAATAATTATCTTCGTAGTAATGTATCGTGTCATTGTGTACAATGGCTACCTGCTCCGTAGGCAAGGCCGGCATACTGTATAAAGAAGCTGCACTGTTTATCTGCAAACTGATCGATCTGTCTTGTATAGCCTTCAGCATCGTGAAGCCCGAAAACATGAAACAGTTTGCTATTAATTTATTCACCAGTACTTTTACGACTTCCATTTCTTTTACCAAGTATTTACACTGCGTTTCGAGATGCGGNCATATTTACAATGAAATGTTAATGATTTTGAAACACTTTACCCGGTGCCTAAATCATGGCCGCAACCAACGGATAGCTNCGNTGCTGGGNGCCCATTTGCACTTGTTAACCCNTTACGTGGCGAGTTTTTCGTATTTTATCACTTATAGTGCCACCCTCGATTTTTTTGTTAGCCCCCCTCAGGNAAACCCTGACGATGAGCTTTTATTTGGAAACAGAGAAAAAAGTTTGATTTCACGTTAGTTTTAAAACGCTGCGTTTTTGTTTAGTGTGTGTACAAAAACGTTTTGAAGAGCAGGTTGTGAACTTGGAATGGTACCTTGCAGTAACGTCCACAATGGCAGCTTCCCTGAACTGAACCAGTGTCACTGCAGATAAATACACTTGGCAGCGTTATTTTAACTTTGCTGCAAATCCGTCAGTGGTGAGACCAGACCTTGCAAGACGCTGCAGCAACAAAGAAAATCAGCCGACTTACTTCAGCAGTTCAANTCGCCTCTAAACAATCGGCATGACTGTTGTGAATGCTGTAAAAACAAACGCGTTAAGACGTTTTTGAGTTACTGTCATTGGTCGTTTCTGTTGCTGTCGGCCGTGGTTACTTTTTGTATGAATTACTTTTGATCTCTAGTTGAAACCATGTCTTAAAGTCGTTTGTTTTAGAGATTTTGCTTCAGCTTCGCGGTATGATTCACAGTCACGAATGTACGTATAAACCCAAGCATAAGAAGTGATGAATACATCAAATTTGTCTCCTTCAGGAACACCATCGATTCCTTCGATGCAAATTTGAAAGCATCGTTTCTACTGTCGCCTGTTCTGAGACCTTCCGGAGAGTTGGCATCAGCATACACTTGAGGTTTCACGTACCTCACCATATTACGCTTGTATTAAAACGTTTCTGAATAAATTGAAATATAAGTGTACTTCTATATTCAAGCTCAAGCTCAGTACAACTACGCTCCACAACACAGCGAATGACAAATGACGATCATCCAATCGAAGAACATGCATATTTAACCACAAAAATATGTACGTCGGACAAGCAATGTCAAATAATCAGCGTGCACAAAGCATTCAACGAATCTCCGAGGGTATATCACCTTCTTCACCCCTCCGCAAACTTCATGCAATTGAACCGACATCTCTGCGCGCTGCACCTACGATTCAAGCGGTTGCTACAAGTTCAGTGCTCAACGAATGCCAAAAGTGGGCAGTTAGAATTTCACTCTGCGATGAGTTTATATCCCTTTCAGGCCAACTCTGGGCTGGTTCATCATTCGAAGCACTTGGCTTGGAACTCCCAGTGGCACTTCGACCGTCACCATCGTTGGTAGTTTCCAATTCGCCCACAAGTGGCTCAGGGATAGTTGCTGTCAGCGTTAAGTCACGGGAACACCCAGTGGTTTCATGGCCATCACGACCCGTGGTTCCCGTAGAACAGTGGTTCTCAAAATTTTTGAGATCGCGTACCACCTGATGTTTTTTTAATGTTGGAGTGTACACCCTTTGGTTTCAAATGCACTTAACATTAATATAGCAAATAAACGAATTAGCAACATTAGCATAACACAAGAACGAATTATAACACAGAAACGAATTAACAAAGCTTTTCGAATGTGACAGGAAAGCTGCTCGCGTACCACCTGAAAAGCCCTCGCGTAGCACTAGTGGTACGCGTACCACAGTTTGAGAACCACTGCCGTGGAAGGATAGGAGTCAAATCACGGGAAGACACTGTAATTTCAGAACCATCTGGGTACCTAACAACACAATAGTTGAGATTTTCTTTTTCCAGCTCAATTTCATCCACCAGACGGTCGTACGTGTTGCGAACATGATGTTTAAAAATACTGTGTCAGATTCGTCAGCGCGCAACATCGGAGCAGACATTGCAAACGACGACCGCCTTGAGAGTTTCAATAACGCTCGTGCGATGTTTCATTGGTTGCAGTGCACACCCATAGCAAAGACCTCAGCGAATGCAAATCTCGGGGAAGGTTCGATTCCCGCAGAGAAACATATATCCCGTAAGTGCTTTTAAAGCATTCCAAATAATACCGTTGTAACGTTGGCACCAAGGCCCCGACATGGGGGGACCGGGGGAAATGCCCCGGGGCACTTTTCGGAGGGGCGGCACTTTTGGTGAAAAGAAGGAATAGCTAATGGTCTTTCACGAATGAACCTGAAGTTATATTTAGGTTTAGGTTTTACGTTTTGGTTAATGTTGGACCTACCATACCCCGGTTTAGCCGGGACTGTCCCGGTTACCAAAATGTCCCAGATTTTCACTTAAGTGAAATTTTCTAAATTAACTCCAGCCTGACGATACATTGTTATGAAATAATTCTGTCCTGAAAGGCTTGACTTTGCTTTAACCCGTGACTTGCAGGGGCGGCACTTTTCGACTAGCCCCGGGGCGGCACTTCCCCATGTCGGGGCCCTGGTTGGCACTGTGAGTTCCCGATCATGCAGAGAAGCAAACCTTGTCGTCTGTCGAAATACTCTCCGCAACGAACTGTTTAATTTCTTTCGACGCAAAGCATTTAGTGTTCTCCATATGCACAGCGGCGGTAAAACCGTTGTGTTAAACAATGTTTTCAAACATGAAATATCAGTTTGCGAATTAGCGTCATTCATCATCATGGCCCATCCCGTCATTGTCGACGATGAGCTCGGCGCTTCTCCATTTCTTGCGTAGCTTGTGGCTGACAATGAATAACCATAAGTCAGAGAGGCACNCCATCTGTTGCGATCGGCAGCAAGTGNTTCCCAAGACTGTGGAGAGATGTGCAAGCTCGCCATGTCACGCTTGATGACGTCTTTACAGCGCAGTTTGGGTCTGCCAGTCCTACGAGTCGCGTTATAGAACTCACCGTAGAGGATATCCTTGGGCAGGCGACCACCTTCCATACGATGGACGTGGCCTAGCCAGCGCAGACGTCTCTGCCTTATGATAGTAATGAGGTCATATGAACCGGTGAGATGCAGGATGGTAGAGTTGGGTACATGATCCCTTCATGAGACACCAAGAATGGAGCGAAGACATCTTAAATAAAATGCATTGAGCCGGTTTTCTTGGCGGCGGTGTGTGCACCACGTCTCGCTGCTGTATAACAGAACACTCAGGATGTAAGCGGTGAAGACCTTGATTTCAGTTTGATTGCGAGGTGGTGATTTTTCCAAACCCGAGAACAAAGTCGCCCGAAGTTAGTCGAAGCCTTTCCAATTCGTTGGTTGATTTCGTCGTCCAAATTGTGCGAAGAGTCGACAACAGATCCCAGATAAGAGAATTTGTCAACAACATTAAGCGGTGAACCGTTGACGAGAATGCCTGGTGGAATGGATGTACCGCGTGGCATTACGACTGTTTTTTCTTCAAGTTGATGGTCATACTGAAGTCATTGCAAGTCTTAGCGAAACGTTCACACAGGTTTTGCAAGTGCATCTCAGAGTGAGCAACTAGGGCAGCGTCATTGGCGTTCAGCAATTCACGAATCAGTACACGGGAAAGGTTAAACAACCCGCCGGTGCTACGAGTGTGGAGCATGATTCCACCCTCCTCTGGGAAAGTTTTTCTCAAAAATTTGTTGGAAAATCAAAATTTGGTCTGTGGGGTTACAGTCATGACGAAAACCGTAGTGGGTATCATGCAGCTCTAGTTCATTTATTTTGAGGCATCTTTCTTCAAGGCACTTGGTATACTCTTTTCTAAGGAGCCCATGGACAATATGCCCCAGTATTTGCTGCATTCACTTCTGTCTTCCTTTTTGTGTATGGAAATAATTGTTTGTCCAATTACAGAACACACAAAAGCAGGCAAGTCATACGGTAACTTACAATAACTGATGGGTAACGACAACTTCACGACGATCTGCAGAAAACGCAAATACGTAGTGAACTCGCTGTACCGGCTGTCATGGCCTTCCGTCCGACCATCTGGCCATATTTACTCCGTAATGCAATTAGCAAGCGCGGCGCCCACAACAATGATTGACATGCTTTAAAGGTACGAGTCCACCAACATCCCCTTTCTCAACAAAAGTTACGTCACGTAATCTCGAAAACGCTGTGGGGTTTTAATAATTCTCGTGCGAGCCCGGCGTAACCCAGCCTGACTATTTTCAAGACTCGAGGTCGCACTAGGTGCACAAGGCACTGGTACGTTCGGTACATGAAGATCCCAAACGCAATCATACATTAGCGTTTCTTCAGAAGTAGTGCGCAGAAACGATCGGTTACGAACACCATTTACTTCTACAACATACGATCGAGGTACAACCATTTTGATACACTTCCCAAGCAACCATCGTTTGTTGCCCGAATGGTACATTCGTATCAGTTCACCAGGAATCAGCTCCCGTAACGGCTTCGAAGTGCGATCATAGAAGCGTTTTATGCGATTGTACTTCTTGTCAATCAAACAATGGTCAATCACTTTCGGTTTAAGCAGAGAACTGTTTACTGGTAGAAGAGATCGCGTTCTTCTAGACATCAAACGTTGACATGGCGACGAGTCTAAACCTTGCGTCGGAACATTTCGCCATAGCAGCAAACAGAGCCAAATGTCTTTTGCATCCCTCCTCGCTTTCTGAATTAGTGACTTCCCGATTTTGACGGATAATTCTGCCTTGCCATTGCTTTGGGCGTAGCACGGTGAAGAAGTAATGTGATTGAACTTCCACTCACGCGCAAATTCTTTAAACTCTTCAGAAATTGCTGCGTGCCGTTGTCAGTCCGAACGGTCATTGGAATGGCCTGCGTTGCGAACGATCGCTTGAGCATGAAGGTTTTCGTTGTTGTGTACATGGGCGCAATTTGTTGGGGGACACGGGGGACGTGTCCCTCCCACTTTTTTAGACGGGGGACATAATATGCCATGTCCCTCCACATTTTTCGCTTAGGGTTTGTATTTGAATAATGTTATTTTCAGACAAACCTCTGCGAAGTTTTTTTGCCGAAGACAAACAGCAGCGCTATTGTGGAGACTTAGTTTTAGGATGGGTAGTTTTGCAAGACTGTCTGCAACCATTAGTAAACTGGAATTCCATCAAAGCTTTAGAGAAGTATTGATCTAGCTATGCATTGTCCTATAGCTCAAAACTTAATGACTTGCCTAGGAATTAAGGATAGCTTATACATTTAGTCTTATTTCTTGTGTGTCACGACAAGGTGACCAACAAATTCAAAAGATATACCCACAATGCAGCAATGTTTTCAGCCAAGTGCGAAACATTCGCTTTGCAGGTAGCTTACGCATGGGTGGTGGAACTATTTTCAAAGTTGGGGGCACAAGTGCACGTCAGAAAAACTGGAACATTTTTGTGATTTGGCAACTGTGACGTCACAAACACTGAAATATCACGTCATTAACTTTTGTCAGCATGTTCAAGCAATTTTATTCAAAATTTGATAAGCCCTCAACGATCCCTATCTGCACAACACCCATCTATCATACACTACACTGACTTGAGCACATAAATGTAACTAGTTGTTCTTAGTCTTACACCAAAACAATTTACTTTAACAATGGACCCAATACGAACTGTGTTAACTGTGTTATTTAAACTTTAGACAAAACTCAAAACTTAAAAGTGGAAGGGCCAGGCCCTCCCAAAAAAAGTGGGGGAGCCTAGACCTATGCGGCCCCCAAGTTCCGCCACCTATGAGCCTACGTAACACCTGGTTTTGCTGGACATTCTGTTCGTGTTATTTCAGGTGAAACGTGGTACCACTTGCCAATTCACCGTTGTTCCTTTTGATTTCTGTTTTAATCTCAAATATATTTTCGTTTCGTTATGCATGTATTGCTCCAGACTAAAACTTTTGACATTAATTTCGCGTATTAAAATTTGATTTTAAACCTGACAATTTTGATTTTAAAAGACTGAGCTGAGTGGCATAACTGGCAGAAGTCACAAGGTAACAGTCACCAGCAGACTGGTAACCAGCTTGGGACACCAGGGGGAACAAAATTTCTGAGGGAGGCCCAAATTTTACATCGATAGCATGTACTAAAACAATGGTTATGCCTACAATATGTCCAAGACATTTTTTCAGGGGAAAGCTTTTTAAAGGGGATGAAGCCCTTTTCTTAGTTGCGGGTCTGGTCATCAAATGATTAGGTTTACAGAAATCACATTGAAGGCTAGATTGGTAGATGGGTGTATTCAGAAAGACTTCCGGTTCGTTTTCTTTTGGATATCTTGAAATCTTCTCTAGTTGGCTTGCATAATTCTACTTGGGAGTTTGATTGATATTGGGAAAGGCTATTAGACAAACGATGTTTGGGAAATCTAAAGGGTACAAAAGAGCATGCAGGGGCTGACAAGGAGAGATTTAAAGGATACATCCTCCACCCATCAGCAGTAAAAGTAAATTGTAAATCGTTTTGTAAAGTAGGCTAGGCTAATTTTGGCCAATTGTTTTATGCTACTGTTAGAGGATATCAACGGAGATTTGGCTAGGAGGGGGCTGCATGCATCATGCCCAGTAGCTAAAGACTGTAGAATTTTTAAAGAGCAGAAATGTGCAGGAAAAATATTTAGCTACCATGCCTTGCAATATTATATATATCGTACCTTACAATATATCGTCTTTATAACGTTAAGCAACTTAAACAAGACATCAAATCGCGCTGCAACCCACACTTCTAATAAAATGCGTGAAAATCCGTGTGTTTTACTTAGAGTGATATGCACGTGCGATTCACCGTTTTGTGCACTCCAACTGACAGCTTTGATAAAACCCAATAGATGTGTTCTATTATATTGCTGTGC
>JGI24159J19872_10013830_pt1 | contig 10472 bp, 7 predicted proteins | sample Ectturendosymbi4_FD_19872 | JGI IMG/M metagenome (IMG submission 19872)
TTCGTCTTATCTAGGCTGCAGCAGCTTGCCTGCTGCGTACCGCGGTTATAAGTAACTTGGTTCGGCGTCCTACCATTTCACCGCCACCACTCAACCCCAATCTTCGACATCTCTTTAAAACCCTACAAAGTTGCGAGCACTAGGACATTTTAAAAGCATGCAGCAAATCTGCCCCGCGAATATTCTAAAAACATTAAATTTTGGGATAAAGAACATGGCCTTGTTTGCTCCTTGTGGTCTGTACGAACACCATGTGAACATCGTTTAAATCTCGTGCCAACACAAACTTACAAGCACTATGACATACAGGGCCGGTCTTAATCCGATGTAGCCGCATTGGGCCCCGCACCATGGTGTTTGGTTAGATTGTTCATTTTTGCCAGATACACCTTGCGCTTGAGAATTCAGTAGAAATACCATATAAATTTCATTGTTAACAAAGAACGCTCTCGTCAGAACTAGCGAATTTCCTCTCGAACGTTAGCAAACGTGCTCAATTCTCGTGTTAATGCTTTACTGTATATCTGCGCTCTACCATGATTGTAGCACGGTTGACTGAACGCGACGACGTCACAAAGTCACTGCTTAGAGGGGCCCCGCGCCTAGATCTTGTATTGGGCCCTGCACCTGCTAGGGCCGGCCCTGATGACATAATTCAAACCGGCACTGTTGAGTGTCTCTTGGTGAGGATGTGGAATAATACGGGAAACCTCGGTTAATCCGGATCTTCGCCGAAACCGGATAAAACTGGTGGTACGAATGATTTTTATCCTTTTTCTTTATAAAAATCTTCGGTTTATCCGGATTTTTTAATCCGGATCTTCGCCAATACCGGATAAAATCCGCTCTTTTCACATCTTGTAATCTGGATTTTTCTGCATTTCCACGCTGTTGTGTTTTAAGTGCACTGACTGGTCTTTTGGAAAGATTCGGCAGCTTTCAGATGCAACAAAAGCTTGCTCACGACCACCAACGAACGTTCAGAATTATAATATCGGCCGAAACTGCGCGCAACAGCGGCTAATCAAAGAGATGATTCTTACGTCACACGCGGGCACAGCATATATCACGTTGGACATAACGCTCAAGGCACGCCACCGCATCACGGTTTCAGTCTATTGATCAATGATCAGTGTTGAGTGTACGTATGTAGAGGAGTGTTATCCCTGAGTGTACTGTACTCGGTAACATGTCTTAGTCACTGCTTATGGACCAGCCGCAGAAATCTCTGCGTCAGTCCAAAATACCAGATTTCTTCGCAACCAAGTAATATAAAGTTATGAACTTATATGGCGATTACTGGTGTGTTGTACCATTGTAAATACATCACTAAATTCATTTTCCTTCTGCGGAAGCCTGCTGTCGTAAATGCGTTCAATTTAGATAATTTAACCGATACCTCAGTACTTAGATGACGTCAGCCTAGCAACAGCCATCTTCGGTTAATCCGGATCTTCGCCTAAACCGGATAATATCGTCGGTCAAATCGAATCCAGGTCAACCGAGGTTTACTGTATAGCCTTTTAGCGCAGAGGAAATGTGTTCATCACTGTTTTCGCGAATTTTTTCATGCACTAATACTCACAAATGTTTGACTTGCGACTCTGTCAACAGAGTTCTTCTCCAACAGAATGCAACGTCTCCAGTTTGTTCTTAAGTGAAAGGGCTACCAATCGTCACGGTGGCAACCTTTCCAGACGGTGATGTCTTTTTTTAGGCCATCTTCTCAAAAAAATAACAATGGCTTGCAAAACTCGCGCCCTCATACATGACGCCGCACATGCCTACCCATTATCACATGGGTTCAACAACTTTGAAAAGAATCTGTTTTTTTTCAATTTTTTAAACATTCTAAGGCAAAGCAAGTAATATATCATTTCAACGAGTCGTGCAACACAGAAACCTCAGTACGCAAAAATTCAAGCGAAGAAAAATTGCCACCTTTCGCAACAAAAGACACATTTTTAACAACATACGTTTATCAGTGAGATCACGAAGGCGTTGAAATAATGCATCGATTTTGACGCTTTCATGCAGCCGACAAACAATTGCAGGGAATTATTTGGAAAACCGAGTCCAATAACTCAAACCGCCATAGAAAGGTGCACGGTTGCCGCATTTGGTTCAAAGAGCCGAAAACTCCGCGATAACCAAAACAATTTTTAAATTCTACGGCCGAAAACGGAAAGTACGCAAAAGCAACGACGACGTTAAGAAACGCCCTACTGGCGCAAACAACTTCAACCAGAGAGCATTCTGCGAACTCGCAAAACAGATTCGTGATGTTCCTCCGGCGTTGCGAAGAAGGACTGCAACGCGCAGTTACCACTGCCTAAAAATTGTTACAGGAAAGATTATTATCACTCGTGAAAGCCCGCGACGAATGAGCGCTGGGTAGCGGCCTCGCTTTAGGTGCTGCTCCGATGAAGGAGCTCATCAGCAAAGCTCATGCAGCGAGGGAACAAAGATACTCGTTTCGCTGCGTGATTTGTTGACAAAAAAAGCGCAATCAGTCTTTGCGAATGGATCCTTTATGACCCTGCATTTGCAGCAACGTAGCTTTTTTTGCCTTTGATTCACACGTGATGCCGATTTTTTCAGCTCAGCTCTCGGCTAGAGTTGTTTGGCAACGAACAATCTCAGCGCGTCCACTGAGAAAAACAGTTTCAAGGTATTCAGTGACGCATCGACCGAGATGGCTCGGAAAAAAAGGCGAGGTCAGAAAACAAACGAACGGGCAAACGATCGTTTATGCTTTCTTCAATGACGAAACAAAGGAATAAGTGACAAAACGAACGACCAACAAAGCGGACAGACCAGATCCAGGCGTCAGCATAGAAATTCGGATTTTCCGTGCTCGCCGAGGGGCAGACCCACCGGCAAGGTTGAGGCTGCGGACCCCGCTCGTGCCGGTGCTTATTGAAACAAAACAACAATGCTCGCTCATTCATCACCAGCCTGAGAAGCCGCAATCAATTGTGGCCGCACGTAATTTCCGGCCAACCTCTTCAAACGTAACTTCCGGTGAACCTCGTCAACAGGCGCACCCGGGCGAGCTGTTGAAACGGCTCTTCTTCTCGCTTTGGCAAAACAGTCGCGAAGGTCTGCCTCCCGACAAGGGGTGATTCAGAAATGATCATCGCCTGCAAAAGCGTAGCTAAGGGGACCCAGGGATCATCGCCTGCAAAAGCGTAGCTAAGGGGACCCAGCATGCCCCCCAAATTTTCAGCATATCTAGTCATTTTGTGCTTTTGAGAAGTGGCGTTCCAAACAAAAATACTGTTGCTCGCCTAAAGGCAAATATTTTGGCCCCCTCAAAATTTTCTTCCCCCTCCCCCCAAAAGTGTGTGCTGGCTACGCCACTGATCGCCGGCTGCTGTTTTGAATGTAGCAGCAACAGACGCGTCTGTCGGCTTCCCGTGAGTGTGACGTAGCGTGCTTTCGCGCTGCTACGTTGAGGTTCTGGCGGCGAACAGACACGGAAGATAAACAAACGGTGACCTCATCGCTGTCGATACAACGCTCCGGCGATGAAAGGGGAGGCGCAAGAAGAACTGACCGCTCTGAGGGAGGTCGCGCCTGGGACCTGAACCGGAAGGTCCGCTTTTGTCGAGAAAAATGCCTGAAACAGGGCTTTCCCATAACGGCAGAGAAATTATAGACAAATTTTCTGTGTATTTACAAACAAACACAAGAAAGCACAAAACACAGTAGTTTCTGTGAGGCTGCATGGTGAACGCGTCGCACGAACAGCAGCGCGCACCCAAATGAAACCCTCACAAGAACATAGAAGAGACGGAAATATCAACAATCTGCGTTCAAGAACACTGAGCGTGACCGCAACGACTGAGCAGTACCACGTCGCCGGAAGCCAGTGCCCGAGCAACGTCCAACACTCACGCTTTTGACGAACACTGAAATGAATGTTAAAACGGTGGCTTTCGTAACTCTTTCGACAAGGGCATGATCACGCCCGATCACGTGATCACGCCCGGAGCCCGTCAAGACAAAGGACCGCGATTCTTCACGGCAGTGTTCACCGGTCCCTTTTTAGTGGTTTGCGGCATTCCTTTCATTCGATCGGTGAACGTGCAACACCTTCCTTCGCAATCTCGATCCCAATTCGTCGTTTTAATGCAAACGGTTTATTTGTGAAGCGACGTCACCGAGCGAAAGACAGTCAGGAAATCGCCCGTCGTTTCGATAGCTCCTTTTGATGGAGAGTTCAAAAGATGCGACACAGCGCAGCGGGAAGCCTGCTTGTCAGTGTTACTGCCACCGAGCGGAACCCTGTCACACCAGACCTGTAGCCCATGGGGGGGGGTCATTCGAAGGCAGTGCCCCCCAAATATTTCTGTGCTCCGAAAAATTTGTTTTAAACATATAATAAAACACAAATCTTGTCCCCCTTAAAATGTATTTTGCCCGCAAACCTTAAAGTTGGCTGTGGTCCAGTGTCGCACGCTGAGAGTAGGGCGGCGCTTGCTTCGGGCAACGAAATGTGATCTGCGCTTTTTGGCAAGCCGTGAACAAAAGCAATATAGGAAACGTAGCACAGTCTCAACGTGAATACCAATAGAGCTATACAAGAGATAAGCAGCCCCCGCAGAGCACGTTTGCGATTAGGCGGTTATGCGGTAGCCGCAAAAATTATTTTTTTCGTTGTGGCGTCACAATGTATACCAGGGGTCACCAACCTTTGTAAAACCGATAGCTAATTCTTGGGTGCCGGTTAACGCTATGGGCTACTAGTTTGATACACACTTCTGAAATAAAAAGTTTGCTCAATTTGTCTTTAATTATGTTATTATTAATGATGTTAATCCACGTGACGATACCCATCATCTTAACGCTATTTTCAAAACAGCCCCGCGGGCGTCCAACGTGGCCCTCGCGGGGGACCTGGTGCCCGCGGGCACCATGTTGGTGACCCCTGGTATATACTTTCGTTGTGGCGTCGCAGTATGTACACATTCGTTGCGACGTCACAGTACATTCTTTCATTGTGGCGTCACAGTATATTCTTTCGTTGTGATGTCACAGTCAAAGCGAATTCGCTTTCAATGTTAACGCTTTCTGTTTTGCGAATCGCACGAGCAGCGTTCTTGTCTGGTTCTCGAAATACTTCGAATGTGATTTTTTCCAAATTTTACTTCAGGAACAATAACGACGATCCAAACCGAAGTCGTCGCTTGAATCGTACAATTAATGAACGACTCCACGCAACCTTGCTTGGAAGACTGGCAGCATTGTCTTATGTCCAGCATGAACAACAGTTGCTAGCCAACGCAATATACCAGACATGAAGTCGGCGCGTGCAACTAAGACGTATTCACACCATGCAGTCGGACATACCAACAAAAAGGGCAAAACGAGATATAAAAACCACGAAAAACGGCGTTGAAATCGGACGACAAACACAGAAAGGGTGACAGCGACAGACAACATAGCGACCCGCAATCGTCATAGAAAGTAGTTTGTGTTCGGTTTTCACCACAAACGTTATATCATGGGCGTCGGAAGGGTTTTTCCAGGGAGGGGCCACTAGGGGATTTTCCCGGGGGGAGGCCAAAAGATTTTGCAGGGGGGAGGTCAAAAAGATTTTGCAGGGGGAGAGGCCAAAAGTGGCGAAATTTCATTTTACCCGCTCAGAAACTTACAAGAAAAAATATTTCGCGAAAAATTTGATCGGAAAATGTCAAATTTCAAAATCCAGTTGGGGGACCGAGTGCCCCCCCTCCCGACGTCCTGCGGTACGTTTTTTTTCAAATAAGGGTGAGGAGGAAGTGCTTTAAACAGCAAGAAAAATAGGTCTCGCAGTGCATTGTTGAATGTCAAGGCGAATGCAAAAGAGAGGCAATTTGTTCGTGCTGTGCAATGTGACCCGTGACAAGACAGCAGCTCCACACACCCAACGTGCCAGCACAGTGCTCTTCGACCAGGAAACTCCGGAACGTACGATACAACAGCGTCAACTCTTTTTTACGACTTAAACGCTTTTTCAGCTTGAACGCAAACCTTCCCGCGCACGACGACGAACGCAAGTGCTGCAGTGGACGGCCGCAGTTGTGAAGGAAACTGCTCCCTGAGTCGGAGCGGTCGAAACGATGAACAGGGCGCAACTGCCCGTTTCGAGGTCAAAAAGCGCCCTACGGAATAAATCAAGTCCTCGTTTGGTCGCCGCATTCGTAGTCCCCGAATTGGTCGGGCTGGTCGCCGAGATGATTGGCCAGCGCCACCGGTGTGAGCCATTCCTGGGGGAGACACCTTTGCAGAAAGGGTATGCACGAGCTTACCGTGGCCAGCCTGTTGATCCATCGCGGAATGGAGCGACCGCACAAGATCTGTGACAGAACAATGGCGTCCGGTAACAAAGGATGCGCTCGCACTGCAAGAACACTTTAATGTGCAGCACTGCGAAAATTAAAAAAAATAAATATTCTTTCACCTCGGTGAGTTCAGTTAAATGAGAGAATGCCGTTTATCGTAGGTAAGCATCAGACAATGCAAAAGTATATTGTCTGAATCACAGCTGGCAAAAACACTGAGACTTAACTCTAATCTCTTAGGCACCGCCTAACGGTGGGGGGCACAAGACTGACGAAACCTGCGCCCGCAACCGATGTCTGGCTGTGACGACATTTGCCTAATGTCAATAAAAATCCGAAACTCTGATTCAAAAGTTAGTGATTTGCCTAGAATGCCCACACGACAATTAGCTCTAGGTTTTCTGCAAGCTTTCGAGGAATCAGTCGACAGGTCTCTGTCTTCTTTTCGAATTCAAACTTGCGCATATCTGTATTCAAGTAACTAATCTCCTCACAGGTGAAGTGTTTGAATCCATCTGCAAAGTTTTATTAGGAAATCAATTAGGAAACTTTTATCTGAGGTAAGAATGGCCCAGCCTGAAACCTCAATATCTCCTTTTCGAAATGAATGTATGCATTCTTAGAGGAAAAAAGGCTGTAACAAAATCTTTTAAGACATTCGCCGTTTGAAATTGGAATCCTATACAGAAGGGTTCGCCTACAACGACTTTGGTTACAACCACAGTTCGCCTATAATGACGCTTTCTCGTTGGACCCGGCAGAATATTTTGTTCGTTTACAACGACAGTTGCAAGTTTTCTGTACAGTTTGAACGGCGAATCGTTGAGCCGTGACACCAGTGTGACGTGAAGAATGGCATCAAGGATTGCACAACCAGCAGCAGTGGACGGAAATCGTCACGCGGGTTCACTGTACAGCATTAGGGATTGTTGCGACTGTTAGTCAGTTTGATCGATGGTCTTGGTGGCGGAGTGTGTAAATTGTCGAACAAAAGAAGCAGCACCCCAGCGTGGAAAAATCTTGACATCGTCGTTTCACTTAATAGCGAAAATGGTACGAAAGTGGCAAAACTGGCAGAAGTTTTCTATATTCCAACGACGTGACTACTTTCAAAACATAAAAACAAAATAATTTCTCATTTTTTCTTATCAGAGTATACGCGAGCACACGATACAGCAAGCGGCAATCCTAATCAAAGAACAGTTTTGACCCTTGCCAGGCTTTGGCGCTGAACTAACAAGCCAGTTTGGGAACGATTTATTGTAGTTCGGCTGTAACGCCATTTTGCCGCTGACAACGCTTTCTCCGGTACCATGAAGTGACGTTAAAAGGCGAAGAACAATCAGATTGTTCTACTGTAGAACAATCAGCAAAACACAATCTTCCCGTGAAGCACGGTTAACGGCAAAAAGAACAGTGTTTTCAGTTATTTCAACACTACAACGCATGAATGCACCGGTCAAACACGGACTTTGGCATTTTTTTCCTCTTCACAACGCTCAAGGCGTAATGGCCCGAACTTGCTGTTTGAACCTGAACAGTTTGACGTCACTTACCAGCAGGGTTTGCAAGCAAGCACCGCAAGCAATTCATCAACAATTGCGCCACACGTCAAAGAGATCAGACAAGAGCAGCAAAGCGAAAGCATTTGCGAATGCGTACGAATGGGCTACGATTTCCACTCGAGACTCGCAGTTTCGGAATTCGAGGTTTGACCACAATGCACGCCACTAAAACTTACAGCTCACTTACGCTTCAAGCTAGAAACGCGACAGGGGGGGAGTGAATGCTGATGCCACAAGCGCCATTCAAACAACGGGGGATGCCATTTAACCCCTCCAGGAATTTTGGCACTCTCGCCATCTGTATTAATTAAATTCCATTTTTAACAACGCAAAGTTTGGTATTCTTGCACACTCATTCGAACAAGCCATTTGTTTTTTCACAATTTTCGTTGCTAAGCGCCTATTCACATCGCAAACCTACTGACCGAGCCGCATCAACTTACTTCAGCCAAAGCAGATGTGAAGTGATTACAGTTCCTGTGCATGAGGTGGTACGCGCATCCCTTGAATTCCTTTCCGAGGTGTTCGACGATATTTTGAACGTCGCTTTGCGTAAAATCCGTCATGCCCAGAACGATGCTTTCCCTGATCAGGAAATCAATCACTACTCACGAAACGACCGTCAAACAAAAGTGCATTGGAAGCTTGTGTCCGACAGTAAGCGCAAAATTGAGGGCCAAACCTTAAACATGCGTAAACACGTCAGCATGGCAAAATAAACGAAGGCAATACAGAACAGCGAATCCGGACCGGATGATTTGGATTCTAAACTATCTGATTCCAAAAGGCCAATTTAAACCGGGCAAGAGGATTCGGTCTTCATTAGCAATGTATCAGCGCGTGTGCGGGACTCGCGCAAAATAATTGTTACGCTTATTTTGTTTATAGCTGATAGCATGCGGTCATGGGCTCCGGGAGGCGTGGACAGGGAGAGGCCAAGGCGTCCCTTGGATTTTGATAATTTCCTATTAACTACTTAGTAGAAAATTATTATTCTCTTAGTTAAGTTGCTAAAATGAAATTTCATCACTGTTGGCTCCTCCCTGGAGAAATCCTTTTGGATTTTTTGATTACACTGCAACAAACTTCTGCAGTCATTGTATTATTGTTGCTGTTGTGAGTGATACATTGTCTTCATTGCTGGAAGCCAAAAAAATTCAAAATAGGATTTGGTGTTGCAGATGCCATTCAGTTACTCCGGAATAAGTCTAGATTGGTGTATTATTCTGAATTGACCATCACTACTTTAACATAAAAAATTGTTCAGTTCTGTTTCATTTACACTCGGTTCCCGCACTCCTTTCGGAGTGCCACGAGTGGTCTGCGGCGCCCATTAACGCTTGCTTGCGCCATGGGTCACGCGGCTAGTTTCGCAGTGGATGCTGCATTGGTGGCGAGTAAATGGCCAGCACCGCACGTGAACGGTTCCCTCGCGTCCACCCATTAACACTGAGCGAGAGGCGGCAAGTACCGTTTTTCAAGTCTTCCATATGACCCGAAATCGAATCAAGCCTACCAGCTTTGGTGGCGCGTACTCAACTGTACCAACATAATTTTTCATAAATCTGCCGTACATGACGAAACTTAAACTGATGAAAACTGGCATTTACAACTGCATTACCACACAAGCCAGGTTCTCATGTGCGCTCACCAGGAGCAAATGTACACAACTAACGCATGAAATTGCACTAAATGCAAGTCAGAGTGTAATTCACGACACTCACTACACCAAAGACCTAGCAAACTGGAAGCCAAAACTTTACCAAATTAACATCCACAAACAATTACCTAAACGTGAATGAATCTCCCAGATCCGAGGTGTCCCTGGGCGATATTTCGAAGACACCCGTAAAATTAAACTGATGGCCTCCATAAGCAAATTCTGCATGAAAAAAATAACTTTAGTGCAAGTCACGAAACAAAGATTAAAAACAAAATCAAAGATCATTTTCTGTCAATATGACAAAGGCTATAGAAAAGAGCGGTTCATACAAGTAATCTGAAGGTTGATCACATCAGATTTTTTCACATTGACAAGAAGCAGTGTTTTGTCAACATTTTGCACTGTCAGGTTACCTACAGCATACCATCCACAGTAAATGTGATCTACCATTCACTATTATAAGAAATAGTCACTTAAAGGTGGATGATATATCGCATCGGGCTTTTTCACTTTGACTTCAATTAACTTGATAGTGAAAATTGAAATACTGTTTCTGGTCAACGTAAAAAAAGCCATATCTATCATCTGCAGATATCTTGTACATATTCCAAATATCGTTGTCTTTTCAGTTATCACGGATTGAGTATTTCATCCTCAATGACAGCAACATACCTCACTCACCAGTTTAAAGAATAACAATGACTTATCAACGTTGAATTGAACTCACAAATCGTTTCTGGTGTCTAAAGCTTATGTAGGTTTCCAGTTTAATCACCAACACAGATAATTCACAAACATGCAACTAGCATTGAAGGTAACTGTTCAAGAAGTACATTCAGCAATAAACAACATGATACTTATACAATGCTGAGAACTATATATTCAGTGTGAAATCACATAAACAGCAAGAACATT
>JGI24159J19872_10013833_pt1 | contig 10471 bp, 8 predicted proteins | sample Ectturendosymbi4_FD_19872 | JGI IMG/M metagenome (IMG submission 19872)
ATAGAGCCTATATTTGACCTGGGTCAGCCATACGGAAATGTTGGGTCTAGAACAGTGCTCTTCAACCTTTTTCGTTACGGTGCACCCTTTAAGATGTTTTGACGAACTCATGCACCCTATTTACTTAAACGATGAAACTCATGCACCCTGTTTACTGACACTTCCCCCGTTTCCCCCACCTAATTGCACCTATGCCTGTAAGTACCCGGGTCTAAATAAGCAAGTACCCTAATTCACTAACTCCGCTACACAATTGAATTGATAATGGCTCATAGTCAGTCTGTTGCTTATGAATCACAAAATAATCTAGACACAACAATTAGCTTGATGTGGTGTGATGCCTATGCACCACACTTTAGAATGTGCGAAGTCTTGGTTAAATCCTGAAAGTCATTGGTTGGTTAATGGTGCCTTTTGGCTATCAGAAAGTTTTTGTAAAAATTATCTGTTTAGTGTGACAAGCTTGTGATGCACCTTTGTGAACCCTTATTGGTGCACCGTGCACACCAGTTGAAGAGCTGGTCTAGAAAAGGTCTTGAAAAAATCTAGCAGTTTATATTCAGAATTACATAGGAACCCTGAGTATGTGAAGTTGGTTGTAAAGTTTTACACTTAACTGATGCTTTGTGGAAAGTTGAATAATCTGTATTTGAGATTACTCCCTCAATACCCTCATCTACCTGCTCCTTGGCAGAGGACAATTAATAACAAGGTACGTCTGTTCAAACGTGATTTTGTTCAAGATTGTTGCAAAATGACTCTTTGTTGTTTAACAGGTGTTTGTGGGAAAAATCCCCAGGACAGTTTTTGAAGACCAGCTGGTGCCTTTACTGGAAAAGGCTGGAACTGTGTGGGATTTTCGGCTAATGATGGATCCCTTGACTGGGTTAAACAAAGGATATGGATTTGCATCATTCACCAAAAGAGAATTCGCAGAGGAGTGTGTGAAGCAGGTTGGATAAATTCTTCATATACATGAGCATCCATGTAACCGACTTATCTACCTTGAGTGAGAAGCTTTCTGATAAACCCAGCAACTCGCTGTTGCAGTGGGACAGGCTTCATTACTAGCCTTAGTTGACACTCATGTGAAAGAGACGTCTATGTTGTAGTGCTTTGATTTTTCTATTTTCACATTTTTTGGGCAGCATCCACAGTTGCGAAGGTAACTTTTCCATGTCTTGCAGATGGACAACTACGAAATCCTTCCAGGTAAATATTTGGGAGTTTGCGTTTCGCAGTCAAACAATCGCTTGTTTGTGGGGTCCATTCCTAAAACGAAGACGAAAGATGAAATATTTGAAGAGTTCAACAGCCTCACTGGTGAGATTTCACACACATTTTCATAAACAACACGTGTAATTTGAAGACATCGCAAAGGTGGTTTGTGATATTGCAACAGTGTTTCAATTTGACCAAATTCGACCAAATGTAATGTGTCTTTATTCTGATCTTGTGAATTTCTATTTTAAGAGACCTGGTACAATGCCACAACAAATGCTGGGAGCGGTGATCAGCGTTCATAGTGACTCACAACGTTCGTAATTAGTAAATTACAATAGTATCCAGAAGTCTGCCATTAAGCAGCAAGCACCTCGTTGAATACCCTCAATTTCTCCGTTCGTACCTTCTGACTGATGTGACGATGTGTTTAGCCACTGTTGCTTATTAGTCCCTTGTGCACTTATGACATGTGTCGCTTGTGCTGATCCTTAAAGTAGAAACTACGTAACAGGCAAACGGTGCGCTGGACGCAAACCTTGTGTTCTGCAGAATACTGGAAATGCTGAAACAATATATAACTGCGAAGACTGCACTTAATTCATTGCTGTTATTCTGGTTCTAACAGTGGCACAGGGTGAATATTTGTAGATCAAAACTACACTCCACACTTTGGGCAAAAAAACCGTCTGTGGTGGTTTGCTTTGATCATTCGTTCAGTTGCTCTGTATTGTCGGTGAATGATCATATGTGGCTTAAGTAATGCATGCGCGAGTGGTTGCTGTTTACAGTGCATGTCACAAAAGAATAAAAATGCCGTCTGAATGGTTAAGTTGTCATTGCTCTCGTGTGGCAACGCTAAAGGCTATGGAAACAAAATGCAGCATCTTGTTTTGTGTTTCGCGATCTTTGACAGGAATGGGCAGATCCTGTTCAAAACATGAAATGTCATTGAATTAGGTGTGAAAATTATTTTTATGCAGACGGTTTGAAAGAGGTCATCATTTACACTCAGACAGAAGACAAGACCAAAAACCGAGGCTTCTGCTTTCTGGAATTTATCGACCATAAAATGGCTTCGCAGGTTGCTATTTTTACAGTCGTTGGCCTCTATTCAATTTTGTGTTGATGATAACAGTGCATTGTGATTTCCTATCGTGTTGTTTACTACAGGCCCGGCGCTATTTAAGCAATCCTAAAGTAAAGGCTTTCAACAAAGTCATATCCGTGGACTGGGCAGATCCGCAGGAGGATCCTCCTGAGGAAGTGATGGCGAAGGTGGGTGCTTGCGTTCTCGAACGTGCTGTCACTGGTGGTGGTGGTGGTGAACTTCCCAACACATGGATCGTATGTTTCAGGTGAAAGTGCTATACGTCAAAAATCTGGCGACCAAAGCGACCGAGGAGATCATCAAAACCACGTTCAGTACGTATGGCGAAGTGGAAAGTGTGAAAAAGATCAAAGATTATGCTTTTGTTCATTTCAAGGAAAGGGAGGAGGCGATGAAGGTTTGCACGACAAGTTCACAATCCTACAAAGGCTTTGTAGTAAACTAGTAATCTACGTAAGGATAGATTTTTGATGGAATGCCAGTGTCCTTATCATCAGTAGTGTTTTCTAACCGCACAGCTGAACAATTGAATTTCGTTTTTTTCAGGCAATGGAAGAATTGCAAGGCTTGAGTTTGGAGGGCGACGCGATTGAGATTTGTCTCGCAAAGCCGGTCGATAAGAAGAGAAGGGGGAAACAGATGGAGCGGAAAATGAACAGAATGTAAAGAAATATGTTGTTCGCTGCTTTTGCAAATTAAAAAGTCACTTTGTTAAAGTATCGATACAAAATTTTAACTTGCAGGGGCGGTGGTGGAGGCATGGGCTCCCAGTATGGTGGCCCAGGAATGGGTCCACAGCGGGGTCGAGGGCGTGGTGGATTCGGTGGCCCCATGGGCGGGTATGGCTACGATGGTGGTTACGGTTACGGAGGAGGATACGGTGACGAGTATTTTGATTGGGGGTACGGCGGTTACGAAGGATATGGAGGAGGTTACGACAACTACTATTCAATGCCCAGAGGTGGATTCAGGAACCAGATGGGAGGACGCGGGTAACTATCACGTCCCGTTGCTTATTTATACTCTATCGCTAGAAGTGTTGTGTGGCTTAACCTGTGCGAGGTTTCATACCGCCTGCCTTGATTGACAGCAAATGGCATTGCGTTGCACAGAGGGCAGTACATTTTAGCGTTTGCCTTGTAATTGCTGTCGCGCTTTCACGCAGTTTCATCTTTCGATTTGAGTCGGTGGTTGGCTTGGTCCTTTCGTTGTTGCACCCAACAAACACTGACTTCTGAAAGCATTAAAATTCCCCGCTGTTGGTGCAACTTTTGCACCGGTCAGGTTGCGTAAAAAATATCACAAACGTTTTCTTCGTAACTGACGAAACGCATTCGCTGCCTGATCCGTTAACAGGCAAGGTTGTGGAGCCGGAACTCACATTTCTAGCTCCAGGTACGCACATTTTTTGGCTCCGGCTCTGGAATAATTTGGTCCATTTAAAACTAAAAACCATTGTAATATTTGTACAACTCGTTTGCCCCAGAAACTGTCCGTGGAACTGGAACCCAAATTTCAGGCTCGGTCTCCACCATCTTTAAGTTTTTGGCTCCGGCCATCTAAAATCACTTGGGCTCCGGCTCGACAGGCCCTGCTCAAAGGAACGTTTGTGTTTGGCAGGATGTTCGGTGGTGGACGTGGGAATTTCGGCAGAGGGAGCAGGGGCAGAGGACGGGGCGCCCAAGGAGGAATGGGAGATTTCCGAAGAGGCCGCGCCGGCAAACGTAAGGCCAGTTTTGGGGCGTCAGGCGGTGCTAAACGACAGAACATGGGCGGGGGTCAGTCCTGGGGCAAGGAACCCATTGCCCAGCAGCCCCTCGGTGGGGGTGACGAGTGGTACCAAGATAGCGTTGAGGAACAATGGTAAAACTTTCTCGCACCATTCGTGCACAACAAGCTGCCAAAACTTCGAACTGTGGACGAGACACCAACACGATTTTGCTGCTCTTGTTGCCGCTTTGTAAGAGGTGGGCGCTGGTGAAACTGGTACTGAGCCCGGCGCGTCAACAAGCAGTGTACATATTTCGGTCACACCCACGAAGCGTTCGCAAATATGACATTTGAAAATTCCCGATCGTCCCCCGTCTATGCGAGTGGCGGGTGAGGTGTTGTCCATAGAACTACACCAGTCGTGGAACAGACCTGGTTCTGTGTAGATTGGCTCTTCTCGAGAGATGTCTTCAGTGTTACGTAACATTTCTTGATGGTTTGACAGTAAAAGTAGTGAAGTCCGACACTAAACTTTGCTTTTTTCGCGTTGAAATGGCACCTGTTTGGAACATTGCTTGTATTTGTGGCAATTTACAGTTGCAAATTTTTTTTATCAAACTGGCGTTTTTATGTGAAAATGTGACAATGTCGTCATTTCGGTTGAATACAAACGCGGTATCCAAAATTGTCTGGATGGGTTTGCACGAAATTTCCTGTGACGACATTTCCGGTCGGTGTTCAAAAGTCATCAAAATTCATTGAAGTGAAACGATTTCATCAATTCATGAAATTCTCTTCTGGCAGCTAATCGGACAAAAAAGACGGTATGACATTTTGCAAATTTCGTTTGGTATATTTTTTTGGCATTTGAGTCACACTGGTTCTGTGTAGATTGGCTCTTCTCGAGAGATGTCTTCAGTGTTACGTAACATTTTTTTATTGTTAGGTCACAATGTTCGGTTTTATTGTTAAGTCGCAGTTTTATTGTTAAGTCACAATGTTCTGTTACGTGTGGTGCTTGTTCTTCGGCTTGCATAAATGGTTAGATGTTGTTGGTGTTGAGAGCATTTTCAAGTGAGCCTGGCTAAACTGTATGCATTCCAAGTATGATTTAGCATAGTGAGGGTAGTGGCAAGTGATTGCCTGTTTCTTACTCATAAGTTCAATGTTTCAGGTGGAAGGTTTGGGTCAAGATGACTTGGAGGAAGAAAACAACCTTTGCTGAGGGGCTAAGTATCAAACGACTGCGTGTGTTGGCGTCTTGCACATAAACTTGTTGCTTTCTTAGATTTTTTACCAACACAGGCGATGCAGCGAGACGTTAGCAAGCAGCAATGGCTGCTACAGATGACGTGGCTCACGTGTTGTCCTACTTGTCTGGAGCCGCGGGTCTATGAAGCGGGGGTGCTTGCGTCATCAACTGCGATGTACGTTGCGTCCGCGCCGCGAAAATTGATTTGCCTGCGGAGCCCGACTCGAATGGTGCGGGTAGGAAGTGGGGTGGGTCGAGTCTTAACTGGTCGCGTGATGTAATTGACAAAACGCGCAGTTTACCTGGCGCGTGTTTGAAATGCACCGGTTGTATCAAACCCTCACTGCTTAATTGTTGAATGATAAACATGCCATCAACTGCTGCAGAACGATATCCAAGTGTAAAAAAATTCATCTTTACTGACAAGCAACAGTGCGCTTGAAAACTTGCTCGAATAAGTTTTTCTGGAATATGTTTTGTGCGTTGGCTAAAATATATTTTGCCACAGTTAAATTTTTTATCCGATACAGTATCATAACCACAGTTTAAACGAAGTCAGTGAAGACCTTTATATTGCAGGTTACTCAACAACATAGCGTCCACACTCCTGCAAGCAGTTTTTACCTCGTTAGAGCAGTCCACAGCGGTAAGTCCAGTGTTGACTCTGAGATAAAAATCATCACAGTTTTGATCCTTCTGCTTGTAAATCGATCTTTGTGAGAAATAAAACCTTTACTTGGCCAATATGTCCGAAGCGAAGTAACCACTGTAATGCACAGCCCGTTGAAAAGTTGGCGTAGATGTTGAGCACACCTTTTAGCAGAGTGCGTTGAGGGGCGTCGCATGTGATATTGTTTTTACTCCTGTTGAGTGACTTTGCCGCTTTGTGCTGAAACGTACGTGATAACACAAAACAACTCGTGCTACGGTCATTGCGTTACGAGGCAAAGTTGTGTTTCTACGAGGGCCCTTAGTATCTCCACTTAAACAATAGTCGGCTGTCGTCAGGGTTAAAAGTTGAGGTAACGTTTAGGACCGTGATGGAGTAAATTGCATTTAATTAAGTGGTTGATTGCGCTTCGGCAGTGTAATCGCATTTGCGTTTTTTTTAAAATCGAGTAATGGTATATTGAGGTTGCTGTAATGGATGCTGTTCACTGTTAACCCATTTTTATAGAGTTTTAGAGCAAGCAGACCGTGATCTGTGACTTGGGCGCCCAGTGTGAGCAGCGAAATGTGAATTTCCGGAAACAAACGTTGCCTCAGATGTATTCAAGCATCGTGTTTTTTTGTTTAGTCGATTAGCTTCAGACCCATTGAATACGTGGTGAGTCTAATTACCGCCAGGACCTCTAAGAGAAATTTCATTAGGGGGTACGAAGACCGGTACTGGAGCCCTTGTCGAAACTTTTATAGCTTGTTAATTGTTCAGATGGCAATTAGGGTACAGGTTGAACAGCTACCATGCTAAGATTTAGTGATATAGGAATTTTTATACTGGCTTCCACTTGGGGTTGATTACAGGAGAACTTAACGTGCCTACTCTCACCCTCCCGGGTACGATGCACCTCTTGTAACCCCCTCTAGTAGGCCCTGATACCCCGTGTGGACTTAAATTTTCTGTGCAAAGGGGTACCAGCCCTATATTTGAAGATACTAGGAATAATAAACTAGTCACCCGCAATTGAAGCGAGTCAGCATACTCGTGAACAATGTGCTCCGTGAATAAACATTTCAAAACCCGTTGCCAACATTTCATGCTTTTTAAAAATTTAGTTTGCAATCGGCCACAGGAGTTGCGCGGAACAACCCACAAATAAAAGTTTTGACGTGAAAATGAATTTGAGCGCTTACATAACCTAAGCCAGTGTTTCTTGACGTTTTTACTCGCGTGGCCCAGAAAACGTTTGGTAAGAATTGCGTGGCCCACTACCTTGTTAGCATAGCTTTCACACGCATGAACAAACTACTCAACAAGTTGCACTTGTTGTCCGCGACAGTCCAGATCGGTTGTTCTCCGGATAGTGTCCGCAGACACCGGAACATCAGTTGCTTTACCAGCACCTGACCGTAGTGGTTTCGTGCAAAGTGATGTTTAACTCTTGTCAGCGACACATCGCTCAGTGCTGCAATGGTAATGGCGTCTCAGAGACGGCAGTGTCTGGAAAATTTTGAAATGAATTTGTCAGCTCGACTGGACTCTGTGAGAGCTTACTGCACGAAACTGAATCTTGTGTTTTTGTGTCCAGCAGAAAATACAGTACCTGTCAACGGATTGTGGATTGGCCAATGCGACGCTGGTTGCTTTCCTGGGTGACTCCCCCGACTTCACCTCCGTGCAACGTTGTGGATCTGGAGTTGGTGGTATTGGAACATTTGTAGATTTTAAAAACAAATAAAATACATGTTTATTACCAATTGTCCGTGTTGGATATTACGAGGCAGTGCCATTGTTGAGGCTAGTGAAAGCGACGTTCCATTTGGAGTTACCGTTGCAGAGAAATGTGGGACTTGTAGCATCAGACAGTTGAAGTGGGTGATAACAAAGTTGGATGAAGNACATAGCACAGTTCGGAGCCAGTGGTGTGTATTTACGCCACAATTCTCAGGCACGCGTTAGGAATACCTGCAGCAGAGCGCTGAGGAAAAGACGTTGAAGCGATTTCACTTGCTTCTGATTGACATCAGTGAAGTAGAAAGTTATATACGAAGGTATTTCATTAAATACCTTCGTATATTACTTGGATGGTATCTCCTTCACTAAACTTTACCAAAAGGTCTTATCAGGTAAACGACTTGCATCACAGACGGATTGTAGTATTTCATGGGAGACTCCACCGACTGTTTTGCTAAAATTAAGTAGTTTCGTCACTTTGTGTGCTAATTGTCAAAAGGCGTTAAAGACCACTGGCCCTGGGGTCAGAGACACAGAAATCAGTAAACAGGTGATCCACCCAGTGGTGGATTGGGTTTGGGGGGCCGAGGCAAGGTTGAAAAGGGTTCTCTGTTGACGTCATGCTCAGTCAACCGTGATAAGACCTTTTGGTAAGGTTTAGGGAAGGAGATGCCATCCAAGGACACGTTCCTGAGACTACGGCATGACTGACAACAAATAATGCAAAAGGATATTCATGATGCAACCACAAAGACACTGAAAGTTGGACAGCAACGCTTATCGTTTGTAGCTCAAGGAAGTGACTGTTTTTGCTGGCCGAACTGCGATCTGTAGGGTATATCAGTTCATAACGCTTTATCACATCAATCCACAAATAACATTTGAAGCGTCTGCCGGAAGATTGGCCTCGTCTTTCACAAGTTACACATTAACTGAGAACACTGCTGGTGCCCAAACAGTCTTTTTCATCTACGAAACAAAAGTATTTAAAAGATATAGCTTACCCTAGAGCATACTGCGCATTAGTGTTTGACAGTTTTGGCTCTCTGTAGATCAGAAAAAATAATGTGTGGAACGTGATCAGAAAAAATGATGTGTGGAACGTATTTGCAATCGTTCTTGAACTTGGAAGTGGCGACTCAATTTCCACGGCAGGAGGTTAATAAATAGCCAAATGGCGATCACGTTTCCGAACAAAACTTGTCACTGACAATTCAAGAAAAAAAGCATGATGAATAAAAAGCATTTGCTGACATCACTCCTGCGGTCGGCAGCTCTGCTGGATATAGTGAAAAATAATCTCACACTTGCATGACAGATTTACACTAGGTGTAAAAGCATATCTCCCGAAATACATTAATGCCACTCATAAAGGGAGAATTTCAATCAAGATCTTTTATAGCGTCACACAATCACATATTTCGACACTGGACTGCTGATATGAAGAAAGCGTCCATGTTATGAAAAAAGTGACATTGTTCAACAGAAGTGGGGGCTGGCGGGCTGAGCCCTCGAAATTCACAATTAATACCTCCAAGCTCTAGTCTCCCCCTGTAACGTTATTTTCAATTCATTTTATACTACTGGTGAGCTCCCACAATGCTGTTCATCTGGTGATGGATCTGCTTATTTTCAGGCTAGCAAACACAAATGAGTATCAGTCAATTTAGAACCACGAATATCCGCCAACACCACAGCCACCAGAGGAAAAGTTGAGATTTAAACCAGAAGATTGTTTTTCTGCTCAAATTTATGTGATGGAAGTGGAATGATCTAACCAATTTATTTTAATATATTTGTTTATGAGCAGACACGAAGTCGTAAGTATGAATAAGCTAAGCATTTTGGTGTCGGTTGCAGGTTTCGCTAACCATGGCAAATTTGTCTTTTCGTGGCCGGTATTAGCTGTCCACGTGTTTGCAATTGCAATAGAAGGATCAAAGCCACATGGCCATTAGTCAATGTTGCCAGGCGCGTAGACTCTTGGCCAGGGGCGGAGCCAGACATTTTCATTTGGGGGGCCACTGGAGGGGCCAGTTTTGCAACAAGGGGAGCTGTCAATGGCCTGTGTAGGACTTTCAGAAAGAGACCTACAGAAAGAGACCTAATTTTGGGGGGGGGCAAGCAAAATTTTGGGGGTGCAGTGGCCCTCCCCTGGCACCCCCTAGCTCCGCCCCTGCTCTTGGGGGTGAAAGGCTCCGTCCCACCAAATTTTGAACTGCAAATATTGAACCATTGAGCAAAAGCAGTCACGACCGCGTGAAGCCACCATTCATTCCACCAAGCTTCAGATAGATGGTGAGCTATTTTGTCGAAGTTTCTACGTCAGAGCTGAGTACCATGGTTTGTTGAGGTGCGTCGTGCTACCAGTAGCGTAACTGACGGGGGCAGGCGTGCGAACCGCTTCCCTGGCAAGCTAAATGCAAAAACTTGGACCCCACGCAGTAACGTATTCAGGCGCGGATTTACCATTAGGCTAAAAAGGCTTATGCCTAGGGGCCCTAAATTTGGGGGAGTAAGGACAATTTTCAGCATTTCTGAAAGCAATTATATTTGTATTTTTGTTATGGTTAAACGTAGCCTACGTTTTTTTACTATTAGTGTTTTGCTCCTCTCAAGGTTGGACACGTAGGCTACTAGCACCGGTTGTGTGATGCACTACTGTATGGTTATCCATTTTCTGTGCTCTTGCGAATGACGATACAGCTGTGGTGAGGATAAAGTGCTTTGCTCCTCCCAATGTTGGTCATGCGCAAACACCGTTTCTGTAATGTGCGCTGAT
>JGI24159J19872_10013834_pt1 | contig 10471 bp, 5 predicted proteins | sample Ectturendosymbi4_FD_19872 | JGI IMG/M metagenome (IMG submission 19872)
AACTTCCTGCGCATAAATGCAACTTTCGTTGAAAATAAATGCAACTTTCTCACTTTTTTACTGCAACAAAAACTTGCCCTAATAATAATAAATCTGCAAATTTTTCATAGGTAATTGATTTCCTATTAAACAATATCGCTCATTAGGCTTCGTTGCATTTGAGTTTTCTGAAGATTGGGAGAATAATGACGTGAGAGCAACAAGATTCTTGAGCTTCTTAATTAACCGGAAAACATTTTTATTGCATTTTTTTCAAAAATCTTCGGATATATGGATGTACTGAATTATATTCTTCATAATAAAGGTATTGATGTCATATATTGCGCCAACAAAATTAATGAAGTCTTTAATCTTTCTCAAGCTAAAGCTAGAAAAGCTAACTAACTTCAATGAAGTCTGGAAGTTATATAGCAGGCAAGGAAATGTTTGGTTTAAGAATTAAGTATACTGTAATAGTTATGTTCTTGCTTCGATTGCTCAGTGTAAACGTTTTGCTTGAGCTAACTATGTTTATGTTATCAGCTGTTGCTACATTGAGTTCTATGCAGGTGCGTCACTGTCTGTAGTGTTGCTTGGGATACACTTTAATCAGTTGAAATGTGTTAGTTTCAATTTTAGCATGAGGATGTTTTGAAACTCTGTAACGTAGAATGTTTTTGTCATTTCATGGCGTAGTTCTGTAGATGGGTGCAAAAGCAGACAATAAATTTCTCAGGCTAGAGCACAAAATACATGTAGTCTCCTGTTTTCTGCACCTTTCACAACTGAACTATTCACATTTCTAGAGAGATGTACTGATGGTTCCAGTTCGGGCAGTGATTTTGATCAACTGCGACATCAAGACTTCGACAGCGAAGCTGAGAAAGCGATTCAATTATTACACTACCAAGACATAATGGAGAATGTTACCACACAGTTAAATTGGCGATTCACTGCAATTAAACTTTTTTGAGTTTTTTTTCTACTTTCTTGCGACATGCATCCTGAATATGAAAAGGATTATCCTCAAGAATTTTAATGAAGTTACTTGGTGTTTATGGAGAACTGTTTTTTTGATTAGACGCTTTTAAAATCTAAGCTAGAAGTTGTTTATTCACCTGAAGAATTTCCAAGGAAAAGTATACAGTATATGCACAGTGTTTTTAAAAGACCGAATCCATTTACTTTAACAATGGACCCAATACTAATTGTACTGCTTAGGCTTATTTAAGCAAAATTCGAAAGTGAGGGCCTAAACCCATGCGCCCCCCCCCCAGTTCCTGCACCTATGAGTGGAATCTCTTTGTACAACCGCTACCAAACCGCACTAACGATCATCTCGATTAAGGTTGCCAGCCATCCTTGAGCGCCAAGGACTTTCCTTAAATTTGCCATCAAAAGTTGGTATGTCCTTCATCCTTGAAAAGCATTTTGTTGTCCTTGAGTATTTTCCGGCGTTCTGGAAAGTTCATGAACAGTAGTGAAATTGTTCAATATTTGAACTATTGATCACATTGCACATTGAAGAATCAAGATTAGACTATTTTTGAATAGAATGACGTGCGCAGTGTACATGTAATGTAATATATACTTTGCGTTCTTAATAAATGTGGTTGATTACCCATTGTTATTCAGTAATGTTTGTTTGAAAGAATATGCTACACCATTAGATCTACATAGTATTCAAAGCAGGCAGAAAATAAAATTTCGGTAATCACATTAACAATGTCCAAGTGATCAGGCAACCCTAATCCCGGTGTTTAGATGAAAGAGTTGCGGTCTCTTAAAAAATGTCTTAGCGGTCACCTAGGTCGAACTTTAAAGAAAACCTTGTACAGTACACGTACGAATACATTTACGGAAATTGAGATGTGCTTTTAAATAAGTGTTTGAATTATGTCAGTCAATACTCATTACTCTCAGCAACACAACATCGGCTGAAATGAGTTCACGAGCATTGAAAAGAGTTCGTACTTACCTCGTGCAGCGCAAAGCTTGCTGTCTGTCGAGAGATACTTTAATATGTCAAAAGCAAAATATTTTACGATCATGTTATCGAAAAAATTTTTGTTGTATAAAGGGGAAAAGTATTGTGTTATAGATAATAAATTCGTTGCATTGATTGTGTTTTAATCTGCTGTCGCAATGTTTCATGTATTTTACTGCGCTGTTTTCACGTGGAGCGATGAACCTGGTGGTCGCAGTTTTCCGTTTGTTTTATTCCGTTGTCGTAGCGCTGAGTGTTTCACTCCATTATGCTAAAGTGGAATGCTGATGGTTTATGCAGTCCCGTCGCCACGGGGGGCTTTGGTGGTCTTAGCCTCCCCAAATTGAAATTTGAAACGCTATAGATCAGTGGAATTTTTGTCAATTTTTAATATCAAGCCCCCCGCACAAGCGCAAAACCCCCCTATTGACGACTTTCTGGCGACGGTTCTGGGTTTATGCCGGTAAATACATGACATAAGGGTAAAAAGTGCACGCCACCTAATGGCGATGGTGCGTGTAGGACGTTATACATGTTTTGCCATCAAACACCGCGAAAAGGTTACTTTTCAAACCAAGGAGCACAATTCCCCGGGCTCCGAGAAGTCCCAACAATTTCGCAATAACTTTCTTCAACAACACATTTGCTTCCAAAAAACTTTAGGTTCAAACATGGGGGCACGCCAAACTTGTTTCTTGCCCCGGTCGCCACCTAACCTCGTTACGTCTCTGTTTCAAACGTCATACCGTGACATCATGAACAGCGCACAAGTAAAAATGACCACCTTATGCCGCCCACTGATCCATCAGAAAGGTCAATGATGCGCCACTACTTAAATTGCTTGCTTATAACGTGCCGGCGCTTTGACAACCAAGCGATCGGCTTACTCTGGAGTGGACTGATCAAGACTCACTTCACATAATTGTCCGACGACCTTCCACTCAGTACTGTATTTCACATGTCACACAGACACGTAACGAGGTTGGATGGCGCCCGGGGCAAGAAGCAAGTTTGGTTTCGGCGTCCCCCGCAGTGATTCGGCACCTGGGGAATTGTGCCTCCCTCGTTACGCTCCTGTGTGAGAGTAAAGTAAGTAAAACACTGACGATTATAGTAGAGGGTTATTTTTTACAAGACCTTGTGCTACTACCAGTGTACCACAAAGTACGTGTGGCCAGCACCGTTAGTATAGTGGTTGATCAATCGGCCGTTTGGAACCAGATCGCTTAACATCTACCTTTAACCAGCACCGTCAGGTGGTTGGGGATTTTCACACAAAGAAAATTCGACTACGTGATATAATTGATGCCAATGCAGAACCGTCGCCAGAAAGTTATCAATAAGGGGGCTTTGCAGTTCTGTGGGGGGACTTGACATTATAAAATTAACGAAAATTCCACCTATTTATAGAGTGGGCTAAGCCGTTTCAATTAGGGGGGTTAAGCCCCCCCGTGGCGACGGGACTGTGCTAATATCTGAAAGTCAGATTTTTCTCAGTCATTCGTCTATCCTGTGTCTTCCATTGCGGAAATGCTGCGTTATGCGCATTTCAATGCCAAAACTGCTGGCGTTACTACATTGGCCTGAAACATGTCGCGACCAGCATAAATCTGACGCCAAAAGCAGTTTGTCGAAAGTGTGACAGTGCAGCCGGTTTTGAGCCTGAGGTATATAGACTATGTGTTAAAGTAAAAAAGAGAAGAGTGGAAAATTAAAATCGTTTCATGGGTTTAACTCCTAATGTATATATAGACTCGGTCCCCAGATAGCACTATGTAAATATTAGTAGGTCTCATCAGTAGATCATAGAGCGGACGTCTGCTCTGTGCCCATTACCGTAGAGTTGTGGTTGAGCTCTGTGCAGGACCGGATTAAGGGGAGGCAATTGGCCCGGGCCCTCCGCTCTACGGGTCCCCCCGTGATGACAGTTATTTGTTTTGAATAAAATATTCGTTTGAAAAATTGTTGTGATTCAAAAGTGATACAACTCTATTATCCGATGTTGCTTGAGTATCATTAATGAATTCTCTGCAAGTTTGACTTTTTGCCAGTTTTAGTAACCACTACTGAATATAGATATTTTTGGTTTTGTTCAATGCACATATATTTGAATTTTGCATGTAACTTTTCCTAATAATCGTTCTTTTCGCATGGGTTTATCTACTCGTGCATCACGCCTACTGCACAAATGTCGCGAACACGATACAATTTGCGTGCTTTAACCAGCAAAGCCAGTTCTGCTGTGGTTGAGGTTTGGTATCAATGATTTCGTAACTTCTTGTGCCGTCTGGAGGTTCCAGCCCAAAATGCTTGATTTTAGGCGAATAACACTATTTTGCTTAGAAAAACGCCTCTCAAAGCACAAAATGTCTATATTTTCTAAAATTTTGGGGGGCATGGCCCCCCTGGCTACGCCTATGGAGGTAGCCGCAACCGAACTGCGACGTTTGTTTCGTCACAGAGTGGAACGTATGGTGGAAACGCACTTTTGTTCCAATGGCTATTCTTGCGTTACATCATAGACATATGAAGCTAGTCAAGCCATTTACACCACATGTTATTGCGTGGTCCGTCAAAAGGTTTTTGATCAATCGATTTGTAGAACGAAAGAGCAGAAAGCGGGATTGCAGTGTTTAGCTAGCGCTATGCCGAAATCTGTAATGCCATCAGGAGCTAAAATGGCAAAGTTTCTAAGGAGAAAAAGCGCGATAATCTGGCAGTGTTACCTAAAACGCAGCGACTGAAACGTTTTTTTTTTCAGCAAAGCTTCTAAGCAGCAACGTTAAAACAGTATGGCGTTGATCAGAGCACCTGAAAATGTAGGTGAAAATCACGACATAAGTTTCGAAGCACCTTTCACACTCAGACTGATTGGCCATATTGACATGTTATTTTTCCGGTGTTTTTGTCTGTAATCTCTGCTTATTGTTCGGTCGAATGTTGTTTCTTGCTGAGTCACTCTATAGCCTGTGGAAATATTATTTCTTAGAAAGAATACACTGTAGTGTTTATATCATACACTCTCTTCTCGCAGCTAACTGCATGTGCAGTTGAGCCAGAAAGTCGTCAATAGGGGGCTTTACGTTCATGCAGGGGGGCTTGACATTGAAATTTGACAAATATTCAACAAATTTATAGTGGTTCATATTTAAATTTGGGGGGATTTTGGCGGCAGGACTGAGTTGAACACCGTATTTATTCGATTGTGAGCCGCGGCTTATAAAGCTTTTTTCATGTCATGCGGCTTACATTTTTTATTTTTTCACTTTATCGAAATATATATAGATGACGCTCACTCCTTCCTTGGCTACGTTTTGTCGACCAAATTCTTCTTTCGCATTCGATTTTCTTTAGCACCACGTGCACATCCGTCACAGGAGGCAGTTGTAGTGGTGTAAGCTTCATTAATACGGGAAACGCACGAGCACGCGAACGTTGCGAATGCATATCAGAGGCGAAGGTAACCTATGTTCAAGTGCGGTTTACAATCAAGGGCAGCTTACGTCAATTATTATTAACACCATTTCGTGTGGTGTACAATCAAAAGTGGCTAACAATCGAGTTAATACGGCAGGCACATAATAATCGACTACTGGAAAAAGCGAAGAAGAACGTTGCGAATCAGCGAAACTAGATTTTACAAACGATGGCGTCATGAAATGCGTTACAGGGGCCCTCCAGTGAAAATTGCCCGGGTTGTTTGCAAGCGGTTTTTCGTGTTTTAACCAAACCCATGTAGGCCTATATGATCATGCACGAACTAACGTTTTCGTGATCACGTTTGTCTGGTAGAGCCTACAAACCACGCCACAAAGGAGGCGGTATGCTGTGTTTTTGTATCAAATTTCTCAATGGGATTTGTGCGTAGCGAACACCATTGCATATGTTGAAACTGTACAGCACGCCCGCAACCAGCTTGGGATACTACGGAGGCGAAGAGATTTCTGACAGGGGCCCCAATTTTTAAACTTGCCCAACGCGTTTTTCCAGGGGGGCCGAGCGCCCCTCTAGTTACGGGCGCCTGCTGTACAGTAACATGTTAGTTCAGTGTACCGGAAATCAGAATATTTTTCCAGTTCTTACCGGAAATGAATTAAATCCGACCGACTTAGATTGTTCGTAGTGTAGCAGTCACGCCAGCGCAACAGCTAATTCCAGTTTGAAACACTCATTTCTAAGGAGAAATACAACACCCGCAATCAGCCAAAGTATAAGACCAGCATGATGCTAGTGAGAGCCCTCTTTGGCCGAATTGGCTGGCGCGCTGAGATCACCAACAACTTCCGCTATCGCTCAATCCAAGGGTTCGACACTAGAGATGGCACGGGCCGCTAATGGTCCGGATTTTGGGCAGGCCGCTCACAATATTTTTAGCGGTTAAATTTTACCGAGCCGCCCGTTAATGTTGAAAAAAAACTACATTTTTTTGAGTTCAAAGAACCACTCGGTGGCAATAAAAGTGAGTGAAACCACTTGGCATATTTTTCCAATGCTGCATTTTCAGGCAAACTTTTTTCCGATATGAGAGCACTCCGTCAGGTGCGACTGGCAGGTACACTTTGAGAAAATTTTCGTGCATGTGCGTGGTGATAACTTCTTGCAAGAGCGTGGCGGTCAGTGTTTCTGGTGCTGAGTTGGTTTTTGGAGGGAACCTGTTATGCAACGTTTTGATGGCATGCTATAGCCTAGGTGTATTTTACATATGAACCAAATCGCAATAATTTTATAAGTAAGGTCAATGGTTCTACGTTTAGCCTAGAGTTTCAGATTTAGGTTTTTAGGGAGCATCGACTCGACAACCTTCCGGTTCCTTCAATGCCCTGGCGTCCTTGCACTGATTTGTGTTTTTTCTAGCTGAATATTACTTATCGCCAAATAAAATCAACTCAGCTTAGGCTTAGGGATTTAGGTGTAGGGATTCTAGCTGAGAGTTTTAGGTTTAGGCTTGTAGGTTGAGAGCAAAACCGTCACCAGAAAGTCTTCAATAGGGAATCGTTACCTTTGCGCTGGGGTCATGACATTCTAAAAGTGATAAAAACTCTACTGAGTTATGCAGTAGTGCTTCGTATTTCAGTTTTGGGGGGATTGGAGATTTGTTTGGGTGCCAAAGCCCAACAAGACTACCATGAGGTGTCAACGGGACTGGTTAAGGGCTTTTGGTTTGGGGTTTTACGTTTAGGTTTGGGTTGTAATGGGTCATTGCAAAGTGACATGTCATTGACAACAAAACCCCACAAATAAAAGACGCGAATCCTTCCGGAGTATATACAGTATGTCTTAGCGAACCAAGTAGTAGCAGAGTGATCTCGTTGGGTGAACTCTATTGCTGCTTGGTGTGAAAGACCTCTTTCTCATTGAAGCATCCCTTCAGGGATTTTAGGTTTAGGGTCTTAAGTTTGGGGTTTTACGTTTTAGGCTCACACTAACCAAAGCATGTACGTTTGTAGCCTAGATTGTGCTTGTCACATCACATGACCACTTCAACCAAGCATGTTCTGATAAAGGCAAACTAGTCTCAGCAGACTTTTGCCTTGGAAGGCAAAATAGCCAAAAAAGATAGTTTGCCTCAGGAGACAAAATTAGAGGAGTCTGCCAATTGTTTAGCGGGCCATGGGCGGGCCGGTTTGAAAAAGAATAAATGTCCTCGGTCCATGGGCGTTTATGGGCTGGATGTTGCGGGCTTTGGGCGGTCTGGGCCTGAAATCTTGATTCTGAAGTGGTCTCAAAGAGAAGTTCAGTTCTCTGAAATTGAATGACTTTATGCTTTTAATAAACGAAATTGCGTATTCAAAACCCCGATATATGGCCTATGCATACGATGCTGGCATTGTTTGGTTCAGCATATGTGTGTGAGTAGACCTTCAGCGTCATAACATTAACAAAGTTCGTTACAGACCTAAGTTAACCAACCAACAATTCAAGTCTCTCCTGAGAATTGCCATAACAGAAGCAAATCTACATTTTGATGCAACATAGGCTACAAAAAGACCAACAACACCGTTACAACTAAAATAGAAAGTGACTTTCTTTGCTGTGTTGTAAAAAAGTATAAAATAACTTAAGCAATGAGCCTTACGTTGTGTCTTTTGACATGCTTCGATCACTATCAAAAGACACAATCTTTTATGTTGTGGCATTCACATCTTATTTATTTTTGTTTCTTCAAACAAGACATTCATTCAATCCGCTGTCAAAGTTTATATTCCAATGTGACTCGCGAGGCAAAAACAAACTGGAGAAGCCTAATGATAGATAAGTCTTACTTAAATCAAAAGACTTTCAAACGAAAAGGATATATTTGAAAATCGAATTTCTTTTGGGTAAAATCTATTGCTGCTTGAGCTCGCACAATGGCATGTTCACTAAAACAAGCATTTCCTCTGAGTAAAATCTTCCTTTAGGAACACTGGTTGGAATAATGGATATTGATCCATAGTAATAGGGAGATTTGGGAATGGTTATTTTAAGGATGGGTGTAATTTTTGCAATCTTTCAAAGAGTAGGAAATCACCTTAAAGCCATACATTTATTAAAAAATGCAATTTCTCATTCAATTTTTAAAAATTCCGACAACCATCGAGTTAAATATTAATAGACGGTTTTAAAAACTTTGCTAGGATGTCAGCAGACTTTTTATTGTTGCTTCCTCTCTGAATACATTGCGATAATTCGCTGTTAGGATCCTCAATTTAGAAATGAAATTGTTTAACTCACTTAACCAGCAGTCGTTAACGGAAATTAACACAAGCTGGAAAATGACTCTTTAGGAAAGTCATTAGAAGATGTAGAGGAGGGACAAATTTGAAATATGTAGAGGAAAGACAATTAGTAAAAATGGGTTGGCGACTAGATTTTGGCTAGTATGAAGAAACAGGCTAGTATGAAGCGCTAACGTGCTGCATACAATAATGCCTACAGAATTATGCATTACACACCGAGAAATGTAAGGGTTCGCCCCACACCAAGTTAGCCTACCAGTGTGATCGTGAGCAAACACTTATTCTGTAATGCGTTTTGGCTATGCATGTTTGTGCTCCTACGTCCTACGCTGTTTGGTTGTGCCTATGGTATGGACCACGTGTCTGAAATAAAATGTTAATGTTATAATTATTATTATTTTCTCCAGCCCTGGAGCATGTCGCGCCTGGCTCAGGGCCATAGTAGCCATTGGTTCCTACGCTTCTGGGTCGACACCTTTTGTTTCTTTACTTTTTTTTCGGGTTTTGCAAAACTAGTGCTGTGTGGAAGCTTTAGGGCATGAAATGCACATAATTTCGTCATGACGTGACCTCGCACACAATTACGAACAAATATTCGAAATAACATCACGTACAGCAAAAAAAGTAGGCAGTATTCCGCAAAATGAATATTAGAAATTGCAATTGCTATGAGGCAAGTTTCTCGGTGAGTGATAAGCCGAGAGCTGCCTTGTAATAGGATACTCTTTTACCCCATTGTTTAACAGAGGGTAGATGTTTTGTTGTTCCCATCTCTGTCGTTTCTTCTACCAGGTAATTGTATGGAAGCGTGTTATTGGGCAAGCCTACTTTGAATCAAAGTACATGGACGCGTGCTGCGCTTACAGAATCAAGGTCTTTAATCTATCAACCATATGTTACGAGAGGAGCTCACATTGGACGCATAATTTGAGGAGAGTTCGTACAATTTGCGTTAGCTTTAATGATTTGTAATAATTATATAGCTAATTGGTAGCAGCTGTATACGTACCTAGATGTTTTTCTTAGAGACAGGGAACTAAGAGCAAGATTTTTGAGGTCAGTTTCAGTTGTGTTCCACAAATGTTTACCACATGGTCAGCGCAAAGCAGCATGGTTACCATTCTTCATTACATAAAGCTTAGGTAGAAATTATCAAAGGAAGGTTTTTTCACTAAAATGTCGTCCAGCGTTATCGACGAGTTGAAATGGGATCCATCTTCGATGGAAAGAAACGTTCAACGATGTATTGACAACATCCTTTGGGTCAAAGGTAGTTGCAAAGAGTATTTTATCCAAGTTTAAACATCGCAGCAGTGTTTCGAAAAACTGTTTAAGTGTTCTACAACAGTGTTTCTCAAGCGATTTGCAGCCGGGAAATGTCAGATCCTACTTCAATTTTTTGAAATGAAGATAAACAGTTTAAACATTTTCAAATGACCTGTTTTTCGCACGTCGTTTACATTTAATTGGTAAATTGTTCTTGGTCTTAGTTTTGCAAAAAAACTATGTGCTCATCTTGTCTTGAGCAACTTCAGTCGACAACAATGGTCCACGTTATCACTTTTTGTTTTTATTTTCATTATGCCTATTCGATCTCCAACTGTTGTTTCTCAACACTTGTCAAAAAGTGATAAACGTGGTTGGCTGACTAGATGACCGCCACGGTCTTTCGCCAATCCTATATAACACAGCGCCCGTCTTTGTTTACACTGATCAGCTATTGTGCCATTGTGTTTTCATTTGCTCTAATTTTCGCTAATGGTTGGTTTACTGCATGCGATGGCTT
>JGI24159J19872_10013837_pt1 | contig 10470 bp, 7 predicted proteins | sample Ectturendosymbi4_FD_19872 | JGI IMG/M metagenome (IMG submission 19872)
TGACGGTTGTTAGAGAGAATGTAAACAATATCATGTTCACCAATCGTTGGTGAGCCTACACCACAAGAAAAACAAAGTGTAGCTTGCCTGATAGTCAACACTTGAAGTTAATCTTGTCGAAGTTGAAAAATACGTTTTGGACACATTTTGTTATTTTTGTTGATCACAAAATGGCAAAACGTGTTGATTGTTGTGATTACTTTTAATTTTATAGACATCCTTATGAAATTGAAAGGGCCTAATTTCTTGATTGTTCTGGTTTTTCAAAATATTTTGAACATACTACGCCGATCATCACGCATTGTTACTGCAAGTCTTATGTTTGGGTGCATTGCAAGTCTATTCTGACTGAAATGCTTTTTTAGATATTTGGGCATTCATCAGTGATCTCAGCCTATAACGAAAGGCTAAATGAAATTACGTTCGTGTGTATTTTTATAAATTCATGACTGTGATAGTTTGCAGCACGCTATTTGCACACTTTTTGCTTGTGGCGACATCTGCCTTTTGTACATTGGACTCATGAAAGGTAAGTGAGAGTACATGCAAGCTACGTGATTTGTCACAGTGATATATTCAATAACAGTTCTCATGTTTTGTGGGCGGGCACATTCTTATTTTCACTGCTATGATATTGTAAGGTTATTCCCTTTGAACAGTTACACAAGCGTTTATGATAGGCCTACAAAATAGCTGAGGTTATGTCTACAACATGCAGGGGATCCAAAATTTATTTTTTCGCAGTTCTAACAATTTTAGCCTATTATGTAGTATTGTTGTCAGTTGAATGATCTAGGTTATGCATACAGCAAATCAACTATGTTAGATGTCTTTAGAGAAGGTCTGTTTGAATATAGATGTTATTTAGCTTTGATCAACACTACTACATAGAAGTTACTCAATATTTAATGTTTGACCATTACCTTTGTTGCATTAATTAAGATTATACAGGAACAGCAACATGGCTGAATTGCGGTGCAGCGTTTTGGCCAAAAGAGAAACAATTCCTGCATGTGGTGGATGGTGTTTGCGCAGTGTTCAAAAACACGTTGAACTTCACTACATTTATCAAAGTTTATCAAGAGAAATCGCGCGTAGAGGAAAGTTATTTTCATAGAATGTTATAGCAATTTTGACATGACCTAGAATTAAATTATTTGTAAAAAATATATTTTTTTAACTTTTCAGATTCTATATCGCGCATGAGCACTAAAAATCAAAGCCAACTGATGATTTTTGCGTTAAGTAACGAAACAATGAAGGCTTGTTGGCAGTTGGGATCACTGTCTAAATCTTACAAACACTGTCAATTTTTGGAATTTTTTACAACTTTGTATGCTGATGTAAAGAAATATTTTATGTATATGTGTGGGTGACTGAGCGTTAGCCGTTAATTACACAGTAATTGTTTTTAGTCTCGTGGCATAGCTAGTGGATTAGGAATATTTGTTTCTTAGGCTATTTCATAGCTAACCAACACACTGTTAAGTCAGTCATACTTCAGACAGTATGCTACAAACCATTTTCAGATTTTGGACACAGGATTTAGCTGCTAGATGCTAAACCAATCTGAAGGAAAAGGACAGACTTGCTAGGCGCAAAACCAATCTGAAGGAGAAAAGAGACAGACTAAGTAAAACTCTTTTGTTGTTTGAAAACTGCTTTTATGCTCTTTTCTGGAAATCTATCAAATGGTATTTCAGTGCGGTCGTAAACATTCATGCATCGCAAATCGACTATTATGAAAAGCAGGAGTTGGATGTCAGCCTTCTCCAGCCCTTGTTCAAGTCTCTACACCTTATTAATGTTAATTCGAAAGTTTCAAGTGCAAAATTGTACTATGTTTTGAAGTTCAGCAAGTATTTGTTAGCGTCAAATTAAGCAGTAGAAGGGTGGCAATATCCTGGTTTTAGAGTTTTGGTTGCAATTGGGACAGCTTCTGCAGCCAGTAGTGCTGGAAGTGAGAGAGGCTTCTTTTTGATGAATATCATTAAAACCAAACAGACGTATGTTAATTTACAGCTCGACGCTTCATACATCTACAGTCGACTAAATACATGAAATTCTATTTTTGTTTAAGAAGAGATAAAATGTGGAAACTGGATAAATTGATGCACTGTAGCAGCAAAAAACAGCCAGTTGAAAATCTGACAAGCTTATGGAGCTTAATAATGAAAATAACGGCCAAAGAAAACGATATGAACGACATGCAGCCTTCTTATAAACACTGGGTTTCTTCAAAGAACCGTTGCGCATTGGACTTCTAATGCATGTCAGCCACAAACGAAGATTTTGACTCAGAAGAACATTACATTTCATTGTTGTTTATTACATTTAATTTATGATGTTTTAGTTTAAGATGAGTCTGTATATCTCTAGTGCTGTGTTGATTCTGTTATTGCCATAGTGATTTGTGCCAAATCTTTTTTGTTTGAAATTAACTTTCNTTAATCGTTTCAGTGCAGGGCATTTCAGCCAATCATAGGCCCACGGTGCAGTTGGTGGACTTGGTTAGGGAAGAGTGGAATGANCCCTTAACCGTCATTATTGTCAGATCTATTCTGACCCGGAACNGTACAGCACCTGACAGGGTTCCAAATTTGGGTTAAATAATTTGTCAATATTTCTGAGGGGTAAGCTACGTGACTTTTCGGTCTGGAAACATTTTGGTCATGACATTTCTGTAGGCTACATAAACAACCAATGACATTTGTTTATTCAAAATAAATGCCTATATGGGCAGCCGAAATGTCATGCCAGCTGGTGTTATACAAACTTCCTTTGATGATGCAGCAAAGTGACAAAACAGTCTGACAGGTGAAATTTAATGTTAGTCGGTTTTATACCAAATTGATTTAAGTGTGTTTGCAGCAAACTTAACATGAAAATCATTTGTTGATGCTGATTAACTGTTGGATCTTGTATCACGTTTGCATTTTTTGAAAATAAAACTTCTTGTTGATTCAAGTACGTTTGCAATAAGACGTTAGCATGTAAGATTTAATAGTCTGACCAAAATGTCTCGAGACTGAAAAGTCCCATGACCGAAACAGCTCAGACTGAATCGGCCTAGCCAAAAATTATTGTTTCGAGAGTTGCTATGTTTTGGCAAAGTTTAAGTAAAGAAATTGCACAGTATCATTAGATCATCAGCCCGATTCAATTCTATTGTTGGTTCAGTGCAGTGATCTTCCACCTGGCGGTCGTGAACCATTTTCGGAAAGGCCACCAGTAGATATTTTATGTACAGAGATGTATTACATTTGCTTTATTCAAGTTTTAGATGGGGTTGTTGGGTTAGAGTAGGTTGCTGTAATGGGTCGCGGTACAAAAAGTTGGAAACAACTGGTTTAGTGTGACAGTAAGCAATGCACAACAAAACAAGAACATTCATTCAGGACCGTATGAGGGCAACCACTGTCTGAGAGAAAAGGTTCACATTTGGCTAGGAAGTTTGCATGCAGCTGATTTTATTTATTGGCTTTGTGATGACTGTGTTTTCGTTTGCTTACCAGAAAATGTTGCGTGTGTACATGTTGGAAAAAGTGAAGACCATTTTTTATTTTTCTTAGTCATCATGGTTGATGAAAAGTTTTTCGGTAAAAATAGATGCATTTTAGGAATATGTTTTTTTATATAAAAGTTTCTTTTGATCTTGACGGCACTTTTTGGACACCAGCCGACTTGTAAAAATCTTAGAGGGAACACTGGCAGCAACAGATCGGCTGGAGCTATTGTGCCGGCAGTTGCAGATTTTCATGGCTTGACGCAATACAAACAAAAAGGTCACTTTGTCAGGAAACCGCTGTCCTGCTCGTGGTGTAACGGTTAGGTGTTACAAATGCTATGCCAATGGTTTTCGGTTCGACTCTCACCTTGCTGACTTTCGTTTTGTTTTTCTTTGCTTTTCTTCAAGCTCCGCTTATGTGTTACATTTAGGGGTTAGTGTTGTTAGGATTAGACTTAGAATTTGGGTTAGGTTAGCGTTAGGTTAGTGTTAGCTTAGCATTAGGTTAGCTTAACGTTAGGTTAGGGATAGGTTGGGTTAGGTTAGGGCCAGGTTAGGGTTAGGTTAGGGATACGGTTAGGGTTTAGGNTAGGGTTAGGTTGTATGTTTATCTTTTAGTTACATTTACNTTCTACCAAGCCTTTTGCTCCTGCCATCTTGGCGGCAAAATAGACACTGCCTTAACAAAAAATAGTAAGGTTGTTTATTTTCCTAAGCCTAGCAGTGCTGGAAGTTCAGTTGGGAAAGGGTAAGAGTTTCAAATGAAAAAGGGATTGATGTGAACATTTGTTGCACTGCTTTAAGAAATGATTTAATTGGGCAAAAAATTATTGTGATGGTTCTGTCATAGTTAAATTAACGTACAATAGCTGTTGGCATTGCGTGGAGTCTAGCAAGTGCACAAATGCAGGTTAGTTGTAGGCTATCATTTTATTTAAGCATCTCCATTAGAGGGCATATGAGAATTGTGCACAAGTATAACTTGTGCTACCATATAGAAAGGCAGTGGCTATAGATACACCTGTGGATCTTGAAATTTGCAAACTTATGAATACACCACTTGTGACAACAGTTATGCATGACGAGAGTGCAGGCTTGGTAGAAACAAACTAAATGTAAAAGAATAACCTTAACCCTAACCATAGCCCTAACCTATAACCTAATGCTAACCTAACCAATTGCTATTTTATCCTTAACCTAACACTAACGTAACACCTAAGCCTAAAATAAAGTAAAGAAAAAAACAAAACAAAATGAAAGTCGGCAAGGTGAGAGTCGAACCTAAAACCATTAGCATAGTAGCCGTAACGCTTAACCACTACACCATGAGATCCACACCGTTAGAATGACAAACTGACCCTTTTATCAGGATAGGCATATCCGTAGTCACTTCCATACAGAAAAAGAATTCTGCACTTGTCAAGGTCTCTCATAAACTGATTGTGGTAGGCAGTTGATTGTAGTTATGGCATCCAAGACAATGTATGTTGACAGTGTCTATTTTGCCTCATGAGGCAACAGCACTGCTGGAGTTCTTTTACCTTTAGACAAACACCTTTGTTTGAAATTGTCACATGACAAGTTGCTGGAGGTGGACATCACTTTGTTTGACTTGAAATCTTCGTATTGCAGCAAGGGTGCTCCTCAAAAGGGTAAATCTGAGCTTTGTCCTTGGGCAGTGTCTATTTTGCCGCCAAGATGCCAGCAGCAAAAAGCTTGGTGAAAACAAAGTAAGCACAAAAGATAAACCCTCAAGGTAACCCTCTCCTTAACTTTAACACCTAACACTAATCCCTAACCCTAAATGTAACCCCTAATCTAAAATCCAACCCAATCACTAACCTAATGCTAACCCTTAACCCTTAACAACCGCGATTGGCCGGCACTTTTTTTGCCAAAGATCACCAGCTGCTAGAGAGCTGTTATGCTAACCCCTAATGCTAGCCCTAGTGCTAAACCCTAAGCTTAACGTTAACCTGGAAGCCAACGCTAACCCTAACCCCTATCCTTAACTGTAATGCAAATGCTAACCGAAGCCTAAACCTTATCACCTAAGGGAAAAATTTGGAAAGTTATGAAAAAGTAAAAAAAGAAAGGGAAGTCGCCAAGGTGGGAGTTGAACCGAAAAGCAATGACATACTAGACTTGAAGCATAACCACTATGCTACAAGCAGCATGCCGGTTACATGACAAACTGACCTTTTTATTAGAATTGTATCATGCCATAAGACCGAATGTTCGATTGGCGGCATGATAACTCCAGCCGATCTGTTGCCGCCAGAATATTGGTAGTAAAATAGACACCACCTTGTCTTTAAGCTTATGTATGTCATGACAGATACATATGGCTCCCTGCATTTTTTAGCTATTTTTTCTGCCAATCTTTTGTTGACTCTGTTGCATTCTGGTGCCATTTTTCCACTTGTTGCAAGGGGATTGAATGAAGACTTCTCAATGTCAATCGCTCTTTATTTGTAATTATCTTTCGCGTACATTGCCATTGATGCATTGCCCCTTGTGTCACACCCTCCTGTGACAGTATGTGGTCCCCATTTTCAAGATTCAGCATGGTGGGTGTGTTGTAGCTGTTGTGTAGGTATGTGTACATGGGGGGACATAGTCCTTTGATGTTTTCTAGACTGACTTTTCTGTTGAGTTTGTTAAATGCATTGTCTGCATCTACCAGCAGCAGGCATTCACTGTTTTCCTCTTCATAACATTTTCTTACAACATGGGATGCTGCTTCTATGGCTGATTCCAAGCCTACACATGTCTACAGTGTTCCCACTGCATGGATGATGTCTTCCTTTAGCAGTCCTGTGATTGTTTTGCCAATGATTCGTCATAGGCAATCACCAATACCTACTTGCCTACAGTAATTCCATTGTCTTTTTTCTTGAGTGGAACAAGTCTGCATGCAAAGAGAGTTGATACGTAATCATGTGGAATGGTGTCTGTCACGAGACGCCTTGCCAGATTGGCAATTTTGTCAGCTAGCTTTTGTGAATGGGTGCTATATGATTTAGAACAAATCATTTCTCTCCAAGTTTCCATGCCAATCTGTGTTGGTCTCCCAGACCACAATGGGTTTTTTGCGTTGGATGCAATTTCATCTTGAGTTATGTTTTCTGAGATAACCCTCTCTGTTTTGGTTTTGGGCTTATCAATTATGGCAGGTTGTTTTCATTATGCTGCTTTTGGGTGCTTTTTTTCAGTTTCTTTTTGATGTCTGTAGTGATGTCGTGTTTTCCATTGATATCATTGGCATTATCTGCAAATGTTAAGGGCCTTTTTAACTTGTCCCTGTAGCATTAGTCTACAGACGGCTTTCTGGTCTGATTGTTTTTTGGTTTTGAATGATTTTTTAAGGCTTGTTTAAATAGCTTCACTCTCAGATCAGTTCTTCTAGCTTTCTGTGTTTCCACCATTCCATTCTTTTGTCGAAATATTTGATGTGTTCTCTGTTTTTTTGATTTGAGTAATGGCTTCTGGATTAGCAGTGGAAGAAATAAGCATGTGGCTCGCTACTGGCTCCCATCTTTTATTGCCGTTAGAGTCCTACCAGATGAGACACTTCTGCAATTAGTGTTTTTCCAGCTGTTCCTCTTGGGATTTGGATATTTTTTTTTTCCATTTTACAATTTTTTGATATGTTGAATTGAGACTTTTTCTGATATCCTTTGTCTTTAATTTTGCCCCATGCTATAGGCATTTCCCTTTGGGTGGTTTCTTTATCTTGGTCCTTGCAGCTTTCGCAGAACCATTTCAATTTGTTATCCCTAGAATTGTCTTGGCAATACATGATGTATTGATCCTGTGGCATTCCGACAATGATGCAGTGGTACCATTTCATGCACCGTCCATCACACCCTAGGCCCTCATCAAAGTCGGTGACAATTTCCTTGCAAACTCCACATTCACTCATCCCAGATGTCCTCGTGGCCTTTGAGAATTTTAGGAAGGCTTTCTTCAGTCTACACTATACATTTGAGCCTATTATTTTCCTGAAACTTATTCAAATAGAATTCGGTGAAATTTTGTTCAGGTGACAACAATATATGGTTAATGGAATAATGGTTTATTATTTCATATGACTCAGCCAACAAGCAGAATCACTGCAAGAAGCCATTGCACTAAGCAAAACCAACCTTTAGTGAACATCAGAGCAAATGAAAATGCAATGGCACAATAGCTGATCAGTGTAAAGAAAGAGGGGTGCTGTGTCATATTGGATTGGTGAGGGACCACGGTGGCCATCTAGTCAACCAACCCTGTTTATCAGTTTTTGAGAAATGCTTCAAACAAATACAGAATGTGGTGAAGAAAATGTACAGGTGGAAGTGCTTGCCTATGTACACAGGTGAGTGGGTCAAATTTATTTGAAGGATTTTGGTGTGGTTAGGAATATGTTTAAACAAAATATGAAAATTAAAAAAGTGACAAACTAATGAGGTACAAAAGAAAAGCAAAGCAAAAAAATATGATTCTATTTCTTGGTTTCAAGTTTGGCAGTGTCTTTTTTTCCTTGTGAGAGAAAAATTATGCAGGGGCTATTTTGCCTTTTGTTGAATACAGTTGGGTAAATTGATCAAATGACAATACGACACACAATGAGATAACGGGTTAGGGCTGGAGTTTAACCTGTTAATCAATAAACACGCAATGCTGACAAGAAGCCACTAACTGCTTGCCAGCACTGAAACCTTGACATAACTTGTCTATATTGGGAAATGGCAAAATAGCTCTGACAGTTATTTTGTCTCCAGAGGCAAAATCGACATTGCCTTCAAGTTTTTGGAGTGCAAACAGGAGTCTGAGTGTAAATTTCCAAAGAGTTCCGGAGCAAGAGCAAAAAAGTGACTCTGATCACCTCTGACCCAGATCCGGAAGCATTTTTCAATTTTGGCAGCAGCAGGAGTGTGCGTGGTCATTTCTTAAGTAAAAATATGCGAAAATTTTGATTGTGTGATTTGGTGGTATGATTGCATCTCTGACCTCATTTCGTCCTATTTTGGTGTCAGTGTAAAGCCAGCCAAACTACAGAGATTCCTGAAAACCATAAGTTATTTCAAGACTTACAAGGGCTACTGTCCACAACTTTACCAAGAAGAAAAGCAAGTATGAAAGTAAATGAATGAACTGTCAAATTCTAGAACACTAGCACTTAGCAAAACAAAAGGGGCAGGCAGTAATACTGGTAAGCACCAAGGAGCCTAACCAGGTATGCTCCATGGGTAGACATGTGTGAGATGAGGCTCGCAAGCAACCAGCCAAACAGCTATCAACAATCCCTTTGAATATTGCCAAAGATCCAGTAGCACTGGCACAGCCACGGTTTTCAAAGCATCTTTTTGACTCCAAACAATTTTTCTGATTGTCTTTTCCACCTGCCTTCATGATTTTCTTGGTCGTCATATTCATAGGTATAGGAGCAGGCAAACTTTTAGGAGTGCAAAAAAATTTTACCTGAATTCCCCAAACATGCCCAAAAAGTTTCGCCTTTTTTATGCACCAAACATTCCATGAAGAAGTTTTATGAAGACCAAAAAAAGAAATCAAGACCAAAAAACATCTTCAATTGTGAAAAAAAGTCAAATTCAAACATTTTCATTTGAAGGTGTCAAAATATCTGTGCCTGAATTTTCAGAGATTTTCAACAAATCAAAGCTTTTAGGAGTGCGCTTGCACCAGCTCCTACACCACTGGTTATCTTCCTCATCCATTTACTTTGAAGTCTGATGACCTCTCAGCACATCATCATCTGTTCTCAGAACATGCTCATACTAACATCATCCCATTTGCTCTTGCCAACTTATGCACTGTATCCCATAAATCCAACATACCCATCAGTCCCTTAATGTTCTTCCTGTCCATCAGTTTGACTACACACATCACTCTCACTGTACTTTTCTTATCTCTTTTCAAAACTGCCATTTCATTTCCTCTTAAGCGCCCTGTTTTGCTTCAATAGAACATTGTTGGTCTAACAAAACTTCAGAATTTTTGATCTGACACAACTTAAAAACTGGAACTGTTTTCCTTCTTCTGAGCCAGTTGTTGAAACCACTGCTTGGCTGCGCTAGATCTCAGGGCAGATGTTGAGCAGCCATGTGGTTGTCTCATTGCCCAGCACCGTCAGGCCGTGCAGTCCAATGGTGAGGTTGGTGGATTGGACATTGGAAGACACCATTGTTCTTCTACGCCACACTCACAGGCAGCAGAGGAGGCCATACCCCATTTGTACAAGAAGGAGCAGAAACTTCAGACACCAGCACGGAGGTGGTTAAGCTGGACCCAGGCTGTTCTTGAGAGGGTCATTCCAGAGGGATGGGTGCCAGTGTCGTGAATAAAAATATGGAGTCTTATGGGGCTGTCCACCCACTCCGCATTCAATTGGTGATCTGCCCACTGTGCTGCACGTATGATGTCAGACGAACTGATGAGATGTAGTGCGGTAGGCGACGAAGCTCAGCAGATTGGATGCCTGTGAGGATTAGAAGGTTGTCCGCTGGTGTAGGGTGCAGGCATCCAGTCACAATTCGCAAGGCGTCATTTATGGCGGGGTGGATGAGGCGGGTATCAGCACTGCGGCACCAGACAGGCGCACAGTGCTGTGCGGTTGAATGGACCAGGGCAAGGGTGGCTATTCGCAGAGTTGTTGCTCTAGCAAGCCGCCTCAGGAGCGCGATGCGTGATGTCAGCTTGTTGCGAAGTGACTTGAGGTGTCAGCGATATGTGAGCGACCTGTCCAATGTTATTCTGAGGTATTTGGGCTTGGAGCAGAAGAGCAGGGTTGCGTTGTTGTATATGACTTAACACTTTGGTGTCCACTAGGATTTGGGGATTTTGGAAAAAAAAACGCCTAAACGCATGTGGCTTTGCGCCGGAATTTCTCCGGTCCGGTATGCTCTACAGACCCGGTAAAAGTCTCAAAAGATGCAACAAGTCTTCTAGTCTGCACT
>JGI24159J19872_10013840_pt1 | contig 10469 bp, 7 predicted proteins | sample Ectturendosymbi4_FD_19872 | JGI IMG/M metagenome (IMG submission 19872)
ACGAGGATATACGCATAGTGGTAGTAGAGGATATACACATAGCGGTAGTAGAGATAATACACTTGATGGTGTTAATACACTTCGTTTCATGAAACACAAGCTTTTAAGACACCATCATGATTATTATGTAGTACTGCGATGACTTCCAAGTACATCAATTAATAACATGCATGAGGGAATGGGAGGCTGCGAAGGAGAAAGGGTCACAAAAAAACACCTGTTTTATTTTAAAAAGCCCACTTAAAAGAAACCAATAAAACCTACTCTTTACTTTTCCTTTGAAAAATGTACTGAGTAAAAATAAAATAAAGAGGACACTTGTACAATTAACTANAATTTTTTTTAGTCAAACAAAACGAACAGCAACAAAATTTGAAGGACTTGAAAAAAAAAGAATAAATCGAATAGTTTTAGTAAATTCTAATGGTTACCTGTTTTTCAGCCTTCTCTGCATCTATATTTTTCTTGATTTTGGACCATACCAAATCATTTGTTGGAAAAGACATTCTATAGATGCTGAACTAGTGGAGCATGCACATAAACTTGACATGAAACTGCAGAGTTTGTGTGGGAATGGTTTTCCTCTGTTTGCTGTGTGCATGCTTGCCAAGTCATACCACTTAGGAGTGAAGTGACCAACAACACTTGGTGAAAACAAAGATGGAGTACATTTTTTACCCTCAATTTTGATAATGCCATAATAGGTATAACAAGTTATTATTTGTGTGATTCTGAAGATGGTGTATTGCATGATCATGATGCAATAAAAACAATTCAGAATGGGGTTTTTCCGTTTTCTTGAAAAGAAAAAAATTTTGTTTCTTTTAAAAAAAAACTGGTGGGTTGTTTTTTTTTTAAAAAAACAGGTTTTTCTCAACCCTGAATCAAGGGCTCTGAAGATGCAGATTTTCACCTAGTTTATTTTAACAGTAAAAACAAGTAAATTGTTACTTGAATTTTTTTCTCAGATCCTAATGATGTCATCTCAAAATCCCTTGTTCTCCATCAGTTTTGATGTCACACCAAAAAGTTCAAACCCAAAACTTTCCAATTTTTTAAATCCAAAAGTAGAAGTTTTCACATTTTTATAGCATTAGAATGGCTCTCCAGCTCTATCAGTTGGCAAGTTATGGTCGAATGTGTTTAAGCCACTATTGTGACTTGCACATGTATTAAAGGGTTAAACAAAAGAAATTCCAGGGATACCAGCGTATATATGGAATTCCAATGACAGAAATTAACATATTCTTNGGAAGTCGGTATTGGCAAGGATTTGAAAGCTTCAGCAGGAAGTCTCAAACACCAGTCTTTGCAGAATTGCTGAAATGTTTTTAGCTTGTTGCTGTCCAACACATGACATTGTTTGCAAAGCATTGGCATCTAGTTTTAGGGATGAAAAAGGATGTGGTTCTTCTGAATACAGTATATAGATTCTTTACTTTTCGGGATCTGGATTTCAGATGCCTTGCAGCTGAGGATATGCACTTCTTCAACACAAGAGAAATCACTCAGTGATACTGTTTCTTCTACTTGCTAACTACAGTAGAATTTGCCTATATTGACAGTTTGCCCATAACAATGCTTTTTTGTCAGTCCCTGCAGAATACCAATTTTTTGTATGCATTTGAGTTTGGCTATAATAACTTCGCCTATTAACGATGCTTTTTCACAGTCACCACAGTGTATTTCGTCCTTAATAACGACAGTTGCAAGTTTTCTTCACAGTTTAAAGTGTAAGCTCAGCTACATGGAGCCACCATACAAGTCATTTATGACCGAATAAGGCAGTTAAATGACCAATCATTGAGCTATGATATGTTTGACATGAGAATGGTATTGAGGATTGTGCCATCAGCAGCAATGGAACAGGGATGAACATGGACCTGGATTTAATTTCGGCCAGATTTTAGTATTTTGATGGATCTGGATTGGATTTTATAATGTCTGCTCAACCGGATTTAGATTAGATAATTTTGTTTCAAACTTATAACTTTCGGTTCAGTTTCAGGTCTACAGATTGCTGTATCTAATTTGTTAAGTTTGGTTCAGTGGAGCTGCTCACACATGTAAGGGTTGTACATTGTGATTGTTTAAATCTGACCTTTGACGATGACCAATGATACAATTCTGTTCTCTTACAAGGATCATGCTATCAAAGTTGCAGAATTGGTGTGACTTCCATTGATTAAGTCCCTTTTCTTGGTTGTTATATTATGCCCATATGTGTGTAGTAATACTTATACCTAGTAACATTTAGCAGAGTTCATCATTATTTGCATGGAGCCTAGTACTAATGAGTTGCCATGTTGTATACGTTTTAATCTTTCTGGTTTGATATCTTGAACACTTTCAGTGTCAGGTTAATTCAAGCAGTTCACACATGGCTTTGCGCCAGCATAATCTGGTGCCGAAAGTGCTAGAGGTCTGTTCAAACGCTCAAAAGACTCAGCAAGTGTTGTAGTTAGAGATGAAAAAAATTTGTTTTTGGATTTTTTGTGAGTTATAATCATAGAAGTGGAGCACTTTTAGGCCATTTTGGCCCATTTCATCTGGCTTTAGGCCCAAACCGCTAGATCAGTGGTTCCCAACCATTTTATGCTTGCGGTACCCCATAAAAGAGAAATACAATTTGCAGCACCTAGTGGCAAAATCACAGCAATTTGGTTTGGTGACATTTTGAAAGCATCTTTTCAATGATATATTCTTCTTTTGAGCGAGTTCTTGAAACCACTGCTTGGCTGCACTAGATCTCAGGGCAGGTGTCGAGCAGCCATTCAATTGTCTCATCGTCCAGAACCATCAGGCCATGCAATGCAGTCCATGGGGAGGTTGATGGATTGGACATTGGAGGACAACATGGTCAACAGTTTGTTATTCTGCGCCACACTCACAGGCCACAAAAGAGGCCATACCCTATTTGTACAAGCAGGAGTGGAAATGTCCAACACCAGTGCGGAGGCAGTTAAGCAGGACCCAGGCTCTTCTTGGGAGGGTCATTCCAGGGGGGGTGGGTACTGGTGATGAAAATGCAGAGTCTTGTGGAACTGGCTGTCCACTCCACATTCCATTGATAATCTGCCCAATGTGCCACATGTATGTTGTTGTTGTTGTCAGATAAACTGATGAAAATGTTGTGTGGTGGGTACAAATGGGTGTCTCGATTTTAGGTGACGTGTGTTTGCACTCGATGGGTGAAGATGTCCAGACTCCATGGCAAGGCGTGCTGGAGAGTGTGGCTCCAATGTGACAAAGCTCAGCAGGTTGTCCGCTGGTGTAGGACGCAGGCATCCAGTCACAATTCACCAAGGCATCAATGAGGCACGTATAAGCAAGGCTAGGGTGGCTATTCGTAGAGTTGTTGCTCCACCACCCCAGCAACCCGCCTCAGGAGCGCGACACATGATGTCAGCTTCTTGCGAATGATATATTGAAAAACATATTAGCTCACAGTTCAACAGGGATGATCTAATGTAAACAAATTAATTGATTAATCCCATAATTAGATAATTAATTTGGTTATAATTTTAGTTCATAACTTTTGAACCAGAATTGCTAGAAAGTCAATCAAAGTCTCAAAAGACTCTGATTCTAGCATAGTTTCCAATCAAATCTTCAGCGAAATACTCCAGTCTAGCAATTGGACCTTAGGCCAGGTATCATAAGCCAAAATGGCTAAAATCCTACCTCACTTATGACATCACTCACAAAAAAAATGAAACCTAAAGTTTTTTCATTGCAGACGAGAAGACTTGCCAAATCTTTTGAGCACAATCGGCGGAGGAGCTATGCAGTTGGTTAGACAATTGAAATATCATGGTTGATTTTAGCTTGATTTCCAGGTACAATATATTCGCACCCAAGGTGTTACGTACTTGCACAGTATTACTGAGCTTCTCATTGCATTGCTGCTGATAGTGATTATCTTGAAGTCTCTGATGTGTTATTTATTATTATCATGTAAGCCAAAGGCCCAGCTTAAGTTAACTTGAATTAGTTTCAGTGTCTGTTTTGCTTCATGCAGCAAAAGCAGCACTGCTGGGGCTATTTTGCCTTTAGCTAAACACGATTATAGTTGAAGTGATCACATGACAAATTCAGAGCACATGAACTGTTTAGTTGACCATGACATATGTAACAGCTCAGTCTGACAGGCATGGACAAGTTTTGTCATGGTTTCAGAGCTGGCAAGCTATTAGCAGCTTCTTCTGTGTTGTGTGAACTGTAGGCTAAACCTTGACCTTAAAGCTTAACCCTAACACAGTGCTTTGTTGCATATCACACTTGTCCTGTGACCACTTAAATAAATCGTGTTAGACTAAAGGCAAAATACCTCTAGTAGTAGTGCTTTTGATTCATAAGGATAGGTCAAAATGGACACTACCTTACATACAGCCTAATAACAGTGATAGGATTTTGGATTTAAACAGTATTTGGATTTGAAATAAAATTGTTGGATCAGATTTGGAAAGCATTAAATCTGTTCATCTCTGCAACGGAGGCAAATTGTTAGGCCTATGAGTTTTGTTGCACAATATTAGGGATTGTTGCAACTATAGTGTCTAGTGAGTTTGATCAATAGTCTTGGTGGAGAAGTGCATAAATTGTCAAACAAAAGAAGCAGTAACCCATTATGGGAAGAAGAGTATGACATTATTGATTTGCTCAATAATGAAAAAGATACCAAAATGGCAAAACTTGCAAAATTCCAACGATATTGACTACCTACAGTTTTGAAAAATAAAAACAAAATGATTTCTCACTTTTTATCAGAGTATACGCAAAAACATGACAAAAATACAATAAGTGGCAATTCTAATGAGAGAACACTGAGCCCCTACCAAGCTTTGGAAATGAACTAAAAAAANACTTAAGTACTTTTCACAACTTTAGGGACACCTTGAGAAGGTAATCATCAGGTTTTTTGGTGTCCCAGCACCATGTTCATTTTTTGATGTTCTTGTGTGTTTAAAATGTTTATACTGGTGGCTAAACTTATATAGCCTACAATACAAAATAATTAATTATGTTGTAGATACTATACTGTAGCAAAATAAGCTAGTAATGAGTTCGTCATAAACTTTAAAAGCTGTCATTTATTACATGAAAGATGTTTAATTGGTTTACTGTATTACTGTATGTATGCATCTCCCGATCTTGCAAATGGACAATTCAAACACCAAATTCTAAAGTTGTTTAATGACACATTTAGTACACTGTACAAAAATCACAACACAAATTGTAAGCACCCAGAACAAATACAAAGGTCTGAACCTGCAGCTTGCAAGCCACATTGACTCTCCCGTGGAAGTTGAACAGCCTAGCTGGTAAAGTTAAAATATCATATTACAATGCAGCTCCACTTTGTGTCACAACAAATTATCAAAAGTATGATTTTTATTGAATATTCATGTATCATATTTGTTGACTAGTAAAAGATATTCAACATTAATTTTGCTTTTACTTCAGCACATTTACAGTAATACTTTTATCTGCAGATTGAAAGAGATAACTACCTTTTTGGCATATGGACCTGTGCTCTATTATAGTCTATGTCTATATATCCACTGGTTTTGTAGACATTTTGCCCAAAAAAAACTGTGAAACTCTCACCCCTGGCGTAAGCCATGCTAACAAAACTACTTTTAGTACTTAATATGAACTATAAGTAAGATCATTTGCCATCTTTCGAAAGTTAACTGAAAACCNTATGTAGCATTGCAGTTTGCAATTCTTAAACTGTACAGTAGTTAGGTTTCTAGTTCAGACTACATACCGCGTTTTCATCCATTGATGCATTTTCCATTCTGAGGGTGAGGTTGTTCATTTTTCTGATAGATGTACTGACCAGCACGATAGAAATTCCACTGAGTGACTGTGCTATAGCTCACAGTTGATCACGTTTTCAAGTCTTCTTTCTGTAGATTTCTTTCTTTGCGATTTCTGGCGCCAACCATAACAACGACCCTGAAGAGATTTTGCGCGAAAGAGAGAACTCAAGTTTCGCGCGTGTCGCTGTTTCGCGTGTGCACCAATCAGATCCGAACTATCTGTTCCATGTGAATGGATGTCATGCGTCACAGCAACCCAACACTCGGCAAACAGCTGATCCATTCAGTATGAAAGCGCGCGCGGGCACCCAAGTCCCGCTCTTATCCACATTCCACATATGTTGCGCTGTAGAATGTCGCTGAAGTTACGGCTTCATCAGTTTAAGCACACACAATTGGTTGAGCCAGGTGTTATTAAACGGTAGCCTACTTGTGACAATAGTTACGCGCAGTAATATTGCTCATCAGCCGCTAGGTCTGTTAAAGCACAAGATTAAATGGTTATCGCAACAGAAAAATGTTTTGACGTATCAATGCGCGAAATCCCCGCGTATAGCCCTTACAGTCATGGGCGCAATGTTGTTGTAAAATGTGGGGGGACAGCTTGTGGTGTGAAACCAAAATTAGTTGCTGGACACGGTACTGTAGTTCAGATTCCTTGCATTAGTATCATATTTGTATACAAACAAGCACAACAATATAGTAGAATACACCAATTGGGTTTTATCAAATCTGTCAGTTGGGGCACACCACGGCGAACGGTTGTGATTTAACCCCGCCGACAAGGACACCGATTGTGAGCAGGAATACAGTGACTTGACGGCCAGCAACAGCAGGTCGCCAACACCATACTCCCGCAACACCCCAAAGCTGTTCACGAGGAACCCGGATGTATACTTTCCCGAGGTCGACAAAACATGTGTATACGTCTTTGACATGTTCGCAAGATTTCTCGAAAATTTGTTTGAGAGTGGAATTTTGTTCTGCTGCGCTGCGACCCCGACGAAAACCGCACTGTGCATCATCCAGCTTTGGTCCAATTATTTCGCGGCAACTGTCTACAAGGCACTTGGTGTACACTCTTCTAGGAAAGCTAAGGAGAGAGATGCCCCAGTAGTTGGTGCATTCACTCCTGTCTGCCTTTCTGTGTATGGGTATGATCAGTTTGCCAACATTTCGGTGCCCTTCCAAAACGCCATGCCACTTGACACGCACACGAGTCAGCCAAACCACCCGGCGTTCTAATTTCCCCTAATACACTCTCAAACCTTTCCAAATCAGTTTTAAGCTCGGATTTGGCAGCGGCATCAGAGACCTTATTGATGCACAGTGCTACGGAAGCTTTCATCTGTGCTAAGTTAAAACATCCCGCCTGAAAATTTTTGCTCAGTTCTGTCAGGTGAGGTAGCAATATTGGAAAAAAGAAAGCACGATAATGAAATTTTTTGTTTTCACAAGCACAATGAAACAATGCCATTCCATCATTTTTAGTTTGTCACAGTTGCTTCAGTGCTGTCCAATAGCCAAAATCGCACTCTTTGCTCTCACAGTTGCCTCACTCGACAACTATCTTGTTTTGCATGCGCATTGCAACTGCCGACCTTTTGTCTTCATTGTAGTCTACTGCAGTGCTTCTCAACCTTTTTCGGTTTCGTTCACCCCTGTCATCGATTGCTGCATTCCCATTCACCCCACTGCGACTGCATGTCCCATGTGACAATAATAGGCTAACTAGGCTACTGTATGTAAAATGTTATTACTGCGTTTGATTTTTGTACAACATCTGCATAAGCTAAGTAACTCATTTAAAGACAGCCGATTCCGCATCAACTGTCAAGAAATGGGAAGCTACAGAAGAAACAAAGTCGTCATCCGATGTTTTTTAACGAGCGACGGCACAGAACCTGAAAACTACGGGCTCAGCAAGGATCAAACACCAGACCTCTGCTACTGCAAACACAACAACAAAACACAAAAAAGCGAGAGGAAACCAGCTATTTACAACAGGAAGCCGTTTAATAATTACTGCACTGCTCCCGAACTTTAGTGATCAACGTTTCAAACTGCAGATGAATTAATTTCTCCAATGGCACCCTGAGCAACGAGTCAATGCATTCCAGCGCATGTCGCGTTTTAGTTTTTCGCTCAACCATGGGCCTCCGAAGGATATTTTCCAGAGCGGCCAACTATGGTAAAATTTCATTTTATCAACTTAAAAATAGCAGGAAAACATTTTTCTACAAACAAATGTATCGGGAAATATCAAATTTCAAAATCTATTGGGCTCAAGGCACCCCTGCTTCCCTTCCGACGCCCATGAGCTCGACCAAATACGAAAAGCATTTCTCTGACATGTTCGTGGTAGTCATGAACACCAGTTGTCGCAAGGCTTTTAATGCAATTTCCTCATACTCCGGGGATTCAAGCAAACCAATCGAAAAATCCCCATGATAAAGATATATTTCGAAAGACGTTCTGATACAATCCTGCTGAAGGAAGCATATTCTCCTCTTCCTTTAAAAATCTGGTTCTATAAACTGCGAAGCTAATGTGCCGGCGTGTCTTGATCGATTTCATCTACAGATTTACATTTACTTTCATCAAACCAAACGTGTTTTTGTACGTATTTCTTAGACTTTCCGCAGGTACTATCTGCAATATGGAGTCCAATACCAAAGTGGTAACAAATAAATATCACAATAGGCTATTTCTGTACTTCGACTGGTAAGGTTACTGTGATCAGTGTTCATAAGTCTGGTTTTCACTCGAGATTGAGAATGAAACTTTTCAAAGTACTGCCATTCTATCAAGTAACCTTCGTACAGGGGTACAGGACGCTAATCCAGACACAGCAGAGATTCCATCATTCGAGCGAATAAAACATGGCATTTCTCGGCAAAATCTATCCCTATTACTGTATATCATAGTGGTAGTTACATGCACCATAGTACAGTTTTCTAAAAGTGGCAAGTTGCTGACTGCTTTAGACGTAACCTAAAGTTAGAACGCTTGAAGTACGCCCTTTTATTCACGATTGGTGATATGTGTTGGGTAAAAATCCAAAAACCAAAGGATGCAAAACTAAGCAACAGAAATTTCATTCACCCCTGTTCTTTTATTCACCCTTGGAAAAATTTCATTCACCCGGTTAAGAAGTACTGGTCTAATACATCGCCAGGCAAGCCGATCGCAACGGTGAAACAGTGAAACACTTCCATTGAAGTACTTTTACATTTTCGTACACTGTGCAAATCTGCGGCAGTATGGCAACAGGCCGAAGCGAGGCGGTGTGCATGACAATGCACAGATACCTTCTTGTAATTTCCACCTCCAACTTCTGCGCCAGAGAAATGTGTTGGCCTATCATTGCAGTCACTGTTGAAATAGCCATGTGCAGGAAAACATGCTGTCCGCAAATCGTTTTATTTCAATACAAGGCAAAGCCATATCTTCTTGGCTTTGAGAATTTAGGGTGTCATTGCAAAATTTTAGGGTGTAACTTTGACACCCATAAACGGCTTAAAAATACTGGTAAAAACTGTTGTTGACAAAAAAACAAGTTACGAAAATTTAAATCTATGCAGCATGTCTTTATAGCCTCACAACAGAAAAATCGTCTAGTTGCAACATTTTGATTTTTGTAATTTCACTTTTTGGATGCCCCCCTTCCTTGAATGCCCGGTGCCATCGCTCAAAACCGTCGCCAGGAAGTCGACAATAGGGGGCTTTACGTTTGTGCGGGGGCAATTTACGTTCGTGCAGGGGGGGCTTGACATTCAAATTTGAAAGAAATTCCACTAATTTATTGTGTTTCATATTGCAATTTGGGGGGTATTGGAGTTTTGTTTGAGGGAGATAAACCCACCAAAGCCCCCTGTGGCGACGGGACTGCCGCCACCCCGTTCGCTCCTCCTCTGCACGCCACTGGTGGCGGCATAAAGATGTTAAAGCACAAAGTGAGGACCACGGCTGTAAAAAAGTCACACACACTAGCAAGACACGTCAAGTAAAACGCACCTAAATGGTTGCAACTGCTAGGTTCAGGATTCGCAAGTTTGTTACTTTTTCAGACTGCTAAGAACCAAACGCAACGAAACCATCGCGCAAAATGATGTTAGGTTTAAACCAGAACCGTAGCAATAAAGTTTTCAACAGGTGGCTTTACATTTGCGCAGTGGGACTTGACATTCTAAAAATTTGATAAAATCTCCACTGATTCAAGGGCGGATCCAGAGGGGGGAGATTGGGGCGATCGCCGCCCCTAAAACCTTCGAAAGTTACTTATTTTACCTTGATTTTGTACAATTCGGAAAACAGCATTCGCGATATAAGGCCATTTTGCAGTCCACTGTTTTGTCAAAGCAGTGTTGTGAAATATACTTCATCTCTCTTGCAATAGTGAACTCGTAATGAGACTGAGCTACTACATATTACTGAAATCGCCCCCTTTAACCTTACGGGCTGGACCCGCCTCTGCACTGATTTATAGTGTTTCACATAGGCGTACGAGGCGGGGGGGCGGGGGGGCGGCCGCCCCCCCGGGGCTTGAAAAATTTCAGGGCAAACTCTGTTTTCAGGGCAACCGCAAGTTCCTCAAAAATCCTGAATAATAAAATATATTTCAGTACAGTGAAAAATTCC
>JGI24159J19872_10013841_pt1 | contig 10467 bp, 6 predicted proteins | sample Ectturendosymbi4_FD_19872 | JGI IMG/M metagenome (IMG submission 19872)
TGTGAGTGTGGCGCAGAAGAACAAACCGTCGACCATGTTGTCCTCCAATGTCCAATCCATCGACCTCCTCATGGACTGCACGGCCTGACGGTTCTGGGCGATGGGACAATCGAATGGCTGCTCAACACCCGCCCCGATATCTTGCGGGGCCAAGCAGTGGTTAGAAGCACTGGCTCAAAACAAGGAGAACAATAGTAATTTCAAACTCAGGGCTTCGTTGGTGAGGACTTGATCATTCTTCCAGTTATCGATTCATCAACACGATTACGCATGAATTGATTTTTTAGTGATGTTTGGCGATCGGTAATTTGGCATGCAGACGCCTTCATTCTTTTAAATGGTAGGTCTTAGTCTCCAACATTAAAAATTGCTGTTTACACGTTATTTGTGAAAAACAAGGGCTAAATTGGGCAAAAATTGTGCATCCCCAAAATGATGCACTTCCNTACACCTATGCCTGAAACAGCGAGTAATTTTAAACTTGAACAGAACTTAACACTTCCATAAAANACANATTTCATTTTCCAATTTTCTCCCAACGCCATTCAGCAAAGCGCTTTTTAACGCAGCAATCTGTCAAAAATGTAGGATACCCTCTATAACTTTTGAGTCAAAAGTTTTGACTTACCTGTTACGGTAGCATTGCTGTTTGCTCCCCACTTGGTATCAAACTGGTCAATTGATTTTTTTTTCAAGTAACCCACTTTATAATTAGTAGGGGCTCCAAAAAAATTTTGTGGCATAAGATCTCCATCTCCAGTCCATTTTAGCCACAATTCCTTGCTGCTGTATCCAACTGAGCAGTGCAAACAAATGCCTCGTTTATTCTTCACAACAATTCACTTTGTAATTTCTTAAAAAGCAGAGCTGTTTAGAAACATATTTGCAAATAACACGAGATTTCAGATATGGTGATGACGTTAAAACTTATATTTTTATCACTTACAACTTTCAATAACTGAGGGACATCTGATACTGTCAAACGGAAAGCTGCGTAAGTCCATGTGACAAGCAACAGTAGCAGTCAACCTGTGAAAACATGGTAAAAAATCTTTAGCATGAGCGACGACAAAAACTTCCAACTAAACTTTTGAAAGAAACAAAATATATTTTTTTTCTGATGCTTTGTTTCATTTCTAGTGTGTTACGTGCCAGAAAGAAGCATGTGTGAAAAAGAAGCGTTGCTGCCAAAAAAACGCATTTTTGGAACCAATGCTCCCTCTAAACAAGGGCGGTTTCAGGGGGGGCGATCGCCCACACTAAAATCTAAGAAAGTAACTTTATTCACCATGGTTTTGTACAAATCAGAAAATAACACATCAAAACCAATTCCGAATAAGACTTTCGTCATGTTCGAATTGTCTTATTGTTCACGATATATGGCCATTCTGTCGTCCATTGTTTTGTCACAGCAGAGTAGTGAAGTATACATCATCTCTTCTTGCAGCAGCGAAGCCATTATGAAACTGACTACCACTGAAATATCCCACCCTAAAGTTACTAGCTGGACCCGACCCTGCCTCTCAAGTGCGAAACTGCGCAGTACCAACAGATTATTTGCGCAATGAAATCTCATTCTCGAGCACTTGCAACCTTCCAATGCATTGGAAAAACATGAAAACAAGGGGAAGATATTTGAATTAAATATGTAATTTGTTTGTATTTTGATAAGATTTTGTGCTTATTCTAATAATTCACGAAGTTTGTGATTCATTTAGAACTCTGCTAACTCAGTCTTAAAATATCCATTCTCACTAAANCAAACATTTTCTCAGTGTAAAATTTTCTTATAGGGAAAACAGTGNATGTAACTGTTGCCGTAACATTGTAACGTAACATTTTTTTGTGTACGTCCATTTGCGTTNCATCGCCAACAAACTGAAAACGATAAGCAAAATGTCGACTTTGCCCCCCTCCTGGAAAAATTTNTGCGGACGCCCATGGTGGTGCATGGTGTATAAGTTGCGCAAAGAATTTGTTGGGACAAAGTTTATTTTTGAAATTTTCCAAGAAGTGAAAGTGAAAAAAATTCAAACCTCTGTTCTCAAAGTTCTCACCCCAGCGGGTCATTTATGCACGATAGCTTCCTATGGCGTGAAGCAAGATATAGTTTGTTAAAGTGGTGATTTTTGTTAATGCTCCCGGTGTTTTTAAGAAAATACGAAAGTTCGTGAAAAAAACAATGCTTACACCAGAACACTACGCTTGCTTTCATCACATTGCATTTCCACGGACCCAAGTGCTAATTTGAGATCAAACAGATCATCTGTTTTTACAAATTATAAACATCATCCCGCAGCCGGTAAACAAACGAACATTTTTCGGCACAGTAGTACCGCTGAGACGCAGCTTCGATAAATTACTGTTTTATTGTTTTATTAGGAATTTCATAAAGTGCATTACTATCAGAAAAATACACTTTTTCTAGAAATAACATTAGTATTATGAAAATGTTACTCAGAACGCGCAGTGGACACTTGTTGGTTGTACCTTTAAAACCACAGGCCTGTAACGTTTCCTAAAAGTTTTTCATTGTACACCCAAAACTATTAGTTGTCTTCAACATCATTTGCCCATTTCGTCAAGAAGCTCGATTTGAAACAGCTCATGGGCATTTTTTCAGATAGATGTATTTTCATCAAACGTCCTTATCCGTTCATTTCAAATATTTTATGCTTTTCGCAAGTCTTCACTTTGTACCAATTGTCTAACACTTTCTTATGATGATGCTTTATTGTAGGTGTTAGTGCGTTTTTCAGAATTTGTTGTGGTTTGCATTGCTTGCACATATGCACCAATGCCTCTTCTGTGCTGCAGTGAGTACATTCCTTCGTATTTCTTGTACAACACTACTTACCCATATAACCTGGACGTTGAGCCTGATAAACAAAGTAGCAATAATTTGAGAAGTGAATAAAATTTTGTACTCGGACGCCTGAAATCAGTTGCAGGCAGTGTTATTTCTTGGCTACGGTATTACTTTCATGAATCGGGCAAAGCATAGTTTCTTCAATGAAGCTTTAAATAAACAATAAGTATTTGCGCTGTCTTAATTTTTGAGCAAAGCGATTTTAAATGAAACGTGGTAAGTCTGCTTAAAAGAGCAACTCGCCAGCACCCTCAGAAGCGCCACAATAAAGACATGCATTCTTGTTTGCTTATGTTTTGGGTCAGAAGTTTCCGAAAACCTGGATTCTTATTAAGACAGTTGGCCATCATTTTCTGACAAATAAAACACTTGCTTCTTGTTTTCATCAAGCTTAATGCAAATCAATCAAATGCAAACAAGCCTGTGGTGCAACGTTTTAAAATAAATGCAGAGTCCACAAAATTTCAATTAAATTCCGTGCAAACCAAAACGGGCTTATGGGTTTTTACATTAGTAAACACGCGGGCGATTTCATTGTTTTGCCAAAACTGTTAGTATAATAACTTACTTTAGTTGGTATTTGACCGTTCCGTCAGAGTAAAGGCGATATATCGCATTTTCAACAGTTGACGTTTGAACAAACGACTTCTTTGATTGGATTATGTGAATGTCTAAAAACATAATTAAAAAAAAATATATTCGTGAATAGCAGCAATTCACCAAGATATAACACGCAGAGAAATTCTCCCTGCCTAATGTCAGTCACCTAATACACAAAACAGCAGTTTTGCTTCAGTAAGACGACTGACGTCCAGGCTATAACTGAAATTAATATACTTTGCACTGCAGCTAAGCCCAAATTGCGTCTTTCTTGTATTTTTTTTAACATAAAAACGTTGCTTACCATTAAGGTATAAAAGTATTCATAGCCTAACCAGAAACCAGTTTGTTTTTAATGCTTGCATCTTATGAGGAAACAAGCTGAGGAAATTTATATACGTATTGGGCAGCAAGACAGTTACAGTTTTGATTATTGCTTCGGGATGCATCAAGACACCACAAGGGTTACACAGCCGAATCTGATCGAAGATTGGTTTGCTAGGAAATCTCATTCGCGTCAATGACGCATCTTCAGCCCAGCAAATTTGTAAGAAGAAGCTTACTGGTGAAATGGCGAAAAAGACAAAAATAAGATCAAAGAAAGTGTGCAAACTACAGTAAGCACACGCTAGCCCAAGAAGCTGCTATCACCAGAGCCAAAAACCAACTAACTCCAATTGCAAAGCGGCTGACAGCAGCAGCCCCAGTGGATGAGTCACCCAACCGCCCAAACGTTGCGTTAAGGAACTCCTGTCCAACCAAGGCGTCCTAGACATAACATCTAAGTGACCTTGGTCCAACGCGGTAACGGCAGCCGTCAATTATGCTGGGAGAGGCAATCCCTCCAAACGCAGCTTTCGAGAAGTGTTGGAATTGTAGAGATGCAAAAGTTTAAAATTTTATATGGTTGAACTAGTTAACAGCTTTATCGTTGCAACGAGCTTGGCATTTGACGGCTGCCATGACGACAGTAATTGACAGATTTAAAACATACATTGAAATCCTATTGAGCTGAACAAAAACATTGCTTTGAGCGGGATTTTACCAGGGACCCACAGTTTCTCCATCAGTCTTTTGGGTATCGCNACACTGTCTTTCTGATGAGATGTGCCAAACTCCAGTCTGGGATCTTTCCACGTTTGCTGAATCCACCAAGTCATTGTTAGATCCTGTTTGGTATATNATGTTGAGTGCAATCTTTATAGACAGCGTGTTCAGAGAACAAGACTTGTATATTTCGCCTTTGAGACGAACTATAAAAACCGGAAAAAGATTGAGCAGGCGCTTTAAGCACGCATTCCTGGTTTTAAGTTACCTTTAAGGAAGATAATTTAAAATCAGGGAAGTCAGCTAAAGCATGAATTCACTTTATATTTAAGTTTTACAAAGAAAAATTTTCTGATAAGTGCTATTTAAGGCAAGCATTGCTGGGCAACAGCACCTCAGTACAGAATAAACCAAAATATTGCAAACCCACATCTTTTCACTTTTCTTTTGCATCTTTTCCTGGAAACCGAACACTTTCAGCAAATCTTACCATATCTTTTTCAGAAACGTCCGAGATGCTCTGTATTACTAAGCTTACTTCCACTTCAGTTGGTTCTGCAAAACAAAGCGTTGTCCTATCCTTAGTTTCAAAATCAGTTTACAAGGATTGCCGCTATCATTTCCATTGCATAAGCCTGATGAATAATGTTCCTGCAGTTATTCAAGATCACCCACAGAGCCTAAATGATTTTCGATTAAGTTATAAATATAATCATAGTGCACGTTGTGGCAGATCTAAAAATTTGGGCGTCTCAGGAGAGGTAAAAAGGTTTGTGTCAAATCTTGAGCCCCGTTTGCAAAAAGCGTGTTTTGCCGCAGGCTGGTACTTTCTTTCAGCCGAACTCAGTTACAGTTAACAAACTCATTTGAAACAAAGCCAATTGTCTGGGTAAGTAGAAACGAAGAAAACGCTTCACAAAAATCAAAAATTTGGGGCATTGCAAAACGTTTTACGATTTCATATATTGACCGGCCTTGCAAATGTTGAAGGCCTCGTGAATAAAATGAACTGTTTGCAAAACATTCGTGGCGGAGAAAAAAAGTTTTTGAATACTACCGCTGATATAGTTATTTAGTCTCCTATGGGTTTGTCTCACTGATCAGTTTTCCTCAAAGTTTTCTGCCCCATCTGCAACTCTTCGCAAGGTAAATCTAAAGTTACGAAACCATAAGTAAAGTGGTCAATGAAGAACTCAATTTGTGCTCTATGTTCAGAAGACTACCATCCATTGCTTTCTTTGAATTCGCTAAAATTGCATTCCATTCAGATTAGATATGCTGCGAATGCGGAACGTTGTTTACTACGAAGTATAGCGTGAGATAACAGTTGAAAATTCACAGTTACAAGGGTTTATGAATACTATGATTCAAACTGTTTTATGCTTTAAAGAACAGTTTATTTTCATCTCCACAAAGTATTTTAAGCACTGTATCACGTACTTCTTTCACGCGCAAAGTTGCGTGCTCTAAAGATAAATATGAGGTTCTTCAACAATTTGTTCAAAGGTGAATTTTAGTTGTGTTGCATGACCATTGGCTGCGTCATAGTAATGAGATAAACTCCCTTGGTCTGAGCTTATGGTAAAAAAGCCGCGGATGTCTGAAAGAATGTGCTTGCTTCAATATATTTGAAGCATATTTTTTGCCAACCACTGTGCGGGCTTTCTAGAACCAGAAATGTGCTACTGAAAGTACCTTTGCAATAATAACTTCGTGTGCCTCCTCCATGCTGTACCATACAAGCCTGTCGATGATTTCTATACGGTTTCCATTCTAAAAGCCTTTGCCCAAGCAACTCCAACTACGCATTGGTCCTAAAGTTAAATGCTTGTACTACCTAGTTAGTTAAAAGACCTCTCTCTGACAGTGCGGGAGCAGAACTGTCCCCAGAAAATCTTCAATATGGGGCTTTACGTTTGTGCAGGAAGGCTGGATATTCTAACTAAGATTTGACAACATCTCAACTGACTTATAGTATTTCATATTTCAGTTTAGGGAGGCCTAGAGCTGTGTTTGGTGGGATAAGCTCACCAAAATTCTTCGTGGCGACAGGACTGTGTGGAAGCAACCGTTTCGTTTTTGAAAGAATGAATACGCTGTAGATACAAAGTAGCAAAGCGTATTGGATGGCACTTATCAGATTCTTGAAATTAGCGTGTTTATCCAAGTGTTGTCTGATAACGCTATAGGCTTATTTGTCACTTCAAACTCAATTATCAAGTATGTCAACTTTTTTTCGCATGCTCCTCCACGTGGTTACAGGAAACGTTTCGAGAGCGCTGTTTCACTGTTTAAAGTTTTGGATTCATCGCACTTAGGGCAGCATAAAAAATTAAGGGAAATTAGTGGGTACGTACCTGTAAAAGCAAAACGTTGCAAAGTAATTGCCTTGTATTAACAAAAAACTACATCTGCCAGATAAATGAACTACAATCCATCAGGTCCCGGCTTAAAGCGAATAAAACTGATTGGGGTTTGCGCCAATAATCTCAACTTGTAATCAGTTAATGTAATAAAGCGGGGGTTCCAAAATTTTTGTCAGAGGGACACATAAACTACTACACAACAGTTCGAGGGCCGGGTTTCCTGTACATAATGTGATCGTTTCGGAAAGTCTTACATTCTACCAAATCAACAAATTTTTCTTAAATATGTTATTTCTTCATTATTGACAAAATGTCTTGCGGCCGGATGAAATAGGTTCGCGGGCTGTAGTTTGGAGGCCCCTGTTATAAAGCTTCAGTTCAAATTAGCAGCGATGACAAATGTATCTCACTAAACATAATGCTAGGCTTTGAAAAACCCAGAAATCAATCTGCAGTGGCGTCCACCAAGAAAACATAAATTGCACTCGCAAAAAATAAAAAAGAATAAAATAATCTGACAAGAGTATCCTAAACACCAAGCTGCTGTATTTTATCCACTGGATTAATTTTTCTTCATCACCCTTACTGCGAGGTTTGATGCTCAGTTCGTACGAATGTCTTCGAAGTAAGGCCTCTATGTACGCGGTCACAGGGCTTCCGTGAAGGTCTCTCTTGAACGAACTCTCTAAACATATCAACAATAATGCGTGTAACACTTCAATACAGTTTGTTTTTTTGTCAAGTAATATTAAATGCGAACATAAAACGGTGTGTCCATTTTTAAAAGTTGATTCGATTGCCTAAACTCAGTCAACTGGGATTCTGGGAAACATGTTCGTGGTTCATAAAAATGCGTTGGTATAGGGATGGCCACACACTGCCTCCTCAAACTGTAACGGTTATAAGAATAAGTGGCAGAGTTTGTAAAACTTGTACAAAAATTTTTCTGGAATCGGAAAAAAGCAAAAAACATTTAGGCTTTATGTAAAATTCAAAAATACACATTAGACATAAGACTCCGTGTTACATTGCAATAAACACGAAAACATCGCTATCATAGGCGCATTATAGTACTTTCTCAGGAATGCATTACAAAACATTTAGAAAAGACAAATAACCTGAAGAAGCACTTCTTTCGCAGCATCTTATCGCTCATGCCATGGTGAACAAACACATGGCCTTCGATTTTATATCTAAAACGTAGTTCGTTATTTTTCTAAACTGCTTGTGAACTTGTGGATAGCAACGCATAAGAGGGAATTACTTTTTTGAAACATATTTGCGTTTATATGGCGTTTAAACCGGTCTTATATTTGAAAAGACGTTTGGTGGTACAGAACTTGAAGATGGCGTGAAGTAGGAGATTCATCCCAAAGCTTTTCGTCTGACACTCTTCAAGTGATATCATTGATATCCCTTAGCTGACACCATCAGGTGCAAACGCACGCAACATACATGAAGGGTCACTTGCAGATAAGCTAAAATACCATCTGCAAAGTGACCCTTCATGAATTTCACTGCAGGCTAACCACTTAAACTCCTCCAACCTTGAAAGCGTCGCTTCTGGAAGCTTGTGTGTACCACACGAAAATCGTATGGAGATTGAGTCCAACTACTACAATAAAGTTCTTCGGTCGCGTTCACTCAGAGAACGTCGCGCAAAGTTCCCAATGTCAATAATCTTATGCATGCTTGGGGGATTCGCCGAAACATCGTCGCTACCAGTTACACAAAACGCCTGTGGCTACTCTTCCACCGGTGGGCAGGTAGGCCTGCTGTTCTGACACCGGTCAATAAAAACTTTTCCAGGCTGCTCACCCTGATCTGTTTCATACGAAGATGAATGTCTTTTTAATTTCACCACAAACTTGTCCGATTTCAATCAACACTTTTCGCTGACTAAATAGCGGCGTGCAACTGATTAGCAGAATAGCTAATTAATTCAGCTTGCAGATAGCGGTCACTCACACTTCGCACTGCATATCAGACAGTCTTGCCGCTGGGGTCAGTCTCGTTAACATCAGATACCTTTTCCAACATTCGATTTTTACAATACAGCTTAATATCTCGTTAACATCAGATACCTTTTTCAACATTCGATTTTTACAATACAGTTTAATATAAGCTAAATGCTTCCATTACCAATACAGTCCCGTCGCCATGGAGGTCTTTGGTGGGCTTAGCCCCCCAAACAAAGCTCCAAGACCCCCAAATTGAAATATGAAACACTTTAAATCAGTGGAGTTTTTGTCAGATTTTAGAATGTCAAGCCCCCCTACACAAACGTAAGCACCTTATTGAAGACTTTCTGGTGACGGTTCTATATCAATATATCAATACCTAGCAAAGTGCGATAACCCACGTTGAATCCGAGACTGAGCGAAGTATCGTCATTAAATGGAAAAATCGGTTATATGGGTAACGTATTATGTCATTCCCAATGCTATGAAAAGAGCTTCAGTTTGGAACGACTACCAAGCACACATGAGAGTGAGAAATCGATGAAAGAAACTTAAAAATTATGAATCTAACTATCTTCATCCTGAAAGGATATAAAATTGGGGGAAACAAACAATAGTTCAGTCAAAAAGTAGGTCAAAAGTAGTTGGACCACGCTGCTCTGAGGTTTAGTTCTGACATCTGAGTGGATAATGAGAGCAAAAGTGTATTTGCTGTGGCGTGTTTACATGGTTCACCTGCTCAATTTTTAAAGCCTAACTTAAATTTCCGAACTTTTCCTGGCTACTGCTGCCAACGAACGCATTTTTGTGACTGTTGCCGCAACATAGGGCACTTTCTTTCTGATGTAGAAAGGGTGAAGCGTTTTGTGGAAGTAGATTTGTATTTCATCGTCAGCGACCTGGAAAGGATAAGCAAAATGTCGACGTTGCCCCCCTGGAAAAATTTCTGCGGACGCCCATGGTCACAATTATCCCAAAGTGACACGCACATAAGTTCACTACGTCTAGATCTAAATGTCTGAGACATTCCTGACGGCAAGTAAGATTCGCGGTGGCCAGGTTAGTATCCACGACCGTATCATGGGCACTCCAACTCAATTTTCTGACTAGGAAACGCACTGGAGACATCTTTCATCCCACAGGTACAGACTTTCAATGAAAGCATGTGAAAGATTCTTTCCAAAATTTTCAAATTGTTGATTGATGTAAGGTTTTAAAAATAAATGATGCAAAGTTTCAACATAAAACCAAGGATGAGAAAACGATATGACAAAGCTTAGCAAAATAGAGTTCATAACTTTCGTTTAGGATCTCTTTTTGACTGTTTAATGACCACACCAACGGTTATAACAATACAGTACTATTATTATCTACATTCCTTGCAATGTACGCTATATGTCTTCACCGGTGTGTGCCACAGGAGTTCGTAAACATTCGAAACACATCGATTACTTGCAGGGTCGGCGCCAGTTGGTTGGAGGCTCCCCGAGCCTGGATGTTGGAGCCCCATATACACAATACATTGTGTAAAGAATGACACCTCAAACCTGTTGTCAAGGTTTTAATAAACTTAAATCTCGAACTACAGTAACGAACGAAACGGAAGAAAAGACATGTTAACAGT
>JGI24159J19872_10013843_pt1 | contig 10467 bp, 8 predicted proteins | sample Ectturendosymbi4_FD_19872 | JGI IMG/M metagenome (IMG submission 19872)
ACGTGATTTTCTCTCATTTTTCAAACCAAAACATGCGTGATTTTGTTCTTTCAAACGACAAGATATTGACATTTTGCACATCATTCAACAACCGAACATGTTGTGTTTATGTGCGAAGCAAGTAGTTGAAGGAATAATCAAGTGCGTTGCAACACACGATTATCTATTGATTCAGAGTCGCTACAATGCAACTGAACGCCTCCTGGCAAAAGTTCCAACTTGATTAGTGGAAATCTGTGAATGATATATGTGTTAAGATATTACAGTGAAATAAATCATATCGGTTATCTGATAAATCATATCGGTTATCTGTTTTAGATTCCTATTTCTCTTCTTGTAAGATCAAGAATATTTTGAAGTTCTTGTTAATCACATGTCAAAACGTTTCCACTTCATTTAAACTTCTGAGGATATACCAAGCTTTTCAGCTCAGCACCATGAAGGCAAGAAGCATATCAGCTGTTGCATTATTGGTTTTCGGTCTTATCTCCATCAGATCATTTTCCAGTGGACGTTCGGTGCCATTGAAACCCGTCTGCTATATGTGAGTTTTGTTTGTGGACGTTTCTTGTTGTTGCAGTTGTCACTGAATTGTTTTTTTCAAAGATCTAGAGTCGCGTGATTTTCATCAAAGGTAGAAGATAAGGTTCGACCACAATCGTTCCTTAACATTTTCCTGCACACTAAAGCTACGGTGTAAAAGAACTTTAACATATCAAACCGATAGCTTTTTGAATGGCGAATACCAGAACATAAGTAGCTGAAGTTGCGTTCTTTCAGATTTGAGGCAAACCTTTGCAAAACCTAAAATACAATATTATTCCAAAAAATTGCTTCCTTCAGAAGCCATCGAATATAATGAAGAATTGTATTTATCTGAGTGTAGACCAATTAAATGCACTAAAAATATTTAAAATTAGGAATACACGCGGTTGGAATACAACAAATGATTTTCCGGAATTGACAGAAATATTACAAACTGTTGTGAGTTACAGTGGATTTTCTTTTTACATTTGGGACACGCTGCAGTCCCGCTGCTTTTCCAAAATAATTGGATTGAAAGGAAAGTGTTTATCGATACTCAAGTGGTTTTCGATCAAGTCTAAAAAAACGTCTTTTTCTTTTGTAGATATTGCGATCCCTGTGCGTATAAACCCGTGTGCGGGTCTGACGGTGTAACGTACATCACCTATTGTCACCTGGCCAGAGCAAATTGNGGACGGTAAGACACCAATGGAGCTGAAATATGTGATAAAGATATTTTGCAATATAAGGGATTTCTAAGTGGGATGGTTTGTGGTTATAACGCTTTCGAAACGTTAGCGATTTTTCAACATATTTAAAATAACCTCCATTTTAATTATGGACGTTTTTCGCCACTACGAATTTATCGCACATTGATATCTGATTCAATCTGTTCGATGACCATATTTTCAGGCATGAGTTTTGTTCGCGTGATCTGCATATGTCTGCAAACAAAGTGATTTAACACAAGAAAGGTTGACTATTTTTGGCTGTTAATGAACTATCACATAACATAGTTTTTATGTTATCGCTGTTGTTGCAATGACATCGAAACTATATTATGTCATAGTTTGCACATGTTTTGCCTCAAAAATTACGTGCGGCCCAATTTAAACATTTTAAAAAGTTTTCTTGAGATCTTTGCGTTGCTGCTGCTTTACTTACAGAAAAACTAAAAGCAATGTCATTTGACCTACAATGAGCTTCAAAACCCCTTTTTTGAAACTGGCAAATTAGTCAGCGTTCAATCAGTAGCAACATCATCACCTATTGCACGTTCCGTAGCATGTTAAAACCTCTTTTAGTGCAAGCGCTTCATAAAAACAATATTTGTGTAACATTTTATGAATTTCAGGTAAGTCAACAAAAAGCTCCTGAGGGCAAACATGAATTCGAAAGAACCATTAAAAATTATTTGTGGTTGACGTTAACATTACTTTCAGTTAATACATAACGTCGGAGACTTACAATTGGAAGTCTGTCAAGGAATGAAAATGTGATTGATTTTGCAAAAATATATCTTTTTTTAATCTTGATGCTCTACTGCACCAGGTTCACTTGCAATGTTTCATCGTTTAACATAATTTGCAAAGGCATTGATAAACAGGAAACAAGGTATTTCAATGAGCATTTGGTTTCCATTGTTTTTTGTAACCGATTTATTTCTCTCAATCGCAAAGACTATTTCTTTTCATGTAATTCAAAAAATATTTTTTGATCCGGATCTTCGGATGAAATCTGCGCTTTTCACATCTCGTAATCCGGATTTTTCTGCACTTCCACGCTGTTGCATTCTTAAATGCACTGACTGGTCTCTAGGAAAGATTCGGCAGCTTTTGACGCAGCACAAGAGTGCTCAGGGTCACCAACAAACGTTAAGAATTATCATAACAACGGCTGTAACTGCGTGCAATAATCGACTAATCGTAGAGACGATTATTACGTCACACACGGGTATAGCATGTCACGTTGAATATCAAGCTGCCCTACCACGGTTTCAGTCTATTGATCTGTGTTGAGTGTGCGTGGGCAGAACATTATTCCTGAATGTATTGTACTCGGTATAATGTCTGGAGGGCATTACCTTCCAAATAGAAGAACGGACCAGTCGAAGAAATCTCTGGCTCTGTAAAAAAAAGACATTTCCTCGAAACCAAGTAATCTTAAATTATGAACTAAGATTGTTCATAACAGCCTGGAACAGGCTGTAACAAGTCTGATGTACCATTGCGAATACATCAATAAACTCGTTGTGCTTCAGCAAAAGTACGCTGTTGGGTCGTAAATGTGTTCAATTTCAGGGTTATTTCATCCATATCGCAGTACTTAAATGACGTCAGGCTAGAAACAACGATCTTCGGTTAATCCGGATCTTCGCCTAAAAAGGATAAAATCGTCGGTCAAATCGAATCCGGAAGAACCGAGGTTTACTGCATATAAAAAGCCTTTGCAGTGTTTCTCTGTGTTATTTGCTTTCATATTCTTTATATTTTTCCGCTTTTTTTTGCTTTAAAATTTCAACTTAAAGTTTTTTGTCTGTCACCCGCTTCACTAATGTACTTTCAATGCTCTTTTCATCACGCTCGTATACAATTTCTGAAACATTGTTTGCACAAATCTTGTAGACACGAAACGACGTGACATAAATGCTTTTCAATTCTTTTAAATAATCCATAGTATATCTTTCTAATAACAGGACAACTGCTCTGACTGTCAAGCACAACGGTCATTGTTACTGCCGGCATGGATATGGCAAAAAATGATTCACGTGCAAGAAATGTTTGAAGGATTTGTGTCAGTGATAAGCAGACGTGTTTATTTGAGCCTTTCGCTCATTCTGCGTACGCTTTTCCTTGTTTTATTGAAAGCAGTTTTTAATTTTCTGTGTTGGAGTTTCAGCAAGAAGGCTGGAAGCTGCATGAGTTTTTAAAAAAATTACGGAACAAATCCAGTGAACCACATTTCAAAGTACAAGCTTAGGTGCTCTTTGATTTATAAAAATGCAAGTGTCTTATTTTTTTCTCTCCTCAGTAAAAATTCATCGAATCAATTATTTCTCCAATATTTTTAATCATTTCGTAGATTACCAAAATATATGCAGCATGTTTACAAGCCCCATAACTGAAGCATGCTAATCAAAGCATTGGTTTTGCACACAGCCCTTGTAACCAACTAAAAACACGTGTGTACGAATCGAATAGTTCTCCACAAGTTTTCACTTCGATCGCGGATATCAGAAAGTACTACATTGGCTATATCGTGCTTTTCTGGTGTCAATGGCATCGCTTATTTGTTTGCTTTGCATTGAACCACAAATTACAAACTACAAAGGAAGGCAAAAGATTTTTGTAAATGTTTAGATGTTCAAAGTGGAAACGGTGACTTTGTTTCTTTTGTTTATCAGTTTGGGTGCCTCGTGGATAAACATCCTTTAACATGCAGCATTTTCAATACCAATACGGAAATTGTGTGTTTGCGTTTGATTTGTTTGTGCGAGTACTGAAAAAAGTAATAAACCAGTTGTTGAAGTGCAAAGATTTCTGATCATTCATTCAACGAAAGGACTCATCGAATTTAATATATATACTTTTCAGGCGTAATTATCATTGAACATAATTGTCAAGCAATACGTTGGATACATCAAGCAGATCTACAAACTGCGTCTCGATACCGAAAATGATCAGTGGCGTGATATGGCATAAACTCTCAAAAACAAAAGCTTGTGCTGCTCATTCTTACTGCTTAATTATGGCGTAAGCTTTATTCTAGCAGGAATTTGATGGCCATACCATTTCCTCTCAACGACACAATCAATCACTATTAACATACAGTTGATTGCTATTTACACACTTGGTGTCCATCCAACAGTAGACGTTTCTTTTAGGAACCAATGCGAAGATGGGGACCAGGTGCCAGATTATTGACCCCTATCGTGGAAATTTCCGTTGGAAAAGAACATCCGCAGTAATTTAGGATGCCCTAATGCGATTCGGAACACGAGCATATGTGAAAAGACGTGTTCAACAATGCCATGCATTAAAAACAAATATAGATCAGCACTAGATGAAAAATTTTCGGGTTGCCATTCACGAAATGAAACCTCAACGTTCTGTGTCCCAAACATTGCACCCCTTATTCTCATTGAATAGGATAAATACAACACACAGTATATTTGTTTTTGAAATATATATTGATGCATTTATCGACATTGTTGTGCTCAAGAAAAATTTTTCAATAAGTATAAAAATATAAAAACTACAACCAATAGCAGCGTGACAGGGCTATTTGACTCAACTTGTTTTGACAAAAAAATAGGCTCATGTTACTTTTGAGTCACGAGGCTAAAAGACTTTTTGTTGCGGGTGGCGTCAAATAAAATAATTGCTGGCCATTCAAGTTTTAGAGGATGGTTCGTTGATGTAGTTTGTTTTTGAAACTGCTGCTATATCATATTCGGTAAAAAACGAACACTACCTATATTGGTCGATGAGTGAAGTTGCATTACTTAAACACAGCATTGCTTCTTTTCTCTGTTGGTTTATAACCAGGATCACCAGTGTTAAACATGTATTTTTTAAATGAAGTCCACGAAACTCTCAAACGTCGCCATCATTTCGCGAATTACACAAAGAACACTGTTGAGAATAAGGAAAAGAATTTAGAAACTCCTTAGCTCAAACATTGGTAATCGCAAAAATTCTGGTCATAATATTTGCAGCAACCCAATTACGCATTGCGTTGCCACACCAAAAAGCATGCACCTAGTGATGCCATTTGGATTAATACGTAAACCAGCGCAATGTCCTACAGGTCCATTACCTTAAAAGCACTTACAGTTATTGAGCAATTACGTTCCCACTGTAGGGTTCCGGGTTTTGCAGAACAGCATGTAGTGGGTCGTCGGTCGATTACGATCCCACAGAGATCCTTAGCAGTTGAGGGGACAATCTTGTTATTGCAGGAGCACATGTAACTCTCTCAACTACGCGACCTGACGTCTTGAAATTGCTCAGACAATGCCAGGAGAATTAAAGGCTCTCACCACGTTGGCCGTTTATAACTCTCCATTATACAGCACTCTTAGTTGATTGCTTCTTTCGTTTATAATCAGATATGCAGCAAATCCTCTAGTACACTCCGCGGAGTGTTTAAGGGGAGGCGAAAGAGGCACTTGACTCGGACCCCCTTTCTAAAGACCCCTTTCGCGGGGTTTCGTGCGTAAATGTTTCTCATTTTTGGTGAAAAACGTATTGTCCACTGATATAAGATATTCCGAAACATATCACACATAAGCACTTTACATTCAAGGGATCCCCAGCAACAACTGTTATGTATAAGTGCTGCTTTCAAAGGATCTACTAACAGGAACTGCATGGGGAGGTACTCTACTTTCAAAGGGGCCTCCAAAAGCCATTGTAATGCATAAATACTCTGTTTTTGAAGGGGCCCCCAACAGCAACTGTAAAGCGTAAGTACTTTGCTTTCAAAAGGGGCCCCGTTAGCAACTGCAATGTGTAGGTTCTCTGCTTTCAAAGGGGCCCGCAGTACCAACTGTAATGCGTTGGTACTATGCTTTCAAAGGGGCCCACAACAGCCACTGAAATGTGCAGGTACTCTTCTTTTAAACGGGGCGCAGCTTGCAAGGCGATGCACAGTGTGGTAATGGAAGCTTTTTTAGATCTGGTAACTCGGAGGTGATGTTTGGTATGAAACCAAACTGCTTTTCATCCATTGAATGAAAATCTGTTCCTTTTATCAAAGCTTTTTCGAATTCACGGGAGCTGGCTGGCAACCAACACCATCTGTTGCAGTCGACAACAGAAAACCCATTCTATAGGTTACAAATTCTTCACGAATTTTCAAACTTCAGTTCTTGTTTGTTGTATGTGGCGCAGTTGCAAATCTTNTTGTCTTTTCGGTGTTTGTTGCATAACGTTTACTGCAATGTGGTGACCTTCAAGGAGCTTTGCTTCCTGGTCCTCCTTTGTCNTGTTTTAACGCAGAGATGTTAGTTTGAATGGGAGGCATTAGAAGTGATGTAAGTTATGCACCGACGTTTCGTTGCACGATGGCGCGCCCTGGCTCAACATGTGAACGAAGCGGTAGTAATACTGAAGCTACCGTTGCTTTGACACTTACTGATCCGAGCACACGTAATGTTTGTGGAAACGAACAATGAAAGATGTTGGAGCATCATCGGTTTAAAGGCTTTTGCTGCGTGACGATGAAGGAATTTTTTGCGTTGTAATGGTCACGTAAGATTTCTAGCTTGCTGATCTTCAGTGGGTGATACATTTTCACCATACTTTACATTGCTTTTTTCCAGATTGTTGCAAGGAATTTATCGCGATGTAAAAAACACATTATTTATTTAAGTTTTGTGGATGTGTGTTGCTGTGATTTTGTGCGTTATTTAAAAAAAATTTACTCGAGAGACGAATAAATAAAAATTGAAAGTCTTTACCACCAGATAAGTTCCTAAACATTCTAGATGGAAAAGTACTTCACTCAGCTGAATGAATTGCTTCTGGAGAAGTCAACTATGAATAATTTTACTCTGTCTGTTAGGCAATGTTACATTGTCATTAAAGACGGAATCCAATTTCAAACCATTCAAACCATTATCTCACTTGCTGATATCAACTCGATTTAATCATTGTTTGAATCAACTGAATGAAGTATGATTTGCACTGCATTATCATTATTGTTGAATTGCTATGTTAACTGTTGTCCTGCCCACAACGCCATACTCGCAAATCAAACACCAGTAAACAGCATTCTTGTGAAACGTATGTATTCATATTTATGTAAATATTGAAGTGTAAATTATTTGCTGATAAAGTCACTGAAACGTTAAACAAACATCTGGGTCGTAACTAACTAATGGCTGATAGACAAGGGCAGACGGCTAGGTTACTACCTTTGTCACCAGCTACGCCGATGTGTCAAGAAACTTGGTGACTGAAAACAGGCAAAAATGCTGCCTTCTTGACATGGAAGTTTTCTTTCCAACCACCTTACGTAATTACTTTCAGTTCCCTTAATTTGGTCTCAGCCATCTTACTTCCAGGTGAAGCAGCCTTGCTGTGACAGCATGACAATATTGCACAACCATCCAAAACGTGATTTATGTTTGGGTACTTCACTGATCAAACGTTCAGCTTTTACAGAAACAGCCACGTTTGCTACTGCCTTTGAGGTGGCGACTTAAGCAATTTGTGTTATCTTTGCGGTCAAATAATTTTTTTTAAAGTTTGTTTTACTTCACGAAACATCTTCACAGACTGGTTAGTGAAAACTGCATCGAAAAAGCAGCCAGAAGAAGATTCATTTGGAGATTTTAATGAAAAGCCAACGTCAGACTAGACAGCAAAAATTTTGGCGACATCATGCATTGGCCGTCAGTGCACAACAAGAAAAGTGCAGAGCTAAAAGAAACCTTACAATAAAAAATACCGTCAAGAATTGATAGAGTTTGTTTTCACATGCACCCTTATAAATGCCATGTTACGTCCTCAGTGTGTTGTATGTTATTGTTCCGAGGTTCTTGAACGTCTCGTTGCCAACTTAAAATCAATGTTCAAGCTGCAGACAACAAGATCAACGAAGCCTTCAGAAACGAAATTCACCATTGGGCTGACCAATATGAAAGCGGAAGCATTAACACGTTTTTTGAGCTCAAGACGTTCGTCGAAGCAAAAAGTTTAATTTGGATGATTAACAGGGAAGCAACCATCAAACATAATGATCACCAGTAATACCAATCTACTGATAAAGGGTTGCGCTATAACTGCGTTGGGATCAGCAAATTTGATCTTCCATATTTGGTGTCTATCACAGCGACTTAGACCTCTTGCGCGCCATCGACCGGTGACCATTCCATTCACATGTAGCGCCATCTCGAGGCAAAAGTACTTTCCATTAGACACAGTTTCGCAAAAACACAACCGGTTACTTTACACTTCGCTGTAACAGATAGTAAGATACCGATCATCTTGCATCAGAGCTAACTGAAGCAAGATCTTTCAAATTAGCGTTAGGCTATTCAAAATTGCGTTTGATATTGTAAATCTGGCTGAATTTCAGATTTCCGTTGAAAAAGAAAATCTGCAGTAATCGTGGCCTGCTTTGGATGTCCCAATGCCAAAATACCTACTTGAAAAAACATTTTCGACAATGCCTTGCATCAAAAACAAATATAAATCAAGACTGGATATGGAAGAAGTTCTTCGGGTTGCCATCTCCGGAATAAAAACTCGACTTGCCATGTCTCAAAGATTGTACCCATTATTTTCATTAGAGAGGCTGAATACGACACACCTTGCATTTATGTTGAAATTACTGAGGCCACTCTGTCGGCGCGGCGACTCATGCGCGACGCACCACGAACGGGATATGCGCTGAGGATTGGACATGTACGAGTATGTATTGGCGCGAACAAGCAGCACTTGAATGATCTCGTCGGGTGATGTCTATTGTTGCTTGCTGCCACAGTGTAAAGGCGGCGGTATACACTGATGACGAGCCAGGAGTTGCCAATCGTATTCCTTGGTTTGTTTTATTGCGTCGGGTAATTAAGCGCCCTGCACTTCTCGGCACGGCAACTTCTCAAGAACCTGCAGACCCCGCAACGGTTGTCATCACCAATGACCTTGAGATTGTTCAAATCGGCTCGATAATTTGGATTGATGGCAAATACCTGAAAAGTGACAAGATGATTTATTTTCATCTATTTATTTGCTTTCTTGGCTCAGACACACGGTCCGTATCCAGGGCCGGTGCTGAGTTTTTTGGTCCCCCCCCAAAACATGGACTTTAGGCCCCTAATATACAATATATTGCATTGTTCTGCTGCACAGCAGCGAGATGGTCTGCTGCACAACTGAATGTTCTGCTGCACAGCAGCGAGACGTGGTGCACATACCTCCGCCAAGAAAACTGTCTCAACGCATTTCATTTCAGATGTTTCCGCTCATTCCTAGGTGTCTCGTGGAGTGACCAAGTAGGCCTACCCAACTTCATCATCCTGCATGCCGCTGGCTCATATGACCTCATCAAAATTATGAGGCAGCGACTTTTGCACTGGTTGGGCCTCGTCCGTTGTATTGTGGAAGTAACATGACCAAGGACATCCTTTACAGTGAAGTCTATAAAGCGCCACTGGCAGACCAAAACTGCGCTTCAAGGACGTCATCAAGCGTGACATGGCGATTTCCACATCTCTCCACAGACCTGGGAAACACTTGCAGCCGATCGCAACAGATGGGGTGTCTCTCTGAGTTACGGTTATTCATTGTCAGTTACTGACTACACAGAAAAAAATGGAGGACCACCGAGCTCATCGTCATCAACGAAGGGACTCGGCCATACTAGCTCGGCCCCTACGATCGCAACAATATATTTTCATATTGTTATCTGTATTAGTGTGCTCAAACAAGCTTTTCAGGAAAATCACAAAACATTTTTGAAACTTTACAATCAGTGGCAGAATGGCAGTGCTATTTCATTCAAAATATTTTTCAAAAAATCAGGCTCATCAAATGTTTGAATCACGAGGCTCAAAGACTATTTTTTGAGGGTCGCGTCAGAAACTAATTGCAACTGCAAACCACGCAAACTTTAGAGCAGTGGTTCTTAACCGGGGGGGCTTCAAGAAATTTCTAGGGGGGGCGCGAACCCTTACATGCTCTACAACTTAGAAAATTTTGAACGGGAATGTGTCCCTTTGAAACGTTACGCCAGTGCTAATTTTACGCCGCTATGTGTTATTGGGTTTAGTTCCGGCAGAGATGGAAGTCGGGGTTAAGTATCTTGAAATTTTGCAGGACGAATTCGAGTCTGCATGCAAACATTAAGGGGCGCAACTAGGGGGACTTTTTATTCGACATGCCAAGTCCCTTCAACAATAACAACTGTGCCATTGTCGCATTTGACAGAGTTCCA
>JGI24159J19872_10013847_pt1 | contig 10465 bp, 7 predicted proteins | sample Ectturendosymbi4_FD_19872 | JGI IMG/M metagenome (IMG submission 19872)
GGAAGGGGCGCTGAGCAAGGACAAGGCAACACTAGGTGAATATCTCCAGACTTGGAAGCTAAAGCTAAGCAGCACGAAAACGGTGTCGGCAGTCTTCCACCGTGACAACAAGGTAGCTGAACGTGAAATAAAAGTCAACTACAACATTGACCTCCTGCTCTTCTGTCCCGAGCCTAAATACCTCGGAGTAACGTTGGACAGGTCGCTCACGTATCGCTGACACCTTGAGTCACTTCGCAAGAAGCTGACATCACGCGTCGCACTCATGAGGCGGCTTGCTGGCTCCGGTTGGGGTGCTGGAGCAACAACTCTGCGAATAGCCACCCTAGCCCTGGTCCATTCAACTGCAGAAAACTGCATTCCTGTATGGTGCCGCAGTACTCATACCCGCCTTATCGACCCTGCCATCAACGACGCCTTACGAATTGTGGCTGGATGCCTGCGTCCTACACCAGCGGACAACCTTTTCATCCTCGCAGGCATCCAACCTGCTGAGCTTCGTCGCAATGGAGCCACACTGTCTCTAGCCCTCCGTAGCATTGAGCCTAGACATCTGCTCCACTCAACGCTCACCTGTGAATCGAGTGCAGATACACGGCGTCTCAAATCAAGGCACGCCATTTGTAACCGCTGCACAACAACTCATCAGTTTTTCTGACAATAACAACATACGTGCGGCGCAGTGAGCGGATCACCAATGGAACGCGGAGTGGGCGGACAACCGCACAACACTCCGCATTTTCATCCCCTTCACCGCCACCCACCCACCCGAAATGACCCTCTCAAGAACAGCCTGGGTCCGGCTTAGCCGCCTCCGCACCGGTGTCGGACATTTCCTCTCCTGCTTTCACAAATGGGATACGGCTCAGAAGAACAAACCGTCGACCATGTTGTCCTCCAATGTCCAATCCATCGACCTCCTCATGGACTGCACGACCTAACAGTTCTGAACGATGAGACAATCGAATGGCTGTTCAACACCTGCCCCGAGATCTAGAGCGGCCTAGCAGTGGTTTGAAGAACTCACTCAAAAGATGAAGAAGAAGCCTGGGTTAATTTGATATGAAATGATGGTGATAATAAAATGGACACATCTTTTTGGACCACTTTTGTATACGAGCATCTGTTGCACGATTTGAAAGGTGTGAAGAGCTTTGCTTTCCTTTTTGTTCCACTCCAACTGGTCTTTCACAATTCATCCCAGTTGGCCTTTTGTCATCATTTTGTCATCGTTGTCGACTCTTTCAACGAAAACCTATGAAATGCCTTGTCAGGGCCCATGGAATAGCAAGCAGTTTTTTTTAAATACAAACTGCTGCTGTGCACATATCCGTAAAATGCGGCGTGACCACTGATTGCTGTTGTTAGAAACACCGACGAGGCTGTTTTGGAAGGATGCCAGGAACAACGTATATGATAAACATTTGGCCCGTGCGACAAACCCATTTCTTATATGGTCTGAACATCGCAAAGCACACATGAAGGTTTTCCTCAGTGAGCTATTCTGTATTTGATTTCGATTTTTGAAAAGGAAAAGAATTATCTGAAAATAAATGCAGTAAAAACGAATTTGAGGAATGAATGCAATCTTCAAGTTTCATGCTGCATCGACACCTTAAGTAGCCATTTTTTCCGAATGGCGCAAATGTCTGTCCTCACGGGTAATCAATGCGATACATTTTTTGCAATTTGGCTCTGACACATGACCTTTGCAATGGACCATATCCAAAGATAATTTCTTGAGCTAAGCAGGCCCGTAGCCATAGAGGTGAATTCAGGGTCAGTGCCCCCAAATGTTTTTGCGTCCCCCTAAATTGTGTTGAACCCAGAAAAGTTTGTTTTAAACAAATAATGAAAACAAAAATCTCACTCCCTAAAAATGTATTAGGTCTATGCCCCACCAAACATTAAAACTTAGCTACGGTCCTGGAGCTAAGAACACCAAAAATACTTTAACGCATCACAGTCAAACTTACTTCTTCTCACTAGAAAAATTGTCTTTGAATTTTGTTTATGATTACAGCACCGTTACTATAATAAAATATATTTCATACATAACTGGCTCGTCAAACTTATGTATAATAACGATAAAAATATTCAATCACCTTTTTGTATCTCTGTTCTAACGCTCCTGTATTTTCTCCATTTATCAAAACAACTTGCAGACATAACTTGGTGTTATGCTCTCCCCTGGAAAAACGTCTGCGAACGCCCTTAAAAACTACCAGCCTATCTTTAACAAAAGAAATTTACAAGTTACTGCTTGGCGCTGCGTGCATTACAGAGTAATCCTGTTAAACAATCTGAAGTATTTTGCAGAACAGTGAAATATGCCTTTGCAGAAAATTTTTTAAAATATTTTAAATGATTTTTCATATAGCAGAAGCTAAATGTCTGAATTGTTTTAAGCAATATTTGCAATCTTCACGCAAAACTAACCTCACTCAAATGTCAATTCATCTTGCTTAAACAACTTACAGAACTGTGTCAACAATATTTGGATCAAAATCCAAATCGAACGGCAGGGTTGCTAGGGGGAACTAGCCAAACAGATACGCCCAGGCCCTGATTTCCCATGCCATATAGGCTTTCGAAGCTATAGCCTAGGGCGGCAGAATTTCCACGGCGACAAAAACTTTTGGCACGGACAAAATTTCCTCTTGGGTGGAAAGCGGGCGACAAATTTTCTATAGCCTTTATGGGCGCCAGCACTAGAACTCCGACCCTGGACAAGCCAAGTTTTGCGAAAGAAGTGCCGTAAAAATGAATTGTTTAAACTTAAAGCAGCCCGAGAACAGCAATGTTGCCATACATCGTCTGTAGAAATCAAAATCCGATTTAAAGAAGTTAAAACAAAATTTTTGAAGATCTGCATCGTTTAGTGCTGAATCTAGAGAAATTTCTACATCGGGTCCATTGATATGGGGAGTGTCTGTTTCTGCCTCTATTAAAAGTAGCGTCATGAAACGCTGCGATCGCTAACCTCGTTTCTGTGCATTTATATTGTACTTGACATTTCTCCGACTGGGTGTTGCATCATTCCGATACGAGTTAGATGATAAGAAACAAATTTAAGCAAAATGTGTAAGATAGCCGCCATTCTGTTATTGTCCCGATCAGTTGCAAGCATTATGAAGGTTGATAAAAATTTTATATTTTATGTTTATTCAAGAAAAAGTTACCTTCGTTTTTGATAAAGCTTTGATTACTATTTCAGGATGTTTTAAAACTTCGTTTGATGTATGTTCTACCTGCGGGTGTTCGTGCTCATTTGCTATGAGAGGTGTAAAGCAAGAATCATGATAAAAGAATAAACTAAATGATTTATCCGGAAAAAATGTTGTCTGCGCAGTTAACGCTTGCGTCACAAAGCCAACGGTGACTAAAGTGCAGCGTGCGTCCCGCCTCCTTTGTCGAGGCCATCTCAAGAAGTTTAAATATTAGCCTACCGAGAACAAACACAAGAACGTTCAAATAAACCTCTTTTCTTCTACCGAGAACACTCGCCCATGATTCTCTGTCATTTTGTTTGCTACAAAAGTGACACAGTTTCATAAGTGTTCAAATACAACGTCAGAGCTTTAGCTTTAGTTCTCATCGCAAGTACTGATATATCCAAGTTAAGAGTGTCGCTACATTTCTACGAAGGTGTCTGTGTTTTCAAATCACCGAGCAGTTGATGAATTGGAACGCTCATAAAGCGATTGAAAAAATGTTTTTGTCATATATTTTAAAATTGTCCCAAAACAATAGATCAACTTTCATTTAAACCAATTCACATTCTGTAAAAAGGTAAAATTAATCTGAGCAATTGCTTGTTGTCCTATTGTTTTTGGAAAATAGTACTGTTATTTTTGAAGAACCTCTGCAGTCGGCGTTTGTTGCATACTGACGCAAGTTTGTGCAGAGATTTATCTGATGTTTTGAAAACAAAGCCGGAAAACAAAATGCACATGTGGTCGGCTAATGTCTAATGTAGACACTTTTGGAAATGATTATTTGAACTGTAATCAAATGCGTCTTTAATCTAAGAATTTGATACGTATGAAAAAGTTGGACGGATGATGTTACGAAATTCGTAAAAATACCACTCAGCAACGAAATAAGATATTAAAAATTAAACAGCAGCCTGCCAGTTGCCAGCACAGCCTCAGTTGATCAAACGAGGGAAAGCTACCCAAAGCGCCCTGAACAAAATGAACTGACCTTTTTCACGTCAGAATATTTTCTTTAAAATTTTCATCTGCCGAACCCGAGGTCTTCACTGAGTTTCAACGCAACCTGTTCACGAGTTATGGCCGATCATAACTTCAAAAGCCACGATTGTGGCTTCTGCGGGCGTTAATATCGTCTGTTTGTCGACAGCACTGAAAGAGGACATTTTACCATCTTCCATGTTATTCTAATGCAGGGCCGGCAACCTTTTCGGAATACAGGCCATTTCAGGGGGTAAAGAAGGCGCATTATGCCAGAAGAAACAAGGCGTCCAATGATGGTTTGTTTTAGTTTATTGCATGAGTCAGACACGACTGAAGATCGGACGCCAGAGGCCAAGTCTTCTACGCGTAGGGTGCCAGTGAAGGCAGATATCGGATTTTTTTGCAAGTTTCGTGTTGCTCGGGAAACGTGACGTCCACAGCAGCAAGTATGCCAGCCAATGCACAGTCTTTTTCAATGAAGGTATTCATTTTCTTGGCAATAAACAAAGATGACGCACGAGTACGAGCCTCAGCAGACTCAAAAACTTGGAGATTTGTTTCTTGAACGGGACAACTGCTGACAACTCTGCGACTGCAAGCGAGCAGCTTCAGTCTTTTGCTGACCCGCCGTGTGGTTTTTGTGCCTGTGCTCCTACTTGGAATCGAAATTCCCCTTGAGGTTCAACCGCTTGAAAGTACTGTTGGAGTCTATTGCACAATAAACACAGGACTTTGTCACCGCGTTGGACAAAGAACTCGTCAAACAAAACTTTAATCAGGCTCTGCTGGCGGTAAAAGCAAAAAACATGTTAAAAACTTGCCAACGTTTAGACAGTTGATGCTACTATCATCATCAGGACTAAAAACGAACTGCCGTGAAATTCGAGCCCGGATGTAATAAAATATGTTCACTCCAGGTGGCACCGTGCTGATAAGAATTCAGGAGTCGAGGAACGTTGATTACAAGATAGGACGTAAAAACAACAGCATGATGAATCAAGCGGTTGGCATGCAGCACGAAGGAAATTTAGAAAATTATAATGTACAGTAGTAGGCTATTTAACATAAATCGGTAAATATCGGGGAACAAGTCCGATATTTTTTCATTCATTGTGTCTTTATCGCGGCGTGTGTAATAGTTTGATTCAAAGTCCAAGACTTTTGAATTATCCCAATCCATTCTGTGATTTAGATCAAACGTGTGCTGCGTTAAAGCACTTTTGTCGAAACGTTTGTTTTTCACGTCCGCTTTGTGTTCGTTTTGACGGGTTTCAAGGCTTCTTTTGGTTTCTCCAATGAATTGTTTATTGCAGTCGCGGCGTGGAATAGAATAAATAACGCCTTTCTAGACTTTATATCCACTGGGTCTTTGCTGGAAGTAAGAAGGTTGCCCAGCTTTCTCACAGGTTTTGATGGGACAACCCACAAAATACAAGAAAAACAAACGTTTCGACCAAAGTGTCTCCCTAGCAGAAAGATGTTCAAAGAACTCGTCAGTTTATTCGGGGTTGAAGACCCGACGTTCGAGGTCAACATTCCGCGGACTTCTGGCAGCTATGCGTTGCTTCTGCTCTTCAAACAGGGTAATTAGGTTACAGTGCGAAAGGTTTATGTCGGAAATCTGACCACGAAGTAAATGAAGTGATTAGCATTAAAACACGCTGACGGGAAACACTGCCCAAAGTACGAAAGCAAGGTTAAGAGGACAACGATCGTTCCATCCCATGATAACACTGTATAGTGTCAGCAACTGTTATGATGCCGAAATATTATCTGATGCCGCTTGGAAAGAACTCGGTGGAAATGGTGAACAACGCGTGATGGACCGAAAACCTACTGGGTAAAAATGCGCCCCAGACCAGAATATGCCACTCCCAATTGCCAAACTAAAACCCGGGATGTGTTGTTGACTGATTGTGACGCGTCCTTGCGAACCAGCAGCAATGAAGCAGACAGGCTCTTGTTGGAACGGTCTTATGTGCGTAAGCAGAAAACATTTAATTACAGCAAATTGTAAAATCAACAATGTCAACGTTGACGGCGGTATTTGCAACCTTGAACAATGTAGTCGACCCAAATAAACAAACCTAGCACCAGCCACTTGCACATCGACAGATTTACCCATGCACTTAATCAGTACGTGCTAGCAGGGCTGCGGAGCTCTTGTAAAAATGAAATGGCTCCGGCTCCGGAGCTGTGCTTTTTTATAACATGGCTCCGACTGTGCTTTGTTAATACACTTTAACAAATTAAGTATTCCTAGTGCCTTCTTGCAGCAAGTGAGCGTGTTATTCCAACATATTTTGAACTAATACTGCTACCACTACCAGGCCTGGGTAGTCGGAAGGAGTTTGGTCTAGAATAGTCGGAGTCGGTCAAAATTCTTTTAAAAAAATCCGACTTCGGGCTGATCTTCTGCTCGCCGATTGTGACTGTTTGTGCCACAAAAACGTCCGTAAGCGCCACGCTTCGCGTTTTTGCACAAGGACTTAGTCTCACAAAATGCGCAAATGTGCGCTGCGCTCGTGTTGACTGACTTGTTCACACCACACTCGGCAGTAATCCACAGTCTGATGTGACTAGAACAAGTCCCAACATGAAATAAAAACGCATTGTGACATAGAATTCCTGGTAGAACAGACCCTCGGATTTCGCCGCGGCGAACTATTTCAAACAAATTAATTGGTCTCGCAGCATGAGCGAACCATGGCAACTGTCAAGTACGCGAATGATAAATCTGATTTTTGGTCCTCGCTTATGTTCCTGCTTCTAAAGCGTTTCACGTTTTGATCCAATAAGTTGGCGGTAACACAGTTACTTATTTTCGTCTTCTACACCAGCGTGGTACAACTACTGGCCCGCGGGTCACATGTGGCCCGCGGACAGACTTTTTATGGCCCGCGAGCTTTCTCACTATTGATTGTTGTGAGGATGTTACAGTAGGTAATTTTAATTAGAACATGCATAACGTCTTTTAATAATAATAATAACATTGTACAATATTACCGGCGTTAGACTAGACCAGGGTCTCCAAACCACGGCACGCGGGCCAAATCCGGCCCGCGAAGAAATTTCATCCGGCTCATGAAGACATTTTGTCAATAATGAAAAAATAATGTATTTGCAAAAAATGTATTGATTTCGTAGAATGTAGCGTATCCCGAAACAATCCTATTACGTAAGATGTCCGGTCCCCGAACTGTTGTGTGGTGGCTCTCTGACAAAAAACTTAGGAGACGCCTGGGCCATACCGTAGAGAGCTTCTAGGAAATAATCAGCATAAATAGGTTTCCCAAACTGAAAGATTTTGCAATAAAAATTCACTCGGAGTTTAGAAGCACATGAATGTGTGAGAGTGGCTACAATTTCTACTATGAAGCAAGCAAATCCAAACCATAAATCGAATGTCAGGCGAAGCACCGTCAATAGTCTCCGACTTGCTGCCACTAACATATTGGTATGGATATAGGAACGATAGTGTCAGAGAAGCCTCAACCACAGGCATTGCATTGATTTGTAATACATTTTTATTGCTATTGTGTAATAAGTTCAATGACACACTGACTTCACTCACTTATTTTACTTTTTCTATCTTGTCAATTTGTTTTTTATACACCATTTTATGAGAAACGGCCCGCGAGTTGTCACGTTTTTGTAAAATGGCCCGTAGGTCAAAAGTAGTTGGACCACACTGCTCTACACAATAGCAGCGCGGCAGAAATCAATGAATAACAAAGTTCGCGTGACCAAAGGAGTTGGAATAGACTCGTAATTGCTTGACGTAACAGCGGTAAACAGCGGAAGAGTTAAGTTTGGAGTTAGTTGGTAGGCTCAGTTGCTTGAGCTTCTTGTTACCGTGGTTACAGAATATTAAAAGAACTTCGCTTGAAAAGTCGTTTGAGACGGTATCATCATGAATGCCTTGTGCATTTTGCGACAGTGCCGCGTAGGCGATGTGTGGAAACTGCAGATTTCCATTTTTCTTGTTTATTCAAAAATCTTGGACACACCGTTATCAATAATATCGGTTATAAAACTCACAGGGGATCTGCTTTAACCAATTATTATACGGCGTTCGGCAATGACTTTAACTGTGGCTATTTTAGACTAACAGCTAGTCAGCTACTACTGACTTGTGTAAACAATCTCGGTGCAGTCCCAAGTGCGATGGCATGCGGACAAGCGTGTCGACTAGCCAGTTGTATGCATCACTGAGCGCTATTGTTTAGTCATAATTGATAATTGACGACAGTAAGGTGCTGTGAGGCGTGAGCCAGTTCGGAAAGCCTTGTTTTTCAGCGCCCTTAGCAAATAGTGTTGCATGATACATCTCAGAATGGGTCCGGAGCTGGAGCTGCTAAATTAACCACCAGCTCCGGTTCCAGCTAAATTTCAAAAACAGCTCCGGCTCCGGCTCCAGTGGCGTAACAAGGGGGGGCAAGGTGGTCATCTGCTCCCGGGCGCAGCGTTTCGGGGGCGCCAAATTGAGGTCGGCATGTAACGTAATAATTACGAAATGTCAAATGTCAGTGGATGCAATTAATTACGATTCAAGAAAAGTCGAATGCCAGCGACTGCTACTCACTTGCGAAATCTCATCGAGATCGGAATGGTTCCCAAAGCGAATATTTATGAACCGTGGTGACGTTTTTAGGTGGAGCTACTGTCTCCAGCAATCAGCGCCGGCATGTGGTTTGACTGACAGTGGCGTCACAATGCTTACAAGTTCCCAGCGTTGCGAACTTTCCAACTTCGCTCTCATTCTATAATTGCGTCACAATGCATGCTGTTAGAGCAGCGATGAAACTTACAGTATGTTGTTACGACAGTAGATCTGATGTTTAGGAAAATTTTTGAGATTTGATGGTTTGACAAACGTCATGTTCAAATGGATGTGATGTGGTTCTGAAGGTAATTGTGATGATTTTTTGTGGGATATTGCAAACGTGTCGACTGCTGTCTACATTTGAAAAATTATAATTGGAACTGTGTAACAGCGTTGAGTATATTGGTTATAATTGCGAACTTTTCAGTTACTACTACATGCGTTTATATTAATTCGACCTATAAATGGAGCATCTCCATGGACATGATTGTCGAAATTTACTTCATAAAATTGCTAACCTAGAACGTCTCACGGAGCGTCAGTGGCCATAGATATTTCCTCTGGGTTAATACATTGACACATTTTATTAGCCTATATCAGTTTTTTGACGATATAATTGACAAATTTTCAGTAGAAAATGCAAAATAGCTTTTCATTTCAAGTTAGATAATAATTACAAGCAAAGGATTATATCGCAGTCTCGCTGTCTTTTCTTTATTTTCGGTTAACTTTTCAGCGTATATCCAAAGAAATGCTTCAGGATTTTGCACTTTTATATTTGTGTCGTAGCTTTGTATAAAATCATTTGCCTTCAGTTTTTCATATCCATTTTTCTGACTGTCCCTCAGTCAGTTCTATATTACGTTATAAAAATCAATGCTCTGGGAATGCTCCAGAAGTCCAGAACCCCTACAGCAGGGGGGGCCAACCTTTTGTACACCATTCACCATTTTTTTCAAACCCGAGTAGCCTACCAATGCGTCATACCGTCGGCTATCTTGTAACGATGTTATTTCACATCGTTAGTGATTTTCCAGGTAATGATGTTAAATGCAATCAGAATATCTGGTAAAGCAGGTAATAAACTTCACATCTACTGACTTTTTAATGAGTTTCGTTCTGAGCTGGCTTCGATTTCTCCAGTTATTTCATGTAATGGAGGTAAATTGTTTACTGAGAGCACTGAGCAGCAGATAATTTTTCAAATTTGAATCGATAAGGCGCGACGTCGCTTTGCTTTTAATCAATTACATGGACAAAAATGCTTTTTCGCATGTGAATGCTATTTCAAAACGAAATATAACTCAAGCAAATTTTCGTAATTCTGGGAAATTTTCACATGGTAAGGATCGCCAGAAATGAATCACATCAGAAACACCAGGGAGTGGACTGAAGGAAAGTCCTTCAAATTACGTTTTCAATATTGAATTTGTTTTGAAGTGAATGATTTCCCCCTTGTGTGTTATTGGCATTTTTATATTCTGTTGTTCACTAAGTAAGAATGGGTTTACAAATGCAAAGATTCAGTCTTCTTCTTCAGCAATATCAAAAAAGTCTTGCAAGAACTTAATCTTTTCAGTGCATTTTCTCAATTGCAAATATCAACAGCACCTTCAATCTGCTACTTTATATACGGAAACTGGCTCACATCCTCATTTTC
>JGI24159J19872_10013848_pt1 | contig 10465 bp, 9 predicted proteins | sample Ectturendosymbi4_FD_19872 | JGI IMG/M metagenome (IMG submission 19872)
CATCTCATGCCGGTTCGCAATGAAAATGTGTAGTCTGGTAAAGAATGAAATATCAGTTACGTAAGTGAAATAAGAGCGCGAAATAATCAAGTGATGGCAGAAAAAAGCTGCTGTCCGATTGCTCCCCTTGTCCGATAGGTCCCACACTTCCCCTACAGCGATACTGTGGGTCAGTGATGTGCCGGAGTCATTTTTGTCGAGTCAGAGTCACACGCCCTTCGAGTCAGAGTCGAATCATGACTTGGTCGTGTCGAGTCAGGCTCGAGTCACAAGAACTGTCGAGTCACTGCGAGTGGATGGTTTCCAAGCTGGAGTCAATGTCGAGTCCCATGAAATTTCACATTATTTCTATGACATTTTATATTCTATGAAATGGTGCCAAACCTGCTATAAAATGGCGCCTGATAAGTTAGAAAATGGTGCCCAGTTTTGTTTTAACAAATTTGATTGCAGGTTATTTATATCTAAGTTCTCTCAGTTTGAATTTTAAGCTGGATGCCCACGGCATGCGTCCTGTGCGTTTTTTTGGGCGCATTGCATCTGATTTCCTGACGTCACGTCCTTTTCTGATGCGTCCGGTATGGTCTGCGCTCGAGTAAGAGTTAGAGCAGTGAGTCTGATGTGTCAATATAGCAACAGGTTCCTACTCTAATGCAAACCATACCAGACGCATCAGAAAAGGACGTGACGTCACTAAATCAGACGCATGCGCTCAAAAAACGCATAGGACGCATGCCGTGTGCATCCAGCTTTAGTTGTCTCTTTCCCTCTAACTCAGTCATTTCAAAAAAAATCTAGCCCAGGGGTGCACAACCTGCGGCCGTACGGCTACATGTGGCCTTCGATAAAAATTGATGCCGTCGTGCGCACATGATTATATAATTTAAAATATGGAAGTTATGGTGGCGGTGCATTTTTAAAAACTCTTTGTCTGCTGTATGAGTAGGCCTGTACAGTACTTAGTAGAAAGAAGGCCAAACAAACGTGTGGAAGCAGGGTACGCTCCGTGTGTGAAAGCAGAACAGAAGCAATTCAAAACATAAAATATCTTGAACTCACTGCCGGCCTTAATTATTGTATCTTTTTGTGCCGATCACTCTTGGGTCAGGAATGTGAAAGACATTTCAAAGAGCAAGTTTAGATGCCGTAATTTGTACGTGAGTTCGTTACTAACACCAAGGTACGTTATTGCAAAAGCTAACTTTGTTTAACCTACCTAATTATTACCCGGCAGACAACACAAGAGTATATTTCTTTTGTAAATAGATCATTTAATGTACAACGTTAAGCAATTCACGAACGCTAACATAGTAACGTCAAAGCTATAGAAAAAACACTAATTATTTGACCAAATAATGTACCTTCTGGTTGGGCAGCGTCCGTTCAAGCAACACAGGTCCCTAAACCATTAATTCGTAGAACAACCGTACTTATGTAGACCATATCGATTAGAGCAACGTTCAGGTGAAGATCAAACGTACAGAACATCGACCAGGTAACCAAGCGTACATTTCTTCAATACCATCAATGAGATCCAAAGTCTTCGAGACCACGAGGGTAGTCTGAGTTTTGTGAGCATTTTTCCTGGTGTAATTATAGTGGGGGGAATGGAGGAGGTTCTTTCCTTGTGGTTTGCTCCAGAAAAGTGTGTCATTTCTTACTTTATTCTTTCTGTCTATTCGAGACTGTTCTGGCGCTCTTCCCCTTGCCAGGTGTACCTCCTAATTTGGTCTTGTGATTTGTTGCGGGTGTGACAGCATCGAGCAGGATATTGCCTTATTTGGGTATGGCCTGAAAGTTCCATTTCGCAATTCAGTGATGGCCCTGCACCTAAAAGTGCATAGGTTTGACGTAATGCTTTTGCCTTCGCTCTAATCAGCGCTTTCCCGCCACAAGCTGGGTTTCCCAGCCAGACGAATTCACGTTCGTGGTTTTGAGTCATATCCTGTTCTTGGTAGCTTCGTTTTCCACTTGGTTCGTTCTGCAATGTTTGCACCTTCTGCACCACCTGTTTATTACAAGGTCCTTGCCTTGCTGTTCAGCACACAGACCGTTTTACAAGAATCACTTGCTGTATTTTCTTTTATGGAAATCGCCTCATATGTATCATCTAATGTATGTTTTACGTCCATTTCTATCGGATTTTTACTCAAATCGTGTTCTGTGCAAAACTTGTCACAACATAATTCCTAAAAGTAAACATAATGCGGCCAGCAATAGCAAAACAATTGCACAGCCCTGGTCTAGGCCAACCTTGCTGCAAGTGTTGCAACCTCTGGGTTAGTGCTGTGTTGAATGGGCGCTTAACCACGAACGGGATGTGCGTGAAGAGCAATACCCAGATACAAAGGGTGCGAATAAGCAGAAACAGAATGAGCACGACGTGTGATCCCTGTTGTTGCTTGCTACCGCAGTGTGAAGCTTTAAGCAATTGCTGCTCGGCCCTTCCGATCACAAAAAAGTGGTGCTTTGACCAGGATGCGAAACTGGTGCCAGGTGCAACCATGCGCGTTGGAAGGATTTTTTCCAGGGGGGGGCGAAAGTCGTGAAATTTGTTTTTTCCCACTAGAAATCAAGAAAACAGTCTTTTTTTTGCTGAAATTTTCGAAATCCAGAGGGGCAAGTTTCCCATGCCCCCCTTCCGACGCCCATGGGTGCAACCTTCACAAAAAGAACGTGCGATAGCTGCTGTTCATTGCTAAAAGGAGGGGACGTTGTTGCAAGCAACCTCTCAGCGTTGCACTGAAAGTATGATTCACCATGAACAAGATGTGCGCAAAGAGCAACGCACAATATGTGACGCGAACAAGCAACAATTGAGTGATCTAGTTGGGTGATCTCCATGTTTGCTTGCTGCCACAGTGTGAAGCTTTGCACATTTGCCGCTCGAGCTTTTTGATCGCAAAACAAGAAATGTATTTCGCAAGCCCAATACATGAAACTGACCAGAGATGTACATATAGCTCCTACTTGGACTTGGATTTAAACCTTGCGACAATTCAATATATTGATGGCCTTGGATGTCATCATTATTGCATAAACAGATTTGGATTGGAATTGATGATTTTCTTTTGAACTTCTTCGCAAGTTTCAGTTCAGTTTTGGGACTGCAGGTTACTGTAGGACTGCAGGTCAACAGTGAATTGCAACCACCGACACGTTTGGATCCATTTGTTGCAGGCACACTGCTGCGTCATCCTGAGCCAACCAAACAAAGAGTCGAATCCTCAGCATAATATAAGGGCCTCAAACACGCTGCCCGCGGGCCACATGTGGCCCGAGAGGGCGTTTTGTGCGGTCTGCGATGCTTTTCGGCATTTTTCAAATATTTAACATTTACGTTGCCAAGTGCCTTGAAAAAAGATGCCGCGAAATAAATGAACCGAAACTGAATGATACCCAGTGCAATTTTCATCCTGCCCATAGCACTACAGACAAAAATGTCACTCTTCAGCAAATTTGTGAGAAATATTGGTATTATGGCAAAAACGTTTACACATGTTTTGTCGACCTTGAGAAAGCATACGATCGGGTTCCTGGTGAAAATCTTCGGGGAGTGTTGCGGGTTTAGGCTACGGTATTGAAGGCCGCTTGTTACTGAACGTCAAGCCAGTGCATTCCTGCTCAGAAGCTTGCGTCAGTGTACGGAGAAATATATCACGACCGTCCGCCGTTGCTATTGGACTCGACGAGGGTGTGTGCTGTCACCATCTCTCTTCAGTCTACATCAGGGGTGGCCAAACTAGGCCTGCGGGCCGCATCCGGCCCGCCGACCAGTTTAATCCGGCTCGCCAAATACCTTGCACATTTTTTTCAAGTGCCACGTTTCCGACTGTGGACAGCAGCTCAATAGCATTAACTGCTGCCTGTCACGCAAATCGCACTGCATCCGGCACTCCAGTTACCAGGCAGTCGCGAATTCGACCCTCGAGTTAAAGAGTTTCACCACCCCTGGTCTGCATGAATTGCATAGACAGTCACAGCCGAGTCGAGGAGGGTGTCACATTTGTGAGCTGCAGTATCAACCGTTCACTTTTTCAAACGATTTGGTACTGCTAGCATCTCCGCAACAGGCTCTTCAGCATGCANTCGATCGGTTTTCCGCTGCGTTTGACCGAGCCAGAATGAAAATCAGCGCTAAATATACCGAGGTATCATGTCTCTGTACCAGCTATGTCCAACCCAAATCGCTTACTGAGCCAAAACGTATGTCACTATCTTAACCAGGGCAGCACATTGAATGACATGTTAATGAGGGCCGCACATTGAATGACTTACTTTGGTCTTAGCTAACTAAATTTAGCTCAGCTTACGTACTAAAGGCGTTCCAATCTTAACTGCAATGTTAACAGACATGATGAAGTGGCACTCAGGCGACCACCTGCATCAAAAATATCAAATTAAAGATAATCAAAATAAGGACAAGTTGTCAGTATATAGGATACAGCGAAAAACTAAACTGGGCCGCAAAAAACTTCTGGGCCGCGGGTTGGACATAGCTGCTCTGTACAAACCAAAGACAGTGTATCCTGGAAGAAGTGAGTGGAATGCACTGCAGCAGGTGGAGAAATTCAAGTAAATAGGGGGGGCATTTCCGAGTGACGTAAGATGGAGCGAGGAGGCTGATGCATGGATTGCTAAAGCTAAGGCAGTTGTGAGTGAGCTTTATCGCTCTGTGGTCACAAAACGGGAGGTTTCAAACACCGCAAAGTTGTCAGATATTAAATCGGTCTTTTTTCTGATCCTTACCTATGGTCATGAATCTTGGGTAACGACCGAAATAATAATATCTCAGGGGCAAGCGACAGAGATGGGATTTTTGAAGTCGTCTATGGTGTGACACTTCGCGACGAAGAGCGCAGCTGTGAAATTCGCAGAGCCCTGGATGTGGAACCACGTTTCCTCCGAATTGAGAAAGCACAGATATATTGGTTCGGCCATGTGTCCAGAATGCCCCACGAAAGACTGGCGAAGCAAGTCCAGCTGGCTAAACCCATGGAAAAGCGGTTCAGAGATCATCCAAGGCCTAGGTGGAGTGACTACATCTCCGACCTTGCACGGTCTCGTCTTTGTGCGGAGCCAGTAGAACTATCTGAAATAGCTGTTGACCGTGAGGTATTCCAAGCCCTCCAACGGCTGCTGCCCCGCGACCCTCCCTAGAAGAAAAGCGGGCGTGAAAATGAATGACGAATGACAATTACGTTATTTAGTTCATTCACCGGGGCTCAAAAGTGCTCGAGTAGCGAGTGATAAAGTTTAGACGGCTAGTAATGATTTGACTGCTAGTAATGATTTGTCGGCTAGTAATGATTTGTCTACAGTTAATTATATCTTTCGCAGGAAATAACGATGCAAAAGCTGTTTCTAGTAAACGGCCCGCAGGTTGTAAGTCCTCATGTGGCCCACGGATCAAGTTGGCTTTGAGACCCTGGCATAATAGCAATTGAGATGACACATTTGACTTGGTTCACTCTTCTATTGCTGCTACGAATTCAACGTCATATGTGGCGCAGTCACGTGGCTACATGGGCTTAGGCTAATAAAATTGGCATGAATTTGGATTTAAAATAAGATAAGGTTATCGTATTTGCATTATATTTTCCAATATTGTTTTTGGAATGGATTTGAATCTGGAAAAGTTGTATCACCTTACTGCGTATCTTGAAAAGACTCAAAGTCACACTTAGCCTGTTTGTTTACATGGCCTATTTAAGTGTGGCCAAATTGAGGCTTTTGGTCGATTGTGGCTTTTTATTTGCTGAGTAACGCTTAAAGATTGTGGCTTTATTGTGGTTTTCAGTGACCCTGCTGGCGAGGGGGTCCAGAAACCACAATGGATTGTGGCTTTACTCTGCTGATGTAAGTTGTTAGTGTCAGGTCACGATACGTACGCAGTTAGGCGCAGGGCAGCGCAGTGGCACTGATGAAAGGCCAGCGCTAGGTGGTTGGGGGCCCCCACTGAGCCTGGACGTTGGGGCCCCAAAAATACAATACACAACACTTTAACGACCGCACCGAACTATATATAAGACGGCACATTTTGGCAATAACTCGCCAGCCTCTATAGCTAAAGAGCTGTTCAAACCCAATACAGATTCGGCAAATCTTCTAGTTTCGATTAAAAAAAATTATTTGATTTGAATGAGGGATTTTCTCTTGGTACGTCACAAAGGGGACATGTTTTTGAATTTTGCCCAACTTTGACGGACCGTGGGCGCCAATCCAGTGAACCTTTTTTTGTCTCAAACGTTTGTTTGAAACTAGACGATCCGCCGCGTCTGTAGAGGCCTTGATTGACCTTCTAGCACGTCTGGAACTAAAGTTTTGGCACACAAACTCCATTTTAGCCCAAAATCAGAAAATTGCAGAAAATGCATTGAGTTTCCCACTGGCGGATTTTCGTCTAGCGATACTTCGCCGCTAGACCATGATAGCGAGATATTCGAACCCTCGAAAGACTGGTGAAGTCATGTAGTTTGCTCTGAAAAAAACTTTTGAGATTTGGGTTTGGGGTTTTCGGTGGGCGTCGTCAGAAAAAAGGTAGGTTTTGCGTTTTTTGGTTATTCTCTAATGACATCATCAACACGAAAATGGGCCGAAATTTTCCCTCAAAATTTGGCTGTATTCTAGGCTGGAATATGAAGGTTTAGAGCCCTAGATGGACTTCCTGACGTTTCTAGTGCCCAAGTTAGGGCCAGAAGACCCCAAATCATTGGGGAATATGCTGAGTAATTTCAGGGGATTTCCCTAATTAATTTCTGCTTAATTTTCCACAACATTAGAACCAGAAATGCTAGAAAGTCAATCAAACCCTCTAAAGACTCGTATTGTAGCCTAGAATCCAAAAAACTTTGATCCATAAATTCTGATGGATTGTTCGACTCCCAGGATATGACGTCATTATCCAAATGTAAACAAATATGCATAAGCATCCTCTCATTATATAAACATCAACAAAAAACCCGAGATCTCAAGCTAAAATTTATTTTTTGCCGTCTAAACTACAAGTCTCCACGAGTCTTTAGAGGGCTTGAACAGCTCTCTAGCCTATTCTGGTGGCGAGTTATGGCTATATCCAAACTGGGTATCATTCACCCCAGGTTCGAGTTTGTAGGGGTAGAAATTTTGACCATTTTTTGTTTTTTGGGGCATAATTTTGGACCCAGATATGCTAGAAAGCAAATGAAGGGCTCTAAAGATTCGGATGCAGTCTAGTTTCCACAAAATACTTGGGTCAAAAAAATTGGCCCATTGGAATGGCGTTCAGGGCCGAGTAAAGTAGGCCATAAAAACGCTAAAACACCCCCACTTGTGACGTCCCCCCAAGAGAACCCCAAATCCAAATCTGAATTTTTTTTTCAGTCGTAACTACAAGACGTGCTGAATCCGTAGAGGTTTTGAATATCTCTCTGGCTGCAGCAGGTTGCGAGTTATGGCGATAAGAGCACCGGCCTATGTATAGGCCGGCACGGTCATTAGAGGGTGCTGTCTGATTTATACATGGTGTTGACGCTGTACAAAATGCTTTTATAAGCATTCGTAAAAACAAGTCGATGTTTTTGTTTACATAAATACTGTGTTAAGCATTTGCTATGTTGTGTGCAACGCAATGCAAAACGGACACTCACAAAGCGCTTTAGTCTTTCTACGCAAAAAGAAATCGCTCAATTTTACGGCAATAGTCACAAAAAATGCACATCGTTGGCAGCAATAGCATGGCATATTACGTTAAAGATAAGTTGCAAAAATAGACTATATACAGATTTTTCAAGCAGGGTAGCCTATTTCTTTACAAAGAAGCAAATTTCCATGGTCTTTAACAAAACCACAATTATGTCTTTATTTTACCTAGCAAGACTTACCAGCATCACTTAGAAATAAGAGTTGCAAACGTCTAAGATCTCGTCCAAGGCAATCAAACACACTTTCGATAATCCTTGCTTGTCTTTACTGACTTTTTCAGGGTGAACGCTCATCCACATAAACCGGACAAGCGTTCAGTATCACATTAACAGTGGATTTTTCAAACTTATCATGCTTCCTTTTACAGTACACAGAAGGCTATAAAACTACGTGACTATCCGCTGGCTATCAGAACTCACTGTCTCCCTGCATTACCTGCGTTCAGCACTCTCATGCGGCAAAACGACTACTACCGTAACTTGAAGTGAACACGTGAAGATTCGTTGCCATATTAGTGTTACGCAGTAAAGTTCAACAGTAAAACAATCTGCTCTCAAGTTTTATAATTTGCCTCTGCAGATGGCTAAGCAGCGAACATGAGTTAACTGCAAACACATCACTGCACAACACCAGGACGGTGAATCTGGTTCTTGTGCACTGTGGGTGTCTTACTGGCAAATCAATAAACTGTCAATGCAAGAATTAAATCAATTTAATCGGAATTAAGCTCCTGACTTAGGTTTGCTAGAAATTATGGTTATTAGCTCTGTTTCAAACTTACTTTGTATTCAGTTATCTGTAACATAGCAATGCTATGTTAATGTAACAAACCCTATAATGACAACATCAATGCCGCGCTAACGTCAAGCAATCAATGTTCTGTATAGTTTTTTTTTACAACAGCCTACGTTTGATCCCACAGAACAGGAGTAGCAAACACGGCTCACAATTGAGGCGACGCTAACAGTTTGCCGACCACTGGCGTACAGTGTTATTGGTTAAATAAATGGATTTCTCATTGGTGTAGGGTGTTGATTGGAAAACTTTAATGCAAGATACACTAGATATTACAGGCGCAGGATACGAATGCGATTTTACATGATTGTATACCTGTTATTCTATTCTTGTACTGTGAAAGGATACGACACAGGTCTACAACAGAGGTGTGACTGACGGGGTACAAGGGCGCAAACCTCCCCCCTAACAAGCGAAATTCAAAAACTGAATCCCCGTTTTGCTTATATTTCAGTATTCAGTATCTCTTTTGGTTTTCAGTAAGTTATTGTTTTTTTCGATTTTCGGACGTTTTTGGACTGTTTTCTGGTGATTTCGGGTATCAGTATATTGAAATCCACATCCGGATACATTTTCATTTCTAACTTTCTTCTGAGTGTTGGAGAGGGACCCCCTACGGTTGCCAGTGGGTCTCCTTCAGCTGCGTTTCCCACCCTGGCTGAAACCTCTAGCTACGCAAATGGACTACAACTTAATTTTCCTGAATAATTTTTTACTAGGCTATCGTAAAAATGCTTACAATCAATGTGCATTCAGCAAACGTTACCTGCACAACAGCCATACTACCAAGGCAAATGTTGACAACGAAGCTATTGACAATGCATTTTGCAATGATTGGCTTTAGGAAGTTATTGGTCGTGTGAATTAAGATAAATTTATTTGACGTATGAGATAAACAGGAATATTGAAAGGGGAAATGTGTGAAATCAGTTCTTGATGAGTTCAGTTCTTGTATCTCTGTGCGCCGTATAAAGGAAATCAGTCAGATTTGGGGGGCACCCTTTCTGCCCGCCCACCCCAGGCCGTGGGGTGCGGAGGCCTATCCTTTGGCTCTGCACTGATGTCACTGCAAATTGTATGCTGTGAGCTTGTCACTGTGGTATGACATTTATTTTACAGCTTATACGAAAATAGTACTCAAACAAACCATAGACATTACTTCCTTATACTCTGTATGCCTATACTGTATTGCAGTTTACTACATTAACGGCTAAGATCAAATGCAGTGGGCTATGATAAAGGCTAGGATTTTATGATTGCCTATTATTTATGCAAGTGTTAACTTAAATTATAGTTGATCAACAAAGTATGTGGAGTACAAACCATTCAGTACTGTTTTATACAGTGAGTATGCTGATTGATGTAAATGTAGGACTACATAGTACAGTGCATGTGGGATGTATGTAATGACATATGAATGATAATTTGTTATGTTATTTTCAGATCTTCCTGACAGTATTTACTTAACCAAACCTAATAACCAGTGATGTCGTCGAAGTCGAGATCATAACCTCCGAGAACGAGACCGAGACCAAGACCTGGTGAAAATTTCGAGACGAGGCTGAAACCAAGACTTCACCAAAAACTCCGAGACCGAGACTCAAGACTTGAAGTTGGAGACCGAATCCAAGACTTCAAAATTTGTGCATTTTGCCGATTTTTTTTAAAAAACGTCGTTATCACTTCTGAGCATAAGCGTACAGCATGGGGATGCAGGGGATGCGGTCGCATCCCCAACGCTGAAAAATTGGCCATTATTCGGGCAAAAATTTTGAAAATTTGGGCAAAGTACACAGCTACATTCACATGTAATGAGGTAGTGTCTATTTTCCAAAAAGAGGCAAAATAACAACCAAATCAATGGCAAAATAATCACAAACTGGCAAAATAGTCTGAGCCATTCTTTTTTGCCCCTGCTAACAAAATAAACATTGACCTTGAGTGAACTGGAATCACTTGATAATTCCTGCAGCCTTCATAAAATTTG
>JGI24159J19872_10013851_pt1 | contig 10464 bp, 3 predicted proteins | sample Ectturendosymbi4_FD_19872 | JGI IMG/M metagenome (IMG submission 19872)
ATTGCTAAGTTCGCACATACTGCTCAGATTCAAGTTGCAAACTTAACTGGGAGATTACTGTACACATGTTGTTAATTGCAATGTCTACAGATATAAATTGTGCTTCTGTAAAAATATGATGCAAAAACTTTAGCTAACATTTCAGGTTGTGGGAAACATATAAGTTTCCAAGATATGAACAGAGCACAATTGAACATGGTGCATGTTTCAACTTACTCAAAAACTTGTTGATTTGAAATTCCATTCTCTTCCCATGAAAACGAACATGCAGCTCCAGCAAATATCCATGCAGGTGGTTGCTTTAATCGCATCTTTTGAAAGGGGTGTAACACTAACATATTTTGCTTGACACCACTACAAAATTGCTTCAAATATAGCAAAAACTTTAACAGATGTTTCAAACTTAGTTTTGTACTGAACTGATGATGCTCTTGATTAACTGACCATGGTTTTCTCCATTTACCATAAACTGTTTTCCAATTTATTGCTTTTCTTGAAAAACTTTGTTGATGTGGTCTTTGCCATGTTTTATAGTTCCAAGGGTTTAGATGCATAAGTCTTCTTGAACACAGAAATTGTAAGAACATTTCCAATGCAGAAAACAAGGACTAAAATGCCAACATTAACAATATTACTCAACACAGAAACATGTTCCCCTTATGAACCTTGAAATTCCAAAAAATTGTTAAACTTGTATTCTTTAAATAATCACTTCGGTATTTACACTACAGTGACTGCAAGACACTCAATCTTCAAAGGCTATAGAAAATAAGGCCTTCATTGTTCTCTATATTTTCTCTTCAATAGACTAGTTTCCTTAATCTGAGTTCAAACCTAATTCTTACCTCTGCTCTATCCCACAAAAATCTAATCTTAGACAACAACAGACAAATTCAATCATAAAAGTATTTATAATGCAACCTCAACCCAGATTAACAAACTCCACCAATAAAACACATGTTACGTGAGATTATTCTGTGGGCTATTGTGCTTGCAAATGTAACTATATAGCTATCGTAGCCAGTGGTGGGATTCAGATTTTTTAAGAACAGGATCTCTCACTCCAAGACTGACTAACAACAGGTCCTCTCATTATCACAGTCTCTTGAGGCAAACCATGCCAACAACTGGTTCTTAGGGTTAAAAAATTTGAATCCCATCACTGATCCTAACCATTGAATGAAGACATCTCAATGTCAATTACTTTTTGGTTGACTGATTGTCTTTTTTTCATGGTGTTGGTAGATCTATGAAAGGGACTATCTGGAATATGTGTCATTCTTAGAATGTCTTCTCATAGCTATCACACAGTCCTCTTGCAGAAATATCCAACATCGCATTGTCACATATTTATTTTTCTTTCAAATTCACTTTCAGTGATTGGCAGAAGTGCAGGTTCTATCTGAACGTCTCTACAGACCTCTCTGATTATCTGAGAGTCTCTCACTGAGTTGTGCTTCATTGAAATGTCTACAACCACCCAGTTTGCATGTGAGGCTGTGATCCAAAGCGTTTGTCTCTTCACAAAATACAGTGGTGTGCCCTTTATCTTCCAACCATATATCATGCAGATGGCATGCCTGAATTTTTAGTTGGTTAGTCTCAGTGCATATCCAATAGCTTTAATTGGCATTGCTGAGAGTCTAGAAGATGTCCCTTTTTCCATTGCTTCATTTATGTGTTGTTGTGGCTCCCACAGTAAAAAACAGTATTTTGTGCCTATTGCATGCCAATGGTAAATACACACAGGCTAGTATGAAGTGCTTACATGTTGCATACAATAATGCCTACCAAATTATACATTACATACCCTGAAATGCAAGTGTTCACCCACACCAAGATAGCCATCATGTTGCAACTTTTGATGCCCTATTGAGAAATAATCTGAATCGCTTCTTGCAATGTTGTGCATTTTCATCTAACTTTTTCATCCGATCTCTTCAAATGTCTGATGCTTTTTGCAAATTTTCATTTTTCCTCAATTGTTTAATGCTGCCGTATGACGGTGACCAACTGATGTAGTCGTTGATGTGGTGTACCACTGTATGCATTTCATCAGTATTGTTTGTGCATAAAATCCTTCTGCGCGCTGCTTTAAAATTCAAGAAAGTTAAACTGGCTTCCACAAAATTTAGGAAAATTATTTGGCTCGCAATCTCATGATTTATGTGTTGCAATGCATTTGAAACCTTGACTGAAACTATTTGCACGCCTCATGTGCGAATGTGCACCCCATCTGTATAATCTTTCACTTTTTTTCTTTTTATCAGTTAGCTGTTTTCCTCAAAGTTTTGATGTTACAATGCCTTCATTTCTCTCACACCACTGGATCCCTTGTTTTATGATCAAGGTTGATGTAAAAAAAATGACCCAAAAAAACACCTGTTTCTTTAAAAAGCACACTTAAAAAACAACAGTAAAACCAACCAAAAAAAAACACTTTACTTTTCTTTTGAAAAATCTACTATGAAAGTAAAATAAGCAGCACACTTGTACAGTTAACTGTAAATTTTTTTTTTAATCAAACAAGATAAACAGCAACGAAATTTGAAAGACTTGAAGAAAAGAGAAGAAAAATTCAAACGGAGTGATTGAAGTCTAATGGTTATCTTCTTTAATTCTGTTAAATCAGTAGTCAATTTGTCTGCCTTCTCCGCACCTAATCTATTTCTGATGTTGGACCATACCGAAATGTATGTTGAAAAAATACACTCTATAGATGCTGAACTAGCAGGGCATGCACATAAGCTAAGCTTGACGTAAAACTGCACAGGTTATGTTGGAGCGTTTTTTTCTGTTTGCTATGTGCATGCTTACCAAGCTCTACCAATTAGGAGTGAACTGACCAACAACACTTTGCAAAAACAAAGACAGAGTACATTTCTTCAGCCTTAATTTTTAATGCCATAATAGGTACAAGTCATTAAGGTGTAATTCTGGAAATGGTCATATTGCATATGTAATAAAAACAATTCTGAATGGGGTTTTTCCATTTTTCTTCAAAAAACAACAAAAACCTGATTCTTTTAATAATAAAAAAATGGGATTTTTTAAAAAACCAAAAAAAGCAGGTGAATTGTTTTTTAGAAAACACTAGGTTTTTATCAACCCTGATTATGAAGGGTGTATGACACTACAATTGGGGTGCTGTTAAATGTTTTGCTCTTATCAGTGTGGTCGTGTGCAAACACCTATTCTGTAGCACATTATGGCTCATCATTTTTCTTTTGCTCCTGCATTGTTTGATTATGACTATAATACAGATCATGTGTCTGAAATAAAACATTATCATTACTGTAACATTTGATTGGGGTTCTGTGGTACTTTGAAGCAAAGCACATGGGATACATAACATTAGATTGGGGTTCTGTGATACTGATAGGCTACCGACCTGTATATGATTACAGGGCTTACTGTATCCCATATATGACATGTAATCGCAATATATAAATGAAATACTGGTGAATTAAGCAAATAACATAAAGAACACTGCAGGTACACACAATAATGCACATTTTACAAATGTCTAATATAGTTCAACAACACCAATAAAAATGCAATAGCAACATCACATACAGAAACAGGATAAAAACATGAAGAAGCAATAAAGGAGTAGCGGAATGGGTAAAGAGTTGAGGTATGTACGGATGATCAGGTGAAGCATGCACATAGGTGAATTAAAACACAACCTAACATTATAGAAGCATTAAACCATGACCTAACATTACAGAAGCAAGTAATTTCATTAAAAAAGCACAAAAACAATGACAGAGAAACAATGTTCATCCACACAAACTCGGAAGAAGTAATGCAATTACCCATGGACCATTTGTAGGGAGACCATCCATGAATGTATGAATAATGTCCCACCAGACACATGGCATCACTAAATGAGGTTGAAAAAAACATGGTTGTAATATAAACAGATTACAATATGTTTAGCAGCAAACATTAATCCAATAATTATTAGGTACAAGAAAAACAAAATAGGTAAGTGCAGAGTATTTAGTTCGAAAATATAATATTTCATTCATGATGTCATTACTTATCAGATATATCCACCTAACCTACTGCACAATGGTTAGCGTCATGTCATTACTCATTGATACCACAAATTCAGCTTTACTTACATGATTGTGGGCCTAGAAATTATACTGAAGCCAATGTCTGTGAGATCCTGGAGGGAACATTATTTAACTCCGTTTGCTTCGAAAGCCTCGTATTGCAGCAAGGGTGTTCCTCTAAAGGGAAAATCTGAGTTTTGTTCTAATGTGAGTCATCACAGATTCCTCCCTGTGTTTTTCAACAATTTTTTCAGCCAGTCTTTTGTTGATTCTGGTGCCATCACACCACTTGTTGTAAAGACAAGGGTCAAAGGACTGAATGAAGACCTTAATGTCAATCATTCTTTGGTTGTACTGCTTCTCTGTTTCATGTTGTTGACAGATTTGTGCTAGGGTAGGGCTTACTAGAATAAGACTGTGTCTGTGAAGTAGGATGTGTCATTGTGTGATCCTTATGTCAAAGAATGTTTTCTCANACACAGCTATTCGAGACGAATCCTTTTGCATAAATATCCAACATTCCATTGTCAGTAGTACTAACTTTTCTTTTGAAATTGTTTTCATTAATGATTAGCAGAAGCGACAAGTGTGAGTTCTATATAAACATCTCTACAGAGTACAGACCTCTTTCATTTAGTTATTATATCTGTGTCTCCGAGTCTCTCACTGAGTTGTGCCTCATCATTGATGTTTAACCGCCCCCAGCTTACATATATGAGGCTGTGATCTAGAGTTTGTCTCTCCACAAGCACATATGCCCTTCACCTTGTCTTGTGAACTTCCATCCATATCTTTTGCAGATGCCAATGGCATCCAGATCCATGAATTCTTGTTTGTTTAGTCAAGTGCGTAGCCAATCCCTTTTGTTGGCAAGGCTGACAGTGATAGACAAGAAGAAGATGCCCCTTTTTCCATTTTCATTGCTCTTGTATACAGTACGTAACGTTGTTGACTCAGGGGTCAGTTCCACAAATACACTACTGTAGTTTGTTACGGCAATGGCGGCATTTTGTGTTCTCTCTTGTCGTAGTTTGCTTTTTGTGGTTGTCTATAAAGAGTTAACTTGTATTAGACCGATGCCCCCTGTATTGCATCTCAATTGGATTGGAGCATGACTGACAACCTGAAACCAGAACGCCTTGCACATACACAAACCGAGAAGCGAGAGCACGTGAGGCAGAGTGAGCGGAGCGAGTGCCACAAAAATTAGATGCCACCAAGCTGCCAGTTGCCACGGTGCGTATATGAAATTTTGCACCTGTGCCAGCATCAGTGATGCGCCTGACTGCGTGTATCATGTTTGTCGAGTCACAAATAGAGTCACGAGTCGAGACGAATCGAGAAGAACCACAAGCCCTTCAAGTCAGAGTAAGGTTGGAATCATCAAAAAATTTTCGAGTCGAGCCGGAGTTGAGTCATGACTTGGTCAACTCGAGTCAGAGTCGCATCACAAAACCTAGCGAGTCACTTCGAGTCATTGGTTTACAATCTCGAGTCAATTTCGAGTCAGATAAAATTAAGCATTTCACCTATGTCTTTTTTAGCTAAAATTGGTGCCTAACCAGCAACAAAATAGACCTTTTTCAACGCGAACCATCGAAGCGGAACGTTGAAAACATTCAGTGCGACATGCAGAGGCCATATTAGGTGACGGGGGTTCGGGACGTTTNATTGTCNTTTAGATTGAACATTACTNCCCTTTTCGCCTGCATTACAAGCAATAGTACTTGGAACACTTAGTATAAAACCTGTTTGCAGCGATTTTTTCCTTTCATCGCTATTCCAGCTTTACAGGATTCAGTGAATGTATTGGTGGTCTAGCCCGTGGTCTAGTGGTAAGTCACTAGTGCGTCCGCTTCGGTGCTGGTAGGTCGAGAGTTCGACCGGGTCTTACCAAGACCTTGTAAATTGGTACTGTAGCCTTCTTACCAGGCGCAGGGTATGCAGAAGAGCTGCAGGGAGCACACCCAGAACACAGAAATAAACCGAGTGAACTGGAACCAGAAATTGTACAAACTTAGTCGTGGCGCTGCAAGACCACTGCAGTTATAAAGCACCAACAACAAACCACCATTACAAAAAAAAGAATGTAGTGCCCTCAATAGTGAGCAGCCTAATGCCAATTTTGAAAACCCTAGAGTCCTAGAGTCGAAACATACGTCAACGTGTTTAGAAATTTGGCTAAATCAACGCCTGTTGTGAAAGGTATACTGAAAGAGTAGCCACTGTTATGTTTACAATTACATAAATTGCAACATTGAGCCTGCCTTGTCAGGATACAGCTTATAGAAGAATCTGGCCATTACTTGCAGATTTGTTAACCTTAGGTAAATATTTACAGGAACAGATTGCAATCAATTTGGTAAAATACTGCAACACATTGTGATGGAGTATGATTATTTCAATTTTCAGAAGATGGGCACCTTAGAAAGGAAAGTTAATAGTATCAACTAGCAATAGCTGTTAGGTGTGTCTACCAATTACAAGCATATTTCTAATACTTTAGTTGAGTAGACTTTTGTGCTGCTTTAGACACTAGTTGGACATTACGATTTTTCCCGGTATGGTATACACGCCCACACTGTTATGTTTTCCACTGCAGTTGACCTAAGACTCTCTAAGTGTATACTCTACTTTGGGTAAAGGAAACATAAGATATTTTACAGTCTAATATTTTTACCTATGGGATTCCAACCTGAGGCACCAACTTCCTCAGGAAAAAAATTTTTTTAACATCTGTGCTTTTGAAAAGTTACTTCAAGAAGGCATCATTGCCAGTTGCTTATCCCAACTACTGTATGGTTCTTCTGGGTGCATTATATTAAGTTGAATCATACAATCAAAATGCATCTTCAAATGTTGATGCTTATATCTAAATGAATGAATGTGTAATGTAGTAATATGTAAGTGACTTTCCTATTTTAATAATGCATCTTGTTTACAATTGTAGGTTTGGTCAAGTCAGACAAGAAGAAAACATTTGACGCTTATGTCTTATTCATGCATATATTCCAAGCATTTCACTGATTAAGATATTATTAGCCATCCAACGAAATGGGTGCTAAAGAATATAGCTGTTCTATCGCAGTTTGACTGGAGCAACAAGCAGAATCGAAAACAACATTTTTTGAGGGTTGTGCCTAATGCTGCAGTGGCTGTATAACCAACTGCGATTTAACAAGAATTTCATCTTCCAGCAAACAGACATAACTGAAAGTCATATGAACAAGAAGATGATGTAGGCTATTGACAATTGGAAAAATAGCTCATCATCGCGTACATGTTGAAAGAGCCATTAGAAAAATCAAACAATATCACATTTTTGACCAAAAAATTCCTGCAAACATGCTTGGTGTTCTAAATGAAGTGTGATTGGTGTGTTGTATGCTCACAATTTTTTACAATCTAATTATTTCAGACACTGTTCAATAAAACAATGCTTTGGAAACTTTGTTACTATTTGTGTGTATAGAGTCTAAAGTGAAGAAGTGTGGTGACAGATGATAAAACAGAATTTTCTTTATTACAATATATATTAACAGATTTAGCACAAGCAGAAATTTTTATGGAAATTGCCTGAACGTATTATGGCCAGGGAAAAGCAATTTCCTACAATAAAAAACAGAGTTTTGAGAGTTCCTCAAAGGCTGGGAGAGAGGCACCTTCTTAGTGGTGGCTTCTGATCAAGTGATGCAAGTAACATTTTTCATGTTGATTGGTGGTGCACATCAACATGAATAACAGAATGTTCAGATTTTTTCCCAGTGGACATAATTGTGTATCTATTAAAAATGATACTAAAATGATAGCAAAATCAACTTCTGAAATAAGATGAAGATAAAAAAACTGAATAATTTTAGCATTGTGTGCTTGAAATAAACACCATCAGTGCTGCAAGATGAGCAAACATTGTTTTAAAGTATGCTGCGTATGATTGGTTTCAGTAAAGCTGCTTCAACATCAGAAGTAATTGACTTCACAAAACTCTCCTCTGTAGTAAATGCGTTCAGTTAGAAAGAGGTATTTGAATTTACTGCAGTCACAAAAACAGTAAAATTCATAATAGCAATTTATAATGCACGCTTATTTGGAGAGTACTTGACATATTAGTGAGAAAATGCCAAACTTGACACAGACAGACAAAATAAATTTTTTTGATATCCTTTCCTCAATATAGCTGTAACTCTTAAAATAAGACCTAGTCGATGGTGCGAAAGTGCAATGCTAATTATGTAAATGTGTTAGATGTTTTTTCTTTTCATTAATAAATTTTATCTCAAAATTCTGACCAGCTAGTCGAAAAATAGAGCACCACCCTCTAATTGAACGCCACCTCTAATAGAACGCCACGATAAAGGAAGGGTTGAAAAATAGAGAGCCATGGCGGTGAAATAGAGGTTTTACGGTAATCTCCTTTGCGCAGGTAATAAAGTTTTTGTAAAATATCAAGCTCAAGGGTTTTCAAACCCAACCCCCCTTGCGTACGCCCTTGGCCATTTGTGCCCGACAAGAGGAACCCTCTTCACAATTTGGCCATTAATCCCGCAACCCATTCACTGGACAGCACATCTAGCGGTCGACACAACCTTCAGCATGGAAACATTTATCAATCTCACCTAATTTATGGGGCACCTGACTAGATAACCTTTGTGTTGTTTCTTCCTATGGGTGTCAAATGTCGAGTCGCTTCGTGACGCAGTACTTTGCAGCCAACTGACAAAACATTGTCATTGTACAGACAAGCCGTTACTGTTTCATTAAACTACGCAGAAAAAAAGTTTTTTTCTCCGAAAACGAATTTCAACGAAGCTCAGTTAAACATTCGCTCGTTCGTTGCGGAGAAAATTATATAGAACCTAAGTATACCAAAGGCCTTTTACCAGGCTCGTAACCAGCTTGGGACATCGGGGAGCGAAGCGTTTTCCGAGGGGGGCCAAACTAGATGTGGAAGGACGGATCCATCCACGTAAGACGGTTTTGAAGCAGCAAAGATCGTAAAATTAAAAACAGTAAAGATCCAACTTATTTAGAAAGAAATCGATGTCCTTCAAAGCTCTAAACCAGCTATGTCCAAGCCGTGGGCCGCATGCGGCCCAGTCGAAGGTTTTGTGCGGCCAATTTTAGGTTTTCACTGTAATAGGAGTAACTACACACTGACAACCTGTCCTTATTTTGATAATCTTTATTTTGACATTTTTGATGTAGGTTGTGCCCAGTGCAATTTTATCATGTTTGTTACCATTGCAGTTATGATTCTAACGCTTTCAGTACATTAACTTAAGCAAAGTTTAGTTTGCTAAGGGCAAAGTAAGCCATTCAATATGCGGCCCTCAATATGTCATAAAATGTGCGGCTCTGGTTGAGATAGTGACATTTAGTTATCTACCAAACGTAGGTTACTGCGGGAGAGACAGATGCAATCTCAATTGCCACTGAACCACGAATGTTTCGAATAAAATCTGTGTTTTGTGCAAAATTTGGAAACAAAATGAGGAGACATTGCTTGCTGTGAAATAAGGCCAAATTTTATTCTGAAATATACTATCATTCTAATTGCTACATATGTCAAATAAGCCCAATTTAATATACTGGAAGTTGTCATCAGCGAAGCAAGTTCATTTCATTTTTGGCTATCAGCAAGCAAAGTTATTTTCCATTTAAAGAGGACCAGACGCGTTGTAAATTTGTTTGTTTATTCCTTGCATGAATTTAATGATTTGTTGCAGTTTTTTAAAGCACAAAAGTTAATAAGGTAATCATCAAGTTTACTTATCTACGTACTGCTTGCAGAAAATTGAATCCCTACACTCACGGGAAATGCAACTGATGCAGCATTCAAGACTAGTTGAAACTTTTACTTCCATATTTGATAGAAATATTCATGACCAAATGCTGAAAAGAGGAGATCGACGTCTGTCACACAAAGCACTGCAGGTAAATTCCCATTTTATTTTAAGTATAGTTATGTCGTTTGATTTAGAATAATATACGTTGTACATCTCACATAACGACAACTGTTGTCATAATCGGTATCTGCACCGCCAAATGTCCAGCAGGCTAAGAAAAAATTTGGTTTGGGTATGTCAGCATCTAAAACTGTGTTTTCTATGGAATGTTGATGTTTTGTTCAGTATCAATCTCTATATCGATAATTTCCGTTTTTTTAATACTTGTGCAAAACACGTTCTTGCCTACGTTTATTTACTGTCTAAATTTTTATTTATGCTTCATCTTGATCAGTATGCGATCTACTGCGCAACAGGAAAGGCCGTCAAACTGCCGTATCACAGCTTTCTGTCAATGATATGTATACGGTATTGACCAATTAGAGATCCGGATTTAATATTGCAGGGTGCGCTCTTTATCAACATGTATCGGGATGAGCCACGAATCCACATTC
>JGI24159J19872_10013852_pt1 | contig 10464 bp, 6 predicted proteins | sample Ectturendosymbi4_FD_19872 | JGI IMG/M metagenome (IMG submission 19872)
ACGTGACTAAATACCTAATATGATATTGTACACACATAGCCATGATCAGTTTTTACCTCAAATCTCGCACAAGTTTTTGATTGGTTTCAAACTGCTTGCTTCGTTGTCATGGTGACTTAAAGACTAAGTGGCAAAAATTCGAACGCGTAAAGTTAAGCTACCAAATTGAAGTTCAATTTCGATTATCGCAAATAGTCGACAAGGCACAGAGTCGCAGACAGACGCGTAGGCCCAAAAAAATTGGAGGGGTGAGATTTTCTAGAATAAAACGTTAACTTTACGCGTTCATAAAAATTTTTCTCAACGGTTCAATAACTGCAACCCAGAGTTTTTTGGAGATCGCGTTTTTTTGACCTGTTGGCTCCACCTCTGTAAATAGATGACTGTTTTTTCACATGTGCAAGGCTTTGCTTGGTATAGTCTGGGCAGCAATGGAGCCTCTTTGGCCAGCAAATGAATGTTTCCACTTATCGCGTTTGAAAGTATGACACCAAATCCGTTGCCCCCTCTCTAAAAATGTTTCGAAAGCGAATCTGAACCTCGGACTGGAACAACGATGCTCTTCTGGTGGTACATCCAGTTGGAGGTGGGTACGTGCATGGGCTTCGTAACTCGTACTGGGCACCTTTGCTGAAGATGGGAGATCAGTGAAAAAGGTTGTGGAATTGATGAAGCGGCCTTTTGACTTGTTGTGGTTAAGGAGTGATTTATGCCGCTCATTTTGACAATAAGAGTTAGGAAACCTACCCTTGGTTGAGTATTTCAGTATGTTGTATCTCCAAAACAGACTAAAAAACAACGGCGCTCACCTTGACTTTCGCAAGTTTTACCTTCTATGACGCGTTTTCGTTTTGCACGCAAAGGTGTATTGACCACTTGGGAAAGGGACATTTGACAAGATGGGTGCTGATAAAAGCAAAACTTTCTTCCTTATGAACCATGCAAGTTGGGCAATTACGAGTAGTTTTTGATGCTTTGGTTAGAAAAAATTCACAAACTGTGTGGCATTGCACATGAGCATGAGCATAATTATGGATTCTATTTTCCTTTTGAAAGGATGTAATGCTCAAAGTGGTTGGCTAACATTTAGGGATAACTACGTTTATCTTAGCAAATTGTCACAACCAATATATCGCAGCAACATGCAAGTATATTAAACAAAGGATACTTCGCCTTCATACTTACAGTATAACTTTTCTTGACAGCAACTGTAGACCTATCCGCATTAACAAACGACATTTTTCCACCAAAACGTGACGAGTAACCGAACAGTTACCGCGGAACTTGCGGTTCAACTTTGTGGCCGCAGTCTCAGACTAACAGCGTGGCACTGGTGAGATGTTCATTGAATTTGACAATGTTAGTAATCATTTTGTCTTTCGCAGCGAGATAGTGTCGTTACAAACAAATTTTAATTTTTGCCTTAGCTGAAATCGCCCGAGAAGATCACAATTCTTTGCTGGGAAGAACTGTAGTCTGTCTTAACGGTAAAACCTACAGTATGTAGTGGTAATGTGAAGAGTGATTTATTGCCATTGTCCGCCATCTTATCTCGCGAGCCGTTTGTGCAGTAGCCGCAGTACCGTTACAGAACCACGCCATTTACCAGTTTGTGCATTTTTACTGCATTAAGCTAACGAAAAAAACAAACCAGTTTTACTGTTTGTGTGTTGACTTAATTTTGTTTTTTGCGTATTCACAACGAGTTTATCTGAAACCGCAACTGTGCTGCTAGTTTGCTTGCTGCGGCATCCTATGGACGGTTAAACTGAACCTGTATGCTGTGTAGGTCAGGGCTACGTTTGAGGCTCCGGTTCGCTGTACAACTGCTCAACGAACGACAAAGAATTCTCGCGAAATATTTTTGCCCGACAAGTCTCATTTTCTCCCAACAAAACGCGATTTCAAATCTCTATCATAACAAAGCACCCTACAGGACTCAGCACAGGATGCGACGACTGTGAGCATTTCCCCCCCGCAAAGTGACAATCGCAAAGAATTTTGACAAGTTTTTCGAAAATTTAGAGGTGTAGGCGCCCATTGCAGGATGTATAAAGTGTTTGATGCTACATTTTTATTGCAGAAACAAAGATTAAAAAGCCTTAAACTTAATGCAACACAAATGGAACATGGTGGTCATCAGCGCGTTTATTTGAACACACTGACTCTGAAATGGAGCATAATGTTTCGCCCCTTGTGATTTATTCCCGTAGCGTTTGCTAGGGCAGGGGTCGACAACCCTTTTCGCACTATGGACCGGTCTAAGCCTCGCTTTATTTTGCGGACCAGCTCTCAAGAAAATAACGTGTGGTTTATCTGTTATCTCGCAGTCTAAACAACGTTATAGTGCTCAAGCGTCACAGAAGTGCTTCCAAAATTGCAAAAGAATTTCTCGAAAAGATTTTATGTTTTTGAAACAAACTTGATGAAATTCTTGTCTTTTTGGTATTTGTGGCCGGAAAAAATGTACTTGTTATTAAAAAGGAAATTTATATTTTTGCACTAGTGCAAACAGTCTTGAAATCGTGAAGCTTAGATCTAGGCCATCTGTGGGATTTTCCACAGAGAGGCAAACATGGTGAGTTTGTCAAAAAAACGTGCAACGTCTGGAGCCATTTTGCTTTAGGTTTGCACGGACCGGTAACAAGTCAAATTCCTCACAGACCAGCACTGGGCCGCGGCCCTGTGTTTTCCGGCCACTGTGCTAGAGGCCATATGTGAATTTACTCCATGGACACAAAAGTCTCCTGCTGAGTCCTGCCAGCATGTTTACTGTACTTTTGAGCAGTATTCCTTCTAAGGTGCGCAAATGCGCAACACCGTCAGACCTTTTGCGCAGTGAAATCTCATTCTCACGCACTTGCAACACTCTAAAACTTATCTTATATGTATTGCGTGGCCCTGTAACGCTTAGAACGATTCACTGGTTGTGTGTCTGCATGATTGCGCAATTGCATGCGTACTGAAACCAACATACTGTATTTAAGAACGAATTCTGCCACTGGGCGTTTGCTGTTGATGTCAGATACACCCAAAAGTGAAGTCAGTTTTATTTGAAGGAAATCCGACGAAGTAACGCATCGCAGTGAAGTCAATATATTAGCTTTTTTCGTACATTTTCTACGAATTTACGTAAAATCAAACCTAGCTGGACATGGCGGCGAAACTTAACGTTTTTAAAATTTGTTTGAAACAAATATGGTCACAGTGTCCTTCCGTGTTGATGTTTTAAGTACAAAGTGAGCATACATGTAAAATAATTTTAAGTAAAAGTTGAATAAATCCTTTCTTAACAAGTTGTTAAAAAAGAGAACTGACGATAATTTTCGCTGAGGTCTATGTACATTGGTCAGCTTAGGTCTTTGCTTTATCTCCATCAGCTCCAGAAACGATTTTAGTTATTATTCGCTCCGCTGATTTCCTGTTCAACTCAATCTTCTCCAGTTCCCTTTCGAGATATTTGAAACTTGCAAAGAGGAGTTGTCGTCTTTGAATAGTTTCCTACGATGTTGAAAAGATAAGGAAAAAGCTGTAAAAAACTCTCTTCTGCAAGATTTAACAATCACAGAAAAGATGGTTAATTTTAGCAACTGCTGTGTATGTATCTACTACTTGCATGCCCGTATAACCGTCTTGGTGTGTATTANGTTCGCCTGTTCTTCGTCTAGCAGTAGTAGCAGCATGGCAAGGANTAAAGTACGGCCACAGAATTGCGAGGGGAAGGTTGGCCTCCTCTGAGCATTACTTTACGACCGCGTGCGTACACAAAATAATTTCTTTGGTTTACATCATACAGCGCGGATCTGTAAAGCACGCTCCAAGGGCGTGGGTCTATAGTACAAACACCAGACCTGAGCAACCCATGCCTTGAGCAGTACTTGGCATGACTGAAAATATCCAGTTGAAATGAATCTTAAGCAGAAACAGGGTATCCTCTTTAATTACTGATTGCATTTTCACCAGGCTCATGTAATAACGTAGCCAGCTAAAAATTTTGAGGGGGCCAAATATTTTGAAATTCAGCGAGCAACAGTATTCGAGTTTTAGACACCGCGTCTCGAAGCATCAAATATTATGCTAGAAATTTGGGGGGCATGGCCCCTTTAGTCCTCCCTAACTGCGCCTATGGACTTACGTCCGTTCCAATGTCCGACAGAGTTGTGCGACAGGCAATGGATATCACTGCTGCGCCCGCACACACGACGATCGTGGGACCGGCTATCTGTCCAGCGTTAAAGAGAGGGTCGGCAATCGAGTAGCTGGTGGCTGTGATTATACAACCTGTGAAAACATAGCAGAATAATGGTGTGTGCCAAGTTATCAGAACGTATCAGTGTTTTCTAATCTTATTCTTTTGAATTTGTCAGCAAAAGAAGAAACCAAAGTTTTGAAAGCAAGCTTTTCAATGCAGCGGGTATACACAAATGATCTGTAGCTCGCAGAAGAACGATTCATAGTTACGACAGTCTTATTCACGCCAAAGAATTGTCACAAAACTCATTACCTGCTAGAAACAAAACAAAACAAAGGCAACCAATGACAATCGCAGTCTTTCGCCTCCGCATTGAAACCTCTTGCAGTACACTCGTTTGACTTCGGGCCATGGGCTCTTCTTCCTCACTGGCAGGTTGATATGGAACGGATGACTGCAAAAGAGAAAAATATTTGGAGAAGAACTCTCTGATGAGCAATGGCGCGCTTTTTACCTGTGAACATTAACTACAGCTGTACCTGGAACCATCGGCGTCCGCAGAAATTTTTCCAGGAGAGGGCAAAGTCGACATTTTGCTTATCTTTTCCAGTTTATTGGCGATGCAACGCAAATGGACGTACACAAAAAATGTCCAATGTTATGGCAACAGTTACATACAGTGTTTTCCCTATAAGAAAATTTTACACCGAGAAAATGTTTTTTTAGTGAGAATGGATATTTCAAGACTGAGTTAGCAGAGTTCTAAATGAATTACAAAGTTTGTGAATTATCAGAATAAGCACAAAATCTTATTAAACTACGAACAAAATACGTATTTAATTAAAATAGCTTCTTGTTTTCGTGTTTTTCCAATGTTTCGGAAGGTTGCAAGTGCACGAGAATGAGTTAGGTGGGATATTTCAGTGGTAGTCAGTTTCATAACACTTGCTCATTTTGTAGGTGCAAATCTTCAAACAACAATTCGCATAATTAAATAAATTGTTTGCGGATTATAAAAGGTTGGAGATCGTTACGAAAGGGCTGAAAAGTTTAATCGTTGGAAAAAAGACAACCGATCTTCTTTAAACACGTACTCCGCAAAAATCACTAGATTGCAGTGAAAAATCACTGCCATCACTAGGTCAGTTTAACATTCACTAGACCTAGTGAAAAATCACTAGGCGTGGTACCAGTGCCTGCCAAGAAGTCTGCGTTCAATAGTTACATGGGGCAAAACGCCTGCTACCGTAACATGAAGTGCATCTTCGAAGATTTGTTGCCATGTTATTGGTACGCAACAAAGGCCAATAGTAGAACAATTCACTGCCGCGTTTCGCAACCTGCCTCTGCAGGTAGAGAAGCGAATTTAGTGAACAGCAAGCTCATCACTGCATGTAGTCTACCAGAACAGTGAACCTGACTCTTTTGTAGTGTAAGTGTCATATCGGCAAACACACTGTTATTGCAAGAATTAACTCAACTGATCAGAATTAAAATGCTGATTTCACGTTTTCTAGAAATTTTTGCTTCTTAGTGCCAATTTCCAGGGGGGGAAAATGCTCGTTTTGTCCCCCCCCTGCGGACGCCCATGCCTGGTACCTTGAATATCGCTTGAAAATATTTAAACATGTTTGAACCAAACAAGTCAACTTTTTCTTTTGGTGGTACTTTTATTTTGTTTATTTGATTACGTTTCCTCCACCATTTCAGATAGGCTTCCTCAGGGCGAAACGTCGCCAAATAAACGAATTAAAAGTGATCACCAGAAGAAAGAATTGATTTGTTTGAAATTAAGCCTGGTTGCACCTGCCACGAAAAATAGCAGCAGCAGAAAGAGCAGCATGTTTGGACCGATCTACACTCATATACTTGCCACACTTCCAGGCCCAGGTCGAATTGCTGATAACTTCTTAGAGAACGTGGGGCCGACAGTTCGGTTTTCCATTTGAAGCATCATTGGAGAGTGAGATCGCTTTATTTCTACAAGAGATCCACGTGCCCCAGTCAGACGTCCTTGCCAGGAGCCGCTCTAAGTAATGGAGAGATTGTTAAAACTAACGTTGGGGAAAAATGATATCTTGAAGCAGCGAATATTTTGCAAGCATGTGACATGTTCGACGTGTTATAGCAGACAAAAGAATAATGATGATTATATTAACATTATGAAAAGTTTTTCTCTGATTTCTAAGATATCCAAGCGTAATGGTAATGGTTTATTGTTTCGTATGACTCAGCCAACAAGCAGAAGCACCATAAAAGCCATCGCATGCAGTAAACCAACTATTAGCGAACATTAGAGCTAATGAAAACACAATGGCACAATAGCTGATCAGTGTAAACAAAGAGGGGCGCTGTATCATATAGGATTGGCGTAAGACCGTGGCGGTCATCTAGTCAACCAACCCCTGAGTTTGTGTTATAGATTTACCGGAAACCGAAGTATGACGTAGGAAGTCATGCATTGGAGCAAACATGCTATTGCAGGATTGCTGGTTTTTCCTGACATCATTAACTGGCCCTTCTCCTCAGGTTCAGTTTCATACTTGTTTGTGTACTAGGCTACTCGCGGAATGAGGGGGTCAATGGTCTGCGGCGCCCATCTGCGCTTGTTCTGCGCGGGAGGACACGCGGCTACTATTTCGGTGAATGCTGCGTTCGTGCAAGTCAATGGCATCACTGTGGTTGAAACATTCCCTTGCACCCACCCATAAATGCCAGGCACGAGGCTGAACAGGTCACAAGCACCGTTTTCCAAGTCGTCGGTATGACAAGACCAGGAATCAAACTCGGCCTATAGCAGCTTCAATGGCGCGTGCTCAACCCACCTATCTCCATCTCTCTAATGCTATTGGCAATTTTCGATGTGCTTCATCACACAAGTCCAATATAATACCAGACAGGTTGCAGAAAATGCAGGAGACAGACCTGTGGAAAGCTTAAACAAGTTTGCAGCTGTTTTACCTTTTCTTTCTGGTAAGATGGGGATTTACTTGGAGGTAGGGGACTCGGCATACGCTCATCGTATTTGCTTAAAGTCAAGTTTGATGTCCGAAGCTGAACTGCTTGCACTGAGAAGGTGTTGGCGGTATTTGGCTGAAAAACTAAGCATGCAAGAAAAAAAATAAAAACCCTTGTAAGGCTGTATGTGACGCAGTCTCGGGCCTTTCTAGGTTTGCAAAATAGATTAAACTAAACGTGTTAACGTTTTTCCACTGAAAGCAATGACTTCTTTTGGGAGGCGTTAGAACTCATCGTCTGCTTCATTTTACTGATTCTGTACTGCTGCCAAGGTAACATAATTTCATTTCCAGACTACAGCACGTTCCTCCACAGTGAATACCATTGAATAAACCAAATGATTACAATATGTCTTGATTTGACAGAGTGCGATACACAGTAAGAAAACAAGTTTGCGAAGGTGGTTGATGGTTTTGCGAATGAAAAAGGTTTAAAGTTTCCAGCTTTAACACACAAACTACCACATGCGGAAAAATCTTACTAAGTTAATCTTCTGCTGGCCAAGCTTGGATTCGCACATCGTTACAGAATGCATCTTTCTTTTGTTTTTGTGGACGCAAAAGCACTTTTACAATTTTGCGCATTCATAACTAAACAAGTGTTGCACGTGTAAGCTTTACAGGATGTTTGCAAGTGCCTTCTTGTGTTAATGTTTTGAAAATGGCTTGTTTGATGTTTACAAGTGCAACTTGCGAGATGTTGCAAGTGCGTTGACAGTATAAAATAAATGAATCATAATTCGAACTTCAAAGTACATAGAGGCGTGCGCAAAAGTTTGGGCTTCTCAGAATTTTGGTAGCTATCTTAGCGTCTAGCGAGACTGAACCTGTGCTCCTACATGAGTATAGGTCAATGCTTCTCAATCTTTTTGCTTAGTGGCCCACATAAATATTGGTCAAAATTGTGGGGCCCACTATCTTGTTAGCATAGGCGACGCTTTTATACACATAAACAAACTCCCATTCTTCCGAAATAGCGATATGCTCTTATACGGCCCACTCGAAAACTGCACTATAGCACACTGGTTGTTGAGAAACACTGGACAGGATTGATCTCTTCGGCTAATAGCAGATTGTGGCTAATAATATCGGCATCATATGGACCAAGTAAACATTGAAAACCTTGCACCAGCAAAGGAGGCAGTCGATATGAACACAAAAGCTCGACTAGAATGGTAACTTGTCAAAGGCAGCAAATCAATGAGACAAAAAATAGTCCGTAGGTTGTTGAAAGTTTGCTTGTCTATGAACATAATAATTGCGTTTGTCGATAGTCACAGACGCATTTACAAAAACTAAGCTATGCATCAGATGATCACACCTCCTGACATAACAAAATAAGGCAGACCTGGTTTTAATTGGGGCGTGGACTCTTCCATTGTTTGAAACTTGTGCCACTTTTCTCTTCTTCGTTGTGCGTCTTCCCAGTGATGAGCTTCATCCACGTTTCACCACGGAAAAAATTTTAAAGCCATTATGACGACATAATTACATAATATAACCTGAATATTTCACCACTCATATTCTTTCCATAAGCCTCTTTTCAAATTAGATCGAATCGCTATTACTACTGCAGTTACTGCAGCATTTTCCAAAAACTCAGCAAACAACGGTTTCATCACCAATTATTAGAATAAGCAAAATAAGACAATTGTTACGCTTTAGTGAAGCAAACGCATTATTACCAGCTCATTATCGCTCCGGGTTGCAAAATGGGAGCTTTCAAACACCGCAAAGCTGTCAGTTTTTAATCGGTCTTTGTTCCGATCCTCGGCGATGGTCATGAATCCTACTGAAGGTAATGGCAGAAACAGTGCGGTTTCAAATACAAGCAGCAGATTTGTTTGATTGCAGGGTTGACTGCGTGACACTTCGCGAAAAAGTTCGCAGCTTTGAAACTCGCAAAGCCTTGAATGTTAAGAACTTCCCCGCATCGAGAGGTCTCAGCTACAATGGTTCGGCCACGTGACCACAAAGCTTGAGAAAAGATTGGCGAGGCAAGTCTTGCTGGTTTCACCAAAGGGAAAACGGCCCAGAGATCGACCAAGGCCAGGTGGCGTGATTACATCTCCGACCTTGCTTGGTACCTCTTGATGTTGAGCCATCAGAAAAATCAGAGATTGTTAAAAACCGTGAGGTACTTTCGAGTCCTCCTGGGGCTGCTGGGTTGAAAAGCGCGTGTGTGTTACGCTTCAATGGTTTCTCTTTCGCGCCTGCCTGAAGACGTTTGTGCAGCAGAGATTGAAAGACCAGCGTGTTATTTTAAAAGCGGAATTCTCTCTGCAGCAGAAACTTCCCACGGATGAGCGAACTTTAACTATGGCAAGTATATGAAGTCTCACATCGCTCAGCCGTTTCTTTCAAATTGATTTAAATTTACTCAGGTAAAGTTCAAAAAGTATTTCTTATGTCTATGTACTTTAAATGCAACTTTAATGGCGTGGTAGTGGCTCTTCAAACAGCCATGAAATGCCGCAAGATTTTTCATTTCCAACTGTCATATCCCAAACTGTGAAAACGATCACCACGGATTTGTGCAATAACAACGGTGGAAAAAAATAAAGTGGTTTCAAAAGCGTGAAGTTTCAGAAGGAAATTTAAAAAATTAACCGCCTTTCTAAGATTTTTTCAAAGTCTCACAGCTTTTAGTCTCAAGGATCCTTCACAAAGTTTTATCTTTCGCTCCAGATGCGAAACTCAGCTTTTGCTCCAGATGCGAAGCAGTGTGAGTGCTTACCTGTCAGTATTTACTCAATGCACAAAAATAGCGATGATCATTTCATGCAACAAACGTGTTGTACATGGGCGTCCGCAAGGGGGGCAAAACGGGCATTTTCCCCCCTGGAAATTGGAACTAAGAACTAAAAATTTCTAGAAAACCTGAAGTCAGCATCTCAGTTCCGATTTAATTTATTTAATTCTTGCAATGGCAGTTTATTTGCCTGTATGAAACTCACACTGCACACGAGCCAGATTCATCGTTCTGGTGTAATGCAATGATGAACTTTTGTCCGCTCCTTTACCGGCAAAAGTAGGTTGCGAAGCTTGCGTGCGGACGGTTCTACTGTTGGTCTTTGTTGTGTAACAATACCATGGCAACACATCTTCAAAGGTTTGCATCAAGTTACGGTAGTAGGTGTTTTGCCACATTTGACTGTTGAACGTAGACATCTTGGCAGGTAATATGACTGTTGAACGCAGACCTCTGCAATTAAACCAACAGGTAAAAATAATAAAGGTAAATTTAACATTCCT
>JGI24159J19872_10013853_pt1 | contig 10463 bp, 4 predicted proteins | sample Ectturendosymbi4_FD_19872 | JGI IMG/M metagenome (IMG submission 19872)
ATACCTTGATTGGCACTGCAATACCTCGGTTGGCACTGCAATACCTCGGTTGGCACTGCAATACCACGGTTGGCACTGCAATACCGTGGTTGGAACTGCAATACCGTGGTTGGCACTGCAATACCATGGTTGGCACTGCAACACCATGGTCGGCACTGCAACACCATGGTTGGCACTGCAACACCATGGTTGGCACTGCAACACCATGGTTGGCACTGCAACACCATGGTTGGCACTGTAATACCCAATGGTGGGCACTGCAATACCATGGTTGGCACTGCAATACCTTGGTTGGCACTGCAATACCTTGATTGGCACTGCAATACCTCAGTTGGCACTGCAATACCTCAGTTGGCACTGCAATACCATGGTTGGCACTGCAACACCATGGTTGGCACTGCAACACCATAGTTGGCACTGCAACACCATGGTTGGCACTGCAACACCATGGTTGGCACTGCAACACCATGGTTGGCACTGCAACACCATGGTTGGCACTGTAATACCGTGGTTGGCACTGCAATACCATGGTTGGCACTGCAATACCTTGGTTGGCACTGCAATACCTTGATTGGCACTGCAATACCTCGGTTGGCACTGCAATACCTCGGTTGGCACTGCAATACCTCGGTTGGCACTGCAATACCACGGTTGGCACTGCAATACCTTGGTTAGCACTGCAATACCTTGGTTGGCACTGCAATACCATGGTTGGCACTGCAATACCTTGGTTGGCACTGCAATACCTTGCTTGGCACTGCAATACCTTGGTTGGCACTGCAATACCTTGGTTGGCACTGCAATACCTTGGTTGACACTGCAATACCACGGTTGGCACTGCAATACCCAAGCAATTTTTTTTCGAGTCAATGATGAAATGCTTTAAATATATATAACTTACGCAACTTACCCACAGCCTTTTTCTCTTGCGGTAAACTTTAGATAATGGGTATCACCCATTTGCTTGGGCCGTAACCTGATACAGGTTTTTTTACGAAAATATTCTGCAGAACTTTTAATAAGAGCCGTTTTGTGGTTATCTGCACAATAAATTGAAAAAGCTTTTTAAATGATGCAGATGTTTGGCCATGATAGTTTTTAGAAAAACAAGAATTTGCAACATAATCAATGTAATACATCTCACAAAACAAAAGGTTGCTAGCTGGATTTATGAATTCCTTGTTCACTAAACACAGCATCAACACAACCTGAACAATGGTATTGTGTTTAAGTTGATAAAAAAAAAATAATGTTCTTTCATCCAACATTTTCCCTACATACAAGGAAGGCAATGCAACAGGTGAACTAAACAAACATTAGTTTTTACCTGACAAAAATTTTAAAATTTCTTAATACTGCATATTCATAGCCATTGTAATTGCGCATTTTTATAGCCATTTCAAATTGTTAAAGAAACCAACATTGATTTTTTATTCTAAGTTTAAACCAGGCTTATGATAAAATAAAGCATCAGACTAGTGGATTACATAGTTTCAATAACATATAACTTGCATTTAGATCACAGCAGTATGCAGCCAGAGATTTCTAGTCTTAAACATATTTCAGAAAAGTGACAATTTGATTTTACTAGGAACTTCCATTAATATTGTTTGTTCCAATTGTTCCTAGCTTTATATATTATTTAAAAATTCAACACCAGATAACAGGTGACAAAAACAATTTCTGATTGTCTTATATATTAACATGTTCACTGCCAGTGTATTTATTCATACTTTGTGCTCCTCACATTAGCTGCTTTTTTTGCACCACTGAGCAACTCTGAGTTTAGTCATTTATGCAGTAAGTTGTAAGTGTTTTAGTCCTGAGTATGTTTTAGTCATTGAGTAAGTTTTAGTCATTTATGCAGTAAGATTTGAGGCTTTAGCCTTTGCATGTAGTTAGCAAGACGTTTTGTTTTTGGTTTGTTTATCGCGATTGGGTGTGCCCAGTTTTTTCATTGCAGTCTTGAGGTTGTTTAGTTTCTCTGAACTTGTGTTGGCCTTTTTACGTTTCACACCTGTTACCATTGCTTGCAGATGATTGTATTGCAACCTTTCTGGTGGTGTTGCGCTGAATGTGTGATTCACCACGAACAGGATGTGTGCGAAGAATAAAAATATATGTGCATGGTGCGAGCAAGCAATAATAAGATTGCGAGCATGATCTTTATTGTTGCTTGGTGCCACGGTGCGAAGCATTGCGCACATACCGCTCAGGATTTCCGATTGCAACGAAATGATGCTGTGACCAAGATGTGGAGGTCGTGCGGAGTTCAGCCTTCACACAAAGAACGTGCGATCGGGGCGGTTCATTGTAAAAAGGAGGGAAAGTTGTTGCAACCTCTTCGGTGGTGTTGCGTTGATTGTGCAATTCACCACGAACGGGAGATGCGTGAAGAATAACACCATTATATATGTAGCGCGAGCAAGCAATAGTAAGAGAGATTGCGAGCATGATCTCTCTATTGTTGCTTGCTGCCACGGTGCAAAGTTTTGCGCACATGCCATTCGGGATTTCCGATCGCAATAATAGGACCGACGATGCGCAGTGTTACATGAAATCTATTTCCTATGAAAATTTGTGATTGATTCCTCGTTGCTTTCACTTGTGGAATGAAGTTATTTGATTACCAAACGATTGTGCTAGAGAGCTGTTGAACATACCAAACATGAGGCAAGTCTTTTAGTTTGCAATAAAAAAAATAAGGTTTTAGGTATTGGTTTTTGTGGGTGAGACCATAGGTGGGGTAGGTTTTTGGCCATCTTGGCTCAAGTAACTAACCTCTGACCGTGATGCTAGATGGAATTTTTGACTCATGTTTTAGTGGAAACTAGGCTAGAGTCGAGTCTTGAGATGGGATCAATATTTGGGTTTTACTGATACATCGGTATCGACCAAAAGGTATTGACAAAACGCTGTTACATTCCTCAAGCATCCAGACAACTGCACATGAAAGCACAATGAAGCAAGTCAAGTCAGTTATTTACAGCAAACCTAGCATGTGCAATTTCATAAACAAACTGACAAGATTAACCACGGAGCACATGTCGGCTGTCACAGCCGAAACAAAAGCATCATTGGGAAGTTTCGCAATGCTTGAAGCTACCACGTGCAGGTGTAATGTACGAATCAACTACCATTGTACTTCTGGAAGTTTCCGCAGCACAAAAAGTTTGACTGGAACTTAAAGAGCAGAAGTCCAATCGATGCCTATTTTAGCACAGATATTTATTAAGAAGCTTGCATGAAACGTGAATTGCCTTATGATAAGCAACACTTGTGGCGTTATGAATATGATTTTATTGACAACTGTCGCTGTGAAGCAGTTGCACATAACATCTTAAAAGGATTTTATGTTTCTTAACTTGATGTGTCAGGCCTAGCATGCTGGTTTATACTGTACGCAAGCTACAATGTCTTGTTCGTCGGTTAAGATAATCATCGTTTTCCACAAAGGTATAATAATGATAATTGTTATCTCAAAATCTAAGCTGTTGCAATGTGAAATAGTGTTTGTGGATGTGGCACACAAGTTACGGAAGCATTACTCCAGCATTTCACAATTACTTTGAAGTGGTGATTTGTCATTTGGTCCGATAGCAGCATGGTAGTCAGTGTTCATTGTTGCATCACAATTGCTGTTGTCCGTTTATTAAACATGACCAGCAAAAGCATTGTTTGCAACAACACAATTTGTGCAAGTTAAAAACGCAGTGTTTGTTATTGGATCAGAACTACTGCGGCAATATTGCACAATCATCGGATGTGTAATGCACACATGTGCATCTTAGCTACTGCCATGGTGACTTGTTTTTATAGACTTTATTTCTGGCAGACGGGCGGTAATAGCCATAAGGTGCATTTGCACTAGTGCTTTTTGCGCATTGCAGACATTGAAGCGTTTGTTAGTTTCATTGTGGCTGTGGAAACGGGATGTTAGGTGCTTTAACTGCTTCAGCTGCGCAACTGGATCCATGTGAGCGACCTTAGTCATGTGAGTCCAGGCAGGTCTAGGCCAGTCTCAGCCTGTAACAGTCAACTGATAAAAAGATACGTTTTGTTACAAATGATCAGTTGTGGTTGTTTGGATTATTTATGCTTAATGGCAGATTTCAAAATGATCTGGCCCTTGTGTGTGAACTAAACACCAAGAAAAAGCAATAATCCTAAAGTGTCAACTGTCGAAAATCATTTGTTATGATTCTTGCATTGAGATTTTTTTCAAAAGTTTTTTTTTATCAAATCACACTCATCATAAGTTTGTTGCTCAATGGTGCACTATGGGAAAGCCAAGAGATTCCTTATTTTATTCCACCTAATGTCTGCTACTTTATAGCATCTCACAGAAAAGTAATTTTTTGTTCGGGTTATCTTGTGCAATAAAAAGAACTGCATGATCTGTTTCACAAGTTTTAATTTATGCCATGGCTTAGCATGCATTACACAAATCTGGCTAGCCTTGACATATACAGTCACAGATTGCAGTGCAGATGTTGGCTCATCTCATACTGTATTTAGCCCAGGCAGGCTGTCACTTCCTTGTTCAGCTTATATTATGCGTCGGTTATAATTTATTCAAAACTACCCACCTATAACTAGAATGCAGGCTGTGCAATAACATTTATAATTATTGTATAAATCAACTAAGATCAATTGTTTAAATTAATAAAACAAATCACCCTAAATATGAAGTTGTATTTATGCGTAAAATTGTGCAAGTTTCAGTACGAATAATACTGTAACTGAAATAGTAAAAAAAGCACGTCTGCTATGATCCTAAGGTTGCACTAGTTTTAATGCAATGCATGTGGTGTGAAACAATGATGTTTAGTTTGCTGGCAAGTCCATCTACCAAGTTATAAGAAGTACTGTTTCAGGTCATGTTGCATTTATTTCAGAAAGATTTCTTGCCAAAGTGTGACTACAGTACTAGCATGATTGCTGCAGGCTGCTGTGTTATCATAAGGTCAGCATTTCGGGCATAAATGGTGCATGTGTTAATTTAAGTTACAGCAAGGTATCATCCAAGTGTTTAGTTGTTATTTTAACCTCATAGCTAATTTCAATCTCTTCTTAGATTTCTGCATTGCAGTGTTTGTAATTTGTCTTTTAGCCAGATTTACGTAAGTCAAAAAAACAACAGTTGATAATGTTAACCTTTTATGAAAATATGATTCTTGAAGTTTGCAAACATGAGGTTCTTTATAATGCAAGGTCTCCAACATAAAGCAACATGCATAAAGGAGATATGGCATGGCAACAAATTGCAAAAAACTTAGTCAGCAACAGGTATTTGCAAAAATGTAAACCAGCAATGGCAGTGTGCAACATAACTCTGACTTATGACCTATATGTGTTATCGCTATAGTTACATATCAAAATTTGTTGCTCTTGGTTGGCTTATTTCACAAGCAGCTTTTGAATTACTTTCATGTACAGCACAAAGTAATCACATTTGGATAGTTTGGTTCAGTAACAATTACCTGTAGCCAATGTTTTTAGTTCAATATCGTAAAAACCAATGGAAACCAATTCGAGACCGCTTCAGCAATTAAAAGATAAAACTTAAAGAGCAGTACAGATCAGGAACCTGTGCCAACAGCAGTCAGCCTTGGCATTTAATGGCATTATTGATTTTTCTGGATCCATTTGTTCAGCCAAGGAGGTATATATTTTACCGAACTTTCTTGTTATTTTTTGTAATTGCTGTGGTGCATTGTATCATCATCATTGATTGTTTCTTTATTGTTTCTTTAACAGAGCATTCAATTTGCTCCATACATTTTTCGAAGACACAACTTAAAATCTATAAAAAAAGGGTATGAATTTTGAAGTTGAAATTCATATATTTTATTCTTACACCAATACTCTTTCACACCAAGTAAGAAAATTCAATTAGATTTGATGCCTACTATGACAAAAACTGTGATTTCTTAACTGTTAATTCAGCACGATTTTGAAACATTAGATCTATGACATTTAATGTGTATATTATGTGTAATGACAATACTTAACATTCAGTTTTAGTTGCTATTACTACTGTAAGATGTTCAATTAGACTCCAGCAATTAGCCTGCTTGTACCTCCACAAGTTTTCAATCAATGTAATGCTTAACAGTAGGTGTAACTGTAGAACCCTAACTTCTGCATCATTAAGAAACAGCAGTGTCTTGTGCACACTGCTGCAATGGACTCATAACAAATGTTATATTTCAAAAGTATATCACACTGCTGTAACTAACTCACAACAAATGCTGCGTTTCAAAAGTATATCACATTGCTGCAATGAACTCAGGACAATTGTTTTTTCTCAAAAGTACGGTACTAACAAGACCATCTAAAAACAAAATCAGAACACTGATAAAGTTTATTATGTCTCATAGCAATGTTGGCAAACCTGTGAAAGGAAGAATGGCAACTGGTTAACCAAGATGATTAATTATATTACACAAATGGTGTATAACACACTGCTGTTTCTTTATTATACAGAAGTTAGAGCTATACACTTACTGTTAAGGACTACATTGATTGAAAACTTATAGGTACGAGAACAGGCTAATTTCTGGAGTCTCATTGAGTAGTAACAGAGTAAGTGTTCCTTCTGTAGTAGTAACAGAGCTAAAACTACTAAACAAAGGTGTTAGAGCCATTGTTACTTCATACTAGTTTAGCATCATAAGTGCATGATCATTGAGTATTGTCATTACACATAACGTACACATTATGATGTTACAAAGTTAATGTTACAAAATGGTGTTGAAGTAACAATAAGGAAAACATGTTTTTTCACACTAGGCATCAAATCTAACTTAATTTTTTAATTTGGCAAAAAGGAGTATTGGCACAAGAACAAAATATTTGAATTTCAACCTCACAATTTTATACCCTTTTTTTATTCATGCTTGAAGTTGCGCGTCTGAAAAATGTATGAAGCAAATTTAATGCTCTGTTATCATATGAAGCAGTTCTTTTAACACTTCTAATTTTTTGGATTCCTTGGGTCTAAATCGGTGTGTCTACCAAATATCAGCCATCTCATGTGATCAGAGGCTGAGAAATTGGGAATATAATAGAACTTAAAGCATGCTCATTGAATCATAATGAGTAAAAATGGTGTTTTTAGAAGTGATCATAACACCACAAATAATAGTTTTCCAAAATTTTTTTTGCATTCTTAATTTTTCAGTGAGATCTACAAATGTGCCAAATTTTCATTTCAATGCAAAACACTTGATTTAATTTTTGAAAAAAATTTGCCCATTTGGCATGGAATGACATGTACGATATGGAACTTTCAAACCTGATAGCATAGAATACAAAGCTTTCAACTGTAACAGTTTGTTAACTGATAAAAAAACTTTTAACAGAAATCTCCAAAATAGAGGAGAGAAAAACGGAACATTTTTTGGAAAGAAAGAAGCAGCAGGTTTTACGAGGCAGGAGGAAGAGGAAAGCTGAAACGGCAGATGATAAATTCTGTAAGGCGATTGTATTTTAAATGAGAAGCCAGGTAGTTCTAAGTGTTTTCACAAGTGCATGCAGTGTACAGTGTGCATGCAGTGTACTGAGTGCATGCAGTGTACTGAGTGCATGCAGTGTACTGAGTGCATGCAGTGTACTGAGTGCATGCAGTGTACTGAGTGCATGCAGTGCACTGTGTGCATGCAGTGCACTGTGTGCATGCAGTGCACTGTGTGCATGCAGTGCACTGTGTGCATGCAGTGTACTGTGTGCAAGCAGTGTACTGTGTGCAAGCAGTGCATGCAGCGCACTGTGTGCATGCAGTGCACTGTGTGCAAGCAGTGTACTGTGTGCAGGCAGTGCACTGTGTGCAGGCAGTGCACTGTGTGCAAGCAGTGCATGCAGTGTACTGTCTGCAAGCATTGCACTGTGTGCATGCAGTGCATACAGTGTACTGTGTCCAGGCATTGCACGCTTTTTTCGTGTGATTTTCATACAATTTTCTGTTTTTGGGGTGTTTCGAAAAGAACACTGAAATGAACATGGCTTTGCATGGGAATTTCTCAGGTTTGGTAAGTGCTACGGACCTGGTTGAAATGTGGAATTTCTCTGGTTCAGTAAGTGCCACAGACCTGGTTGAAATGTGGGAATTTACTTATTATTCATGTCGTTTCATGCTCTCCTTTTGCATTGTGCCTCAAACTGTTTCCACATCAATCTGGTTGCTGGTTTCTCGCTTGTGCATTTGGGCGCTGATCATTGAGGTTGTTGCTGTTGTGATTAGAAAATAGTGCTTTCTGTTTGTTTTATAGATCGGCGGATGCTTAGCTTATTAAGTCCTAGCAAACTTGTCTAGTAATGTTTGTGTCTTGAAGGTTGCTCTGTCACAATTTAATAAGCTAAACAATTCTTGCAACAGTTGCTAGCATGGAGAAGCTCATGCTCAAGCCAAAGGAGCCAGAAAGTTGAAATGCTTCCAGGGTGTTCACATTCTGGTTGCGCACTATTGAAGACCTTATTGAGGCAATCCTGCAATAAATCGGAAGCGAATAATTATCAGCTGCTTGTCACCAGACATTTATCCCTACGTGGAGGACTTTCCTACTACAAGGACATTGTCGCGAACCTGAAACGGCTTTTTGTAAACAAACAAAACAATGTCTATTCTTATCATCTCCTTGTAAGCTGTCGTCAGAAACCAGGAGAATCCATTTCTGAGTTTGCTCAAGCATTGAAACTCTTGGCAAAATAATCCTCATTTGCGGACATAAGTGCCAGTGTTTATCGCAATGAGCTGTCTTGCGACTCTTTTATTAATGGCTTGACTTCTTCTGACATAAGACAGCGGCTGCTGCAAAAGGAAGGCCTTAACTTTTCACAAGCATTTAACTTAGCCGATAGCTTAGACAAGGCTCATCGTCGGTCTCTTACAATGGCTCAACCTGCTTCCCTTTTGCTAGCTATGCAATCGTCAAACGCAAAAGATTCAGCTTAAGCCGATCCGAGAGAGACTTTTCTCTGCCAGAGGATGGCATGAATCCCCCGGAAGAAAAACTAATGAGAAGGTGTACTTGCTTCTTTTGTGGCAAACAAAATCATCAGCGCCGATTTTGTCCTGCTCGTGATGCGAACTGCAATTTCTGCCTTTAACGAGGACAATTTTCAAAGGTATACTTGTCTCAAAACTTCTTGACCACCTCTCGCCATGCGGCCCCTGTCGTAAACGATTTATTTGTCGTTGGTAATGTTCGACAGTTCCTCGCTAGTGCTCCTACATGCCTTGAATCTACAGTAGTCAATGGGACTTTGGAAGGCGTCACTGTTGAGGTACTTGTGGATTCCGGTGCTTCTAAAAACTTTGTGGACCACAATATCACATAAAGATTGAAACTGCGCTTCGATGGATCACCTGTGTCTATTGTAATGGCTTTGTCAAATGTTCGCGTTCAAACTCTTGGACGTATGACTGGAACCTTAAACTTACTGGATCGTGCCAACCCGTCCGCTCGTTTCAGCGTCATGGATAACCTTTGTGCCNATGTTATTGTAGGGNAAGAGTGCTGTGGCACCACAGTTCAGTGACGTTCGTCATGAATGGACCTGAGAAATCCCTGACTATTGCCCGCTTGCTTCATCACTGAGCGGTCAAATTTCTGTAGCTGCTGCAAACGTGAACATCCCAAGTTATTTGAATTACTTCTTCCTGAGTGCAAGCCTGTTGCCTGCAAACAGCAAGCACAGATTCTTAGACGATGAGAAATGCAAGAGGAACGTAGTTGGCACACAAATGTGCAGCAACTGCTGTTTATTCATAGCCTACTACTGCGATCTTTTTCTTTGCAATGGAGCCTGTGGCAATTCTTGGTAGTGCTGATTTAAGGAATGAGTTACCAACAGTTAAGCAAACAGTACAATGTTGTTTTCAATATAAAATTGTAAATTTAGCACAGTGAAGCAGATTTTGTAGACAGGCCTAGCCTACTGTTTTTGTTATCATCAAGGCACGATATATTATGTTTCGACTGCATATTCTTCTCGGTAAACAAAAGACAAAGAGAATTCATGTGTTTTGAAGAGTGCATAACATTTTACTCCTACTCACCCAGTTGCTCTCTTTTTCTCAGAAAAGGAAAAATCCACCATCTTCTTTTCTACGACGTGCAAAAAGAATCACAGGAGCTGCCGCCAGTCTCCTTTGACAGTAGAAGGCTGTTCTAACCCAGGGGTTGACATGGGAAAACTTTTTAACAGAGGAGAAAGGTCTCATTGCCACTTTTAAAGCATTCTTTAGGAAATCCTCATTGGCCTACAACTGCATCAACTGACATGCGCCTTTGTCATCACAAACGTCCTTGTCTTGTTTATGGGGAAGACGCATTGCAATGTAGACGGCTATACGCTGTTGAAGACCATACCGCGCTGCACGCACTTCAGAAGCATTTCTAGTGCAAACGCACCTTTATGCTGCTTTGGTTTAGGCTAGGTTGTAGATGACCAGCTAA
>JGI24159J19872_10013855_pt1 | contig 10462 bp, 8 predicted proteins | sample Ectturendosymbi4_FD_19872 | JGI IMG/M metagenome (IMG submission 19872)
ACAGGGCATTTCTTTTCAAGTAAGCATTGCCATGATCTGTAAAGAAAAAAGCATTGGCTTGCCATGGTTTTCAACGAAACCACAAATGATGACTTTATTTTACTTAGCAAGCAAGGCTGCACCCAGCTGTTATATTCAACTGAACTAACAACTGAACATGCTTTTGAAAATGTCGGGGGGAATTGCCCAGTTGCTCCTCCCCTGATTGCGGGATCAGCTAGCAAGGCATTTCAGCATCACTTAGAAACAAGAACTGCAAGCGTCTAGGAACTCGTCCAAAGCGATCAATAAAACCTTGCTACACAAACCGGACAATCAAGCAGACCTGNATTTTGATACGACTACGGACAAACTTACTGGACTTAAAACACCACGCAGATTTTGCAAAATTGACCAGATAAGTTATGAAATCTCTCCACAGCCAATATGGCTTTGCACTCAGTATTCACTCAGATGTCAGAACTAAGCCTTAACTATTAAGGCGTATTCCCACAAGCCTGCATAGATGCATTCCAACAAGCCACGTAATTTTACACTGCATGAAAAGAATCCTGCATAAGTGTAGCTTGACACTCAGGCACATTGGTCACACTCGCACTAATAATGGGTTTTCAAACTTGAAGAAGCATTGCTATAGACTCACGCATGCTTCTTTTCACAAAGTACAAATGCACGTGGCTTACCGCTATCAGCATGTCACTGTCTCGCTGCATTACCTTCCAAGATGTGTACGTTCAACAGACTCATGTAATAAAACGCCTGCCACCGTAATACAAAGTGAACTTTTTAAGATTTGTTGCCATGTTGTTGTAACGCAATAAAGACCAACAGTAGAACAACCCGCTCGCGACTTTCGCAACTCGCCTCTTCAGGCAAAGGAGGGGATATGACTGAACTGTAAGCTCATCACTGCATGACACTATAACTGTGAACCTGACTCTTGTGCAGTGTGAGTTTNATACCGGCAATAAAACTGTCATTTCAAGAATCAAATCAATTAATCGGAATTAAGATGCCGACTTCAGNTTTTTCCAGAAATATTTGGTTCTTAATCCCAATTTCCAGGGAGCAAATGTCCATTTTTCTCTCCTTGCGGACGCTCATAAGATCAGTGACTATTTTGTATCAGGTTCCACAAACAAGGCGAAGAAATGAAAAATGAAACGAAGAAAACGCTTTTGACTAATTGTTAGCATAAGTTGACTTTTAGCAACTTTAGTGATTAAGTAATGTGCAGGACAAAATATTTTTGGCGATGAATTTCAATCAAAATTAAGTGTCATATCAACACCTCTTCAGGTCTGGTGGGGGGGTGCATCCCCTGCATCCCCCCTGTGTCCGCGCCTGCTAGTCATACGCAGCATTTGCTCCCTAACTTGTGTTACGGTGTGGTTTAGATCAGGAATATTCACAACAAATGCGGTTGTAGTGCGGACAAAAGTTTTCTGTCCGCAACATCTATGGTTACCAGCATTTTGAATTTATGGTAGAACAATTATTCAATACGGAAATTGATAAACTTGCTTTGGAATGGTATAAAAGTCTAGCGAAATTTGTTTGCTTCAACGATGTGATTTAGATTTACCCGTAAATGGATTAGGAAAAACTCACCATGGTTGTACTTGGTAACGTAGAATTCTCTAAAACATTGTTGAAAGCTCAGAAGATTATAAAACTCTACTAAAATTTGTCTAACAGCCCATTGCACGTGGGAGGAATATTTGTTTTTCAGTTTCTTACTAAGATCAACAATTGTTATGTTTGCACTGAGCAAACTGTAATCCCATTTCCGAAACAACTGTTTTGGATTTTCTCATCCTCCTAATGCCTGTAGGGAAGCTCCGGACTTTGACGCCTCAAAGCGGTTTGCAAGATGAGAGATACTGCAAATATTATCTTAGTTTAAACTGCAGAGATTCAAACCTGCTTGATACTTGGCGAAACAGCGACCAATTTAAGCAATAGACGTGAGCTTCCGAAAAGCCTCTAGCTTGAATTTTAACTATGAAATTTCAAACACATATTTGCAAAACATCACGAAAATATTCAACACTTTTGAACTGCAAATTTTGTTCCATCAGAAAGNAAGAAGAAACAGAGAATATTGTTCAAACATGGAAAAGGTCAACTAGGGTCTACAATANCTGAAAGACATGCTTGTGATCATCATATTACATCATTATAAAATATATGCATGCATTCATCTCATCGTTGTCTCGTTACGTAAGCAGGAAACACCGATTTCTACTTCCTGCATTCTCAGGGTAAAGGCAGCCACAGGCCTGTAGGTCTTCAAAAAACAAATTAAGGTATTTTTACCTGCGGCCTTTGCAAGGTAATGCAGCGGTTAAGGCATATTGCATAACATGATAGCACAGCCGGTACCAGCAAAGCAGCAACAATAATGCCCAGTAACAAGATGGCTTCAAAAACAGCAGTTGGCTTCAAAAACAGGAGCCAATTCAAACAGTAGTACTGGAGTGTTACTTGATGCTTGCCGTTTCACTTTTGTAGACTATAATGTTTAGCACATTTAAATAAGGAAAATAATAGGAAAGTTCGCAAATGAAAGATAGTAATCGTATCAGATTCAAGGTTTCAATACCTCTTTCATTTCGTTCATACGTAATAGTGTCCAAAATACGTTGCTTTGCCTTGGAAAGTAATTAGGAAACAGCATTGTCTATTGAAGAAAAAGCATGTTTCCTCGACAAGGTATATTACTTTATGTTGCAAAGGAAAAGTCCTTGTTTGGCCAGATTTCTATAAACTAGTTTTCAGATACAAGAAAGCTTTATAGTAAATACACAATTTGGCCCTAGCCAACCGCAGCTTACAATTTATAACTGAACAATGCATTGTACAATATTTCATGTCACATAATCCAAACTGTGATTTCACTTTCACTAACACATAACTGTTAATCAACTTGATGTTAATGCAAGAAAATGACGAAATGGGCATAAAATAAATTTTCCTGAAGTTGATGCAAAGCCGCGTTTTCGAGACGGAAATCATAAGGTACTGAATGTTTCACTTTTTTCACTTACTTATTGTCCGAGTTCTACTTTCACTTTCAGGATGTCAAAAGAGTGTTGATTGCAATTCTACTGTTTTAATAAATTGCAAAACGGTTTGGGAGCGTCTTTATTTCCATCGAAAGAAACAGATGACTTCAGTTCTATCCACGTCCAGGATGACGATTTTCACTACGCTAAAGTAAGATGGCTCACTTTTTATTTGCAACTTGATTTGAAATCATTGTTTAGAATCCACAAGCAGCTTCAGAATTTGATTGTGCAGAAAAAATCGCTTTTCATAAGGTGCGGAAAACTTTCATTTGAATGGTGTAGCCCAAAGAGATGGAACAAATTTCTTTTGAAAGCGTTTCAACACTGTACAAAACTCAGAATCAGTTTCTTTAGCAAATCTTATTTTCAGGCCTTATCTACGTCCTTTCGATCAAACTGGAATAATATTCTCAGCCTTACTTCTGTTCACGTTTCTAGTGGTTGGATTGGTCGGAAATATTTTGACAATCATAGTCATTTCAACAAATTCTAAATTAAAGTAAGTTTCTCCGTACATTGCAATAATTTGAAAGTCATCGTGTGTAGCTTTCTTCAACAGTGATAACAATAGAGGAGAAATGTTCCTCAGGGACCATTCAAGATTTTGTTTTTTCGAATAAGGCTTACCAATTTGCTTAATTTCCTGACAAGCAAGTAGCATGTTTTCGTTTTCGGTGATGCACAATTCTCTTTCTTGAGTCTTGCAAAAACTGAATCTTTTACTAGATAAACAGCAATAATTTCGTGTCTTGTATGTGTTGAGGAGTGAACAGAAAACACATTGTGCAAAGCAAAATGTATAATTGTAATAAGGATGAAGTCGATTGCGGGAACACAAGCTCCAAAATTACTGTAAGTATCAGCATTGTACACATGGTTTTATTGCAATACTTGAAAACATATAATGAATAATTGCAGAATCATTTATTTACAAAAACGCATATTCTCGTTAGATAACAAAATATTGTTCCCTTCATTCCATATGGACTGGCTATGTCAACTTTTGCATGAGCAAATTTTAGAAAGCGTCAAATATGAGCATATATTAAAAACATTTCCAACCACAAAGTGATCTTTATTTGTATCAGAAGAGGAACACATGATGAAAAATGTTTTGTTGAATGTCTTTGAGCAATCTGAATGAACTTTAACAAATTTTTATGAAGTGCACGGTTTGCAGAAACATATTTATGCACTTCATTCTTTCACTCTGTGTATCGGATCTTATATCAGCTTTGATAAGTTGGTTGTTCCTGTATCGTCGAACGTGGGGCTTTGACATTTGGAATCCAGTTCCGGATGTGTTTTGCAAAGTAAGTCAATTGGATGGACTTGTGGAAATTACCTTGATTAAAAATATTTTTGTAATATGAAAGGATCTTTCAAAGTCTTTTTTGCTGAGGATTACACGGCGATTTCATTGACGTTTTTAATTCCATGAAATTTATGTTTGTGTTTGCCTTTCCCTTACTATAACGCAGTGGTTCGTAACATTTACAAACACGCCGAACCTCTGAAACCCTTGCGTTATTTTCCAAGCTTTTGTGGAACCCCATCTTGGCCCAATGTAACAGAGAGAAAAAATGGGTTCCATGATTCAGATGACTTTCGTCGAACCTCTGAAACGGCTCCGTCGCACCTTGGGGTTCGATCGAATCCAGGTTAAGGAACACTGCTTTAAAGATTGCTCTTGTGGAAATGCTAATCGTACTGTCACATTCAAAATAAAATAAAAAATGTTTCACCGTCACATGCTTTGCATTCAAAAATACTTGAAACAATTTTACTAAAACATGTTTCGAGTTTTTGTTCCTATTCCCCCTCAAGCTTTACCATAATAAAGTCCTCAACTCCTACATCCGATTACGTGATTTTGGTAACCTGAACATTCTTCGTGATTAAGAGAAATGTCAAACTGCATTGAATGTTTCAGTTAAAAATGAAATTCGAAAATACGCGGCTTGTTGATATGAGCGATGATTTTCAAGCCCTCTGATTCTACTTCTTATTACGTTCCTGTCACTTGACTTTATGTATTAAAGAAACCTTGTTTCACGTAAAAATCCACTCACATCTCACTCCGATTTCGCCATGTTCCGACGAAGTTGCCGTTGGGGACAAACGTTTAAAGACAACGACACATAAAATCATCCTTTAGAAGAAATCAATCAATATAATTCAAAATTATTTGAAAAGTCCTGCATTTTGAATTTTTAGACTATATTATAATGGTAACACTAGTTCTGTTTCTTCTCATTTATTATAATACGCACAACATTCAATAATTTCATGCCCGCTTTTATTATCAATAACCATATTGAGACATCGCGGCATATTTTCAATGCGTTCGCGGCAATATTTAAAAGTTATTTCACGCGTCTAAACAGATTCATTACATTTTCGGGTTGGTTGAGACTGCTGGGCTGTTTTTCAGAAACCTTGTTTTTCAGAATCATCCACAAATTTTCAACTGGGTTCTGATCAAGACTGCTTCCTTGCCAATTGAAGACCTGAATTTTCTTACATTTTTTAGGCGCTTGCAATATCTGATGTGTGGCATGTGGCGCCGTATTTCATGAACATAGTGCATTGATGAACATTTTTAAGAAGCCGCAACTTGACATTTAGCAATTTAAGATATTTCGAACCTTTCATGTTGTTCCATTGTGCTGAAAGTACAGTCCTGCAATTCGTTTAACCGATATGGTTCCCATATCATGATCTTGGGAGAACGTTTCATAGTTTATTGGGTGTATTTCTCGTCACATTATTTTCCAAAAGGTTTACAAGCCGAACGTTTTCGAGATCCACGTTGCTTTATGCAGTAGTGGTTGTTAGTGAATGTGCAGGGATTATAATGGGGGGCCCCATCTTGAATTTACGCGCTTGGAGGTGGCCCCATTTTTAGTTCATGCGCTTTGAAAATTTTCTGAACTTTTGGTTATGATTGTATTTTTAGTACGATTGCATATTATTTACAAGAAAGCGTAGTTTGGGTTCCTAAACAATCTTGTGATTGTTAATATGTTTTAACACATTTAGGTTTTCAGCCTGAAGATGAAAAGCCACACTAAAATGATATAACATAAATAGACTACTGCATAATTAAAGGACAAGGGGCCAGTCAAAAAGTAAGAGGTCCCCAACTTAGACGTTAATGGCCTCTAACCAAAGAATAAGCAAGACCTTCATTCTTTGGTCATGATAATGGACCCAATATTTTTTGTTCTACAAAAAATATTGGGCCCCCAATCAAAATTTAAAAGGGTTCAAATTACGAACAAAGAGCCCTTACTTTTATGAATCATTTTGTTAATAGTTGCAAGATGTACCTGGTGGCCTGCCACTCTTTCTTATAAACCTACTAATGACACAGTTTGCATATCCTTAAGCAAAATACCCTGCACAGAAAGCAACTCTAATACACATAGTTATTTAGCACATACCAAAGATTTATACAGTAGTTTTAAGTATTTACTGCCATGTGTGAAGTGGTTGTAGCCTATTTAGTTCAAGCCAACAGTGAAATCTTATTAAAATACTTGAGCCAATACTGCAAATCTCCTTCGTTCCAGTCTCATCACAAAAAAATACGTTTGCCTTCACTTTCAACTGATTTGCCGTAGATAAAAGGCATGTTTGTCTGTAGTTGTGGATGGTGAAAGTCCAAGAACAACACGTTTTTGCAAAGCTTACGTTGGCCCTAGGTTAACTTCATTGCTCAAACAGTTTTCTGAGAAACCGGTTTTGTTGGACAGAATTTCTTAAACCATCAATGATTTTATTTGCCCTACAACCAGACATGGGGTTATTACAGCACGAATGTAATCGATTACGATTACGATTACTTGCCAACATGCTCGATTACAATTACGAATAAGCAAAATCACATTGTAATCGATTACGATTACATTGAAAGTAATCACGATTACAATCGCAATTACAATTGTCTTGAAACATCTTCGGAACAACAACAAAACCCATTTGCATAGTTTGATGTAAGCATATTTTCAGACAACATGCGATATGAATCAATGCAACAAATGAAATTACTAATCTGTAAGGATCAAACATCGGGAAATAGAAAAAAGCACATTAATTGTTTACTGAGATGTTCGTGGAGTCAACAAGCCAGTGGCATCACTAGAGGTTCGAGCTAGAGGGGAAACGTAGCTGAAAGAGGCCCACTTGTCACAGTGGGGACGTACTAGTCAACACTCAGAAAAAAAACTGAGAAATGATGGTGAATCCCCGTGTGGATGGCTACACTAAAACCCCAAAACAACGGAAAGAAACTCGGAAAACCGCAAAAAGACAACCGACCAAAATCCAATTAAAAGAATACTAAAAACGAAATATAAGCTAAGTGGGAGCTGGTTTTTACGTTTCGCTGGCCAGGGGAGTCAAATCGCCCTCTTCCCTCCCATGCTCCACTGCAACACACACTTTAAATATTAATTACGCAAAAATAATCAGTGTTTAAAATCTTTGTTACAGTTGATAAACATCAACACTTGAAATCTTTCATAAGTCAAATGACAGCTATCAGGCTTGAACATTCGTCCAGAAACGCTGAAAATTCGTTTGCTAGTAATGTCAAAATTGCTGACTATTTCTTCTTACTGCGGGTTACGATCGTCTAGCATTATGCAGCTTTTAATTTGAAATGAATGAACATTGATGCCAATATAGTTGCACATCTGTTTATTGAACCAAAAGTCAATGTTAAACGAAACGTCACTGGTTTCGTTGTGTTTTTTTAACCAGTGTCTGGTAGATCACGCTTGACATGCTAGTTATCAGTGTTGTGGAAATGTACTTTCGACTTGGATTAAAGTACCTTATTCCTCTGAAAAAAAGTTAATTTACTGTATGCAAGTTACTGTGCTAATTACATACATAATCAACTCCAGCAATTATATTCATAAGTTAACTCTGAATATATATAAACAAAACCAACACCTCTACTCGTAATGTCACACTATTCTGTTGCCGAAGTGTCAACCCGTTTTTAAGAAAAGCTCCTATTTTTGTCGCTACGTCTCACTAGACTCACAACGTTACTTCTGGCGGCCAACAGGAAGGCTAGCTGGAACAAACCGATAATTAGCTACAAAGATGGTAGAGGAGGAAACCCAGTCATCACAACCGCGGTTCATCGCACAGTGATGTATGGTGAAAATTTTCAAGTTTAACTGCGAAAGTAATCGTCGATTACGATTAAATTTGGAAATGTAATCGACAACGATTACATTTCGTTTTTAGTCAATTCAATCGATTACGATTAAACAAAAAATTGTAATTGATTGTAACCGATTGCGATTACCCCATGTCTGCCTATAACTACTGGTTTTTCACTGCAATGATTCAGAAATAAATGTTGGTAGCATCAGTACATTTTCTTCGTGCATTATTCAAATCTACTTATAACAGGATGTATGTGTGAAGTTTTTGCACAAAGTATACATTGCTGCTCTATTGTATTGATACAGCAGTAGCTCAAAGTATTTAGAGATATTTGAGACTGCAGTACTTCGTAGAAGTGTGGGTTGGTTCCTTGTTTTTCTGTGCAAGACGGAGTGAAGGTAGAGATGATGCTGTATTATTGGTAAATGCTTCATCAACGCATTGGGCAGGCGAACTCTCATAAGCAGCTAAGGATTTGTGCGAAAGGTGAAACGTGATTTTTATTTATTTTGATAACAAATACCGCAGCATCATCGCCAATCCCAATCTATATACAGTAGAAACCAAACATTCGACTGATGTCACTATGCCCAACAACCCACCATTAAACTAACCACACTGCTCAGCGAACCAGCGTTATCTTCAGTTACAGTAGGCTAGTTAGTGCGTTCAGGAAATACTGTAAATTGCACAGTAGAAGTTCGGGCAATTGTTTACACAACGATTATCATTATGTGTCGTTAACTATCTCCATTCTCTGGGTTTGGAATGTTAAACTGGGTAACAACAATTGTCAGGAAGGGTGCGTGCTTGTGAGAGTGCACATGGAGACATTTTAAGTGCTTAAATTCTGGAATGTGGCACCACATTCAAATTAGGCCAAATTGTGGCCGGCAAATTTGCAAAAATAATCGCAAAAGCCAAACAAAATATGTGAGGCCAAATCACTTCTGAAAATGGCCAAATTTTCACAATTTGGCCGAAAAAAGGCCATGTTCCTGACCCTGTGCTGAAGTATGTGTTTTCTGCACATTTAAGTTAAATATCACTGGAGTGTTCTATTTTGCTGTATGTTGTGTGCAATTGTGTTATTTGTGTAGTGGATTATGGTACACATATCGGAAAGATAAATGTATTACCTAAGTAGGCAGGGAATGAGTTCCAGGAGACGGGGGCCTGGACAAGGGGGGACACAATATCCATTGTGCCCACAGTTTTTGTGACAAACACAAATTTTGGGGATACATTACCGCTGGGAACTAAATATGAAAAATGGACATTATATCATGGGATTACTTATAAACCAGTGGTTCTTAACAGGGGGGGGAGTGCGTCAAAAATTTTCCAGGGGTGCGCGAGCCCTTACGCGCGCTACAACTTGGGAAGTTTGATCATAAAATTTACCAATAAATAATATTGCTTTTACAGCTTATTTAAAGTCAGACGGCTTGAAACAAAGGACAATGACTAAAAGATAGGCGTGGTAGAAAAAAGGTTAAGAACCATTGCTATAAACACAGTGTACAGATTTAGTATATAAAGAGAATAACCGTATCATTTTCATGTCGACCCAAAAATATCATTTCCATAATTTGCCAAAAATGTCTTAGTACGGTTGGGTGAACATGATGACGTCATAAAATTGCAACTATGCGAGCGCAGGGGGCCCCTAAAATATTCTGCAAGGTGGCCCCCATATTGCTAAGACCACCGCTGGCTGTATGTAGGATTCATCAGCAAAGAATATCGTAGACTACTGTCCACTTGTACAATTGATGTGTTTCTCTGCCAATTCCAATCTCTTAGTTGCAAGCATATAAGGTTATACTGTATTTCTGAATGTTGTTATTCTTGGCTTGTGCTTAAATACTTTATCATGTCTACCTCAGAACGCCTGAATGATCTTTTTCAGTATCATGTTTGGTAATTAAACTGATTAGATGTGTTGCGCAGATTTACATGTACTGCACATATAAAATGCTTAGAACTAAATTGGATATTAAATATGTTTAGCTTTATACCTTTATATAATGTCCACGTATGTGATTAAGTACTTTTCTGATGGTTGAATTAATGGACAAATTATTGCCACCTGAGAAGTGAGATGTGTATAGCTACATGGTACAAAAAAATAATATGTACAAACAGCTTAAGAGCTTGAGAAAATTTGTAGAGGGAAAGTTTGTAGCATAAACGTTTTTCGG